>OHXY01000308.1_pt1 | contig 12746 bp, 10 predicted proteins | sample 1580161 | NCBI WGS metagenome assembly OHXY01 (sample SAMEA3882505, study PRJEB24775) | human gut metagenome | biome: human-associated habitat; feature: intestine environment; material: feces | place: Netherlands | collected 2009/2010 | reverse complement strand
GAGGCAACTGCGGAGCAAAAGCAGGCCAGGTCTCAGGCTCAATCTCGCCCGTCATCGTACTGAAATCATCATCAGGATCTGGACCGGTAAACTTCACCGGATTATGCAGATGGCGAGACTGGAAAGCCGTATCCGTGGCAAAGGATCCATAGAACTTCAGGAAGCTGGAATTCATATTCTGATACATCGGCTTGTAGTTGATGCTGGTCATCATCCACTGACCGTTGATGCGGTTGAAGAGGAACTGCTGAACTACTTTTCTACTATAGAATACTTTCTCTATCACCACATGATCGATGGTGGTATCCTTCATCAGGTTCATCTGCTTATGGTTATCGAAAATAAGCGTATAGTAATCCTGACGCATGAAGAAATGTTCCATCTTCCAATGTCGCTTCTCGATGTGCTTCTTTAATTTATCATTACGATATACTGCCAGAGGGAAATGGATGCGTTCCATCTGAAGTTTGCGACTGGCTGCAAAATTGAACAGGAAATCATCAAACAACTCGTCTGCAGCCTTCGGCATCGGAGTCTCCTCTATCAATTTCTCAGTTGAGTCCATAGCTTGTGTGTCGGCTACGGCAGTATCAGCCGCAGTCGAATCAACGGCAGGTGCCGGCTTCTTGTCTGTGCATCCTACAGAGGTGAAGCAAACGATGGTAAGCACCGCCAACATAACTGTTATCAAAGAGAGTTTCTTCATAAACTTATAAAATTTCTCAAATTTTCTATGCAAAAGTACAACTTTCTTTTGAGATATTTCATATTTTAAGCAAAAAATGTTATCTTTGCACTCAAAATAGATGAAATAGTGACTTTTGCGAGCCATTTATGGCGGACAAATCGCTTAAACTTCAATTTTGTAAACAGACAAATAATAAGATATGTTATTAGAGAAAATCGAAGAACTCTTGAAAGAAGTCAACGCTCTCACTGCCCAGAACGCAGAGGAGGTAGAGCAGCTTCGCATCAAGTATCTCAGCAAGAAGGGTGAAATCAATGCCCTTATGGCCGACTTCCGCAATGTGCCAGGCGACCAGAAAAAAGAGGTTGGTATCAAGATCAACGAATTAAAGAACGCAGCCCTTGAGAAAATCAATGGTCTGAAAGAACAGATGGAGGAGGCAGAGTCTTCAAGCGATGACATCGACCTGACCCGTACAGCTTATCCTGTAGCGCTCGGAACCCGCCATCCATTGACCGTGGTGAAGAATCAGATCATCGACATCTTCGGCCGCATGGGATTCACTCTCTATCAGGGTCCAGAGGTAGATGACGACAAGCACGTATTCACCATGCTGAACTTCGCTGCCGATCATCCAGCCCGCGACATGCAGGATACATTCTTCATCGAGAAGACCGACTCCGACGATGTTACCAAGAATGTACTTCTCCGTAGCCATACCTCTAACGACGAGGCTCACTATATGGAGACCCACGAGCCACCTATCCGCGTATTGTGCCCAGGACGAGTATATCGCAACGAGGCTATCAGCGCACGTGCTCACTGCTTCTTCCACCAGGTAGAAGGTCTCTATGTAGATAAGAACGTAAGCTTCACCGACCTCAAGCAGGTGCTCCTCACCTTCGCTCGAGAGATGTTCGGTGCAGATACCAAGATCCGTCTGCGCCCTAGCTACTTCCCATTCACAGAACCTAGCGCAGAGATGGATATCTCCTGCAACATTTGCGGTGGCAAGGGATGTAACTTCTGCAAGCATACAGGATGGGTTGAAATCCTGGGTTGCGGTATGGTTGACCCTCACGACCTCGAGGCTTGTGGTATCGACAGCAACGTATATACCGGTTATGCATTCGGTATGGGCGTGGAACGTATCACCAACCTGAAGTATCGTGTGAGCGACCTTCGTCTCTTCTCTGAGAACGATACCCGCTTCCTGCGTGAATTCGAATCAGCAAAGTAATTCATTAACAAGAATCAATATGAAAAAAATTACAGTTAACACCATCATTGCGCTCGCATTGGGTTCAATGTGCTTAAGTTCTTGCATCGGCTCTTTCAGCTTGACTAACAATGTGCTCAACTGGAACAAGCGTGCAACTGACAACAAGTTCATCAACGAGTTGATTTTCATTGTCATCAGCCCTGCTTATGCAGTCTGCTCAGCAGCTGACTTGCTTGTACTCAACACTATCGAGTTCTGGACAGGCGACAAAGTGATTGCCAACGTTGGCAAGACTCAGAAAGTTACTGGCAAGGATGGCAGATTGTATGCCATCAAGACTCTGAAGAATGGCTACGAGATTACCGACCCTGCTGGCGAGAAGTCTTACTTCGTGTTCGACAAGAAGAACAAGAGCTGGTCTTACAGCAAGGATGGAGACATCCGCGAGCTCTTCAGCTTCAACGAGGATGGCAGCATCCAGGCTTGCCTGCCTAACGGACAGAAGATGAACGTAGAGCAGAACGAGATTGGTCTTTACCAGCTCCGTATGGCTGTTAACGACGGTTTGTATTTTGCTTGCAACAAGTAAGCTGGCGACAAGTAAAATACTACCCTACTCTATATGAAAAAGGTGAGTCATTTTTTTGATGACTCACCTTTTTTATTTTTATCCATTCCATTATTCTACTTCATTATTATAATAAATAAGGTGTTTCTGCGTTAGATAATGTATGAAACAGAGATTATTCATACTCACGATATGCCTGATTGCCACCCTGAAGATGATGGCACAGGAATTTACACTGCACGGCAGGGTGACTGATGAAGACAGCCATCCTATAGAGCTTGCCACCGTATCCGTGGCAAGCCAGGGAAAGGTAGCCTTTACCTCACTGAAGGGAGAGTTCAGCATGCGCCTTCATTCTGCCGACAGCGTGATGGTCAAGTTCTCCATGATAGGATACAAGAGCAAGGTTAGAGTGCTGAGAAAACCTCGAGGCAAGCAAAACCTGCAAGTCGTCCTCCATACCGATGCTGCCATGCTGGGAGAAGTGAATGTAACGGGAGAAAAGATCCAGACCGACCAGACGCAGGAAATCAAGCTCAAGGATGCCAGACTGGCCCCTTCAGCTAACAGCAATGCCGTAGAAGGCATCATCCAGCAGCAAGCCGGCGTAAGCACTCACAACGAACTTTCATCGCAATACAATGTGCGTGGCGGTGCTTTCGACGAGAACTCCGTATATATAAATAATGTGGAGGTCTATCGTCCTTATCTCGTCCGGAGCGGTCAGCAGGAAGGTCTCTCCATCATCAATCCTTATATGGTAGATAAAATCGGATTCTCTACAGGTGGATATGCAGCCAAATACGGAGACAAGATGAGTTCTGCACTCGACATCACCTACAAGACCTTAAGGTCGAAAGGAAAGAGCCCGATTGTTGAAGGAAGCGTTGCTGCCAGCCTGCTCGGAGCAGATGCCTACATAGGATTGGGAACCCGGAAGCTGTCCTGGCTCAACAGTGTGAGATACAAGACTACAGCCTATCTGCTCGGTTCGATGGAAACCAAGGGAGAATACAAGCCGAACTATCTCGACTACCAAACCTATCTGAGCTATCAGCCCAACAAGCGTTGGAAGATTGATTTCATCGGAAACATCTCTGATAACCACTACAATTTCGAACCATCCGACCGTGAAACCGCCTTCGGAACAATGGAAAACGTCAAGAACTTTAGAGTATATTTCGATGGTCAGGAGAAGGATCGCTTCCTCACCTATTTCGGAACACTGGGCATCACCCGCAACATCACCTCCAACACCAGTATCTCGCTTCTGGGCAGTGCCTTCTACACCCGGGAACAGGAAAAATACGATATCCAGGGACAGTATTGGCTCGACCAGACCGAGACCTCCGAAAACCTAGGTGTAGGAACATACTTCGAACATGCCCGCAACTATCTCACGGCCCGTGTGATGAGTGCCAAGCTGATGCTGAAACATAAGGTGAAGAAGCATGATTTGGAGACTGCAGTCACACTGAAACGGGAGCGCATCGATGAAAATTCCGTAGAATAGGAGATGAGAGATTCTGCCGGATACAGCATTCCGCACACCGGAAAAGACCTCTATATGTACTATTCCATGAAGGCTAGAAACGAGTTGAATGCCAACCGCATAGAAGCCTATCTTCAAGACACTTACCGCTTCACTAGCGGAGGAGATTCTACCCAGTCTGGCGATATCAGGCAAACACGCTATACATTGAACTATGGTCTTCGTCTGAGCCATTGGAACTTCAATCGGGAAACCATCCTGAGCCCACGCGTCTCCCTCGCTATCATTCCGGCAAACCATGAGAACACGACGCTCCGTTTCGCTGCAGGACTTTATTATCAGGCACCTTTCTTCAAGGAGCTGAGAGATACCTCTAGCATCAATGGAGTAACCATCGCCTCGCTCAACCGGAAGATCAAGAGTCAGCGAAGCATCCACTTCATTGCCGGTTACGACTACCGGTTCAAGGTGAATGATCAGAGATACAAGTTCTCTGCCGAAGCCTACTATAAGGCATTGAGCAATCTGGTGCCCTACTCTGTCAGCAATGTAAAGGTAGTTTATTACGGAGAGAACGAATGCAGCGGTCATGCAGCAGGTCTCGACTTCAAGCTCTATGGCGAGTTTGTGCCCGGCACGGATTCCTGGCTCAGCCTGTCGCTGATGGATACCAGGATGAAACTCAACGGCAAGAGCATCCCGCTTCCTACCGACCAGCGGTATGCAGTGAACCTCTTCTTCACCGATTACTTCCCAGGCAGCAGGAAGTGGCTCCTGTCTCTCAAGCTTGCCTTTGCCGATGGACTTCCATTCGCTGCACCTCATAGAGAATTGGAAACCAACAGTTTCCGTGCCACCGCCTATCGCCGAGCAGATATCGGAATGAGCTATCAGTTACTGGACAACCGCCATCATGAGCACAGAACATTCCTCAAGAATGTTACAGTGGGCATAGATTGCCTCAATCTCTTCGGCATTGACAATGTAAACAGCTACTATTGGGTAACGGATGTCACAAATCAGCAGTATGCCGTGCCTAATTATCTCACCGGCAGACAGCTCAATGCAAGAGTGTTGATGGAATTCTGATAAGTCAGAAGTTAAAAGCAGAGAGTAAGGAGTTAAAAGCGGGGAGTTTTAGCACTCAAAAATGGTGATTTTTCACATTATTCTAAATATTTAACCGTAGATAGTTCGCTATCTGCGGTTTTTTTCGTATCTTTGTGCCCGATTTATGCGATGAGGATTCATATCCATCATCTCAAATCACTATAAACGAAAAAAGAAATTATACATAATAATTAATTATGAGCAAACAAGTAGAAAAGATTAAGGAGCTGATCGCTAAGCGCGAACAGGCTCGTCTTGGCGGTGGCGAGAAGGCCATCGAGAAGCAGCATGCACGTGGCAAATATACAGCTCGTGAGCGTATCGAAATGTTGGTAGATGCTGGCAGTTTCGAGGAGTACGACATGTTTAAGCTGCACCGTTGCACCAACTTCGGTATGGAGAAGAAGCAGTACCTCGGTGATGGTGTTGTAGCTGGTAGCGCTACTATAGCCGGCCGTCTGGTTTACGTATATGCTCAGGACTTCACCGTAAATGGTGGTTCACTCTCTGAGACTATGGCACAGAAGATCTGCAAGGTAATGGATATGGCAATGACTATGGGTGCACCTGTTATCTGTATGAACGACTCAGGTGGTGCCCGCATCCAGGAAGGTATCTGCGCCCTCGCTGGTTATGGTGAGATTTTCGAGCGCAACATCCTCGCTTCTGGTGTCATCCCACAGATCTCTGCTATTATGGGCCCTTGCGCTGGTGGTGCCGTTTACTCTCCAGCCTTGACCGACTTCATCATCATGAAGGAGCAGACTTCTTACATGTTCCTGACTGGTCCTAAGGTTGTCAAGACCGTAACTGGTGAGGACATCGATGCAGAGCACCTCGGTGGTGCATCTGTTCACGCAACCAAGAGTGGTGTTACCCACTTCGCTGCCAAAACAGAGGAAGAGGCTATCGAGATGATCAAGAGCCTGCTCTCTTACATCCCAAGCAACAATACAGAAGAGGCTCCACGCATAGAGTGCACAGACCCTATCGACCGTATGGACGATACTCTGAACGAGATTATCCCTGAGGATCCAAACCAGGCATACGATATGTATAAGGTGATTGGTGCTGTAACCGATAACGGAGAGTTCTTCGAGGTTCAGCCTAAGTTCGCCAAGAACATCATCACAGGTTTCGCCCGCTTCAATGGTCAGAGCGTTGGTATCGTAGCCAACCAGCCAGCAGCTTACGCAGGTGTACTCGATGTAAACGCTAGCCGCAAGGCAGCCCGCTTCGTTCGTTTCTGCGATGCCTTCAATATTCCTATCGTATCTCTCGTTGACGTACCAGGATTCTTGCCAGGTACAGGTCAGGAGTACAACGCTGTCATCCTCCACGGTGCACAGTTGCTCTACGCTTACGGCGAGGCTACCGTGCCAAAGATCACTATCACATTGCGCAAGAGCTATGGTGGTAGCCATATCGTGATGGGTTGTAAGCAGTTGCGTGCTGACTTGAACTTCGCTTGGCCATCTTCAGAGATTGCCGTAATGGGTGCCAGCGGTGCCGTTGCCGTTCTCTGTGGTAAGGAAGCTAAGGCTAAGAAGGAAGCTGGCGAGGATGTAAAGGCATTCCTGGCTGAGAAGGAGCAGGAATACACCGACAAGTTCGCTAATCCATATCAGGCTGCTCAGTATGGCTACATCGATGATGTCATCGAGCCACGTAACACCCGTTTCCGCATCTGCCGTGGTTTGGCTCAGCTCGCAACCAAGCGCCAGAGCTTGCCAGCTAAGAAGCATGGCTGTATGCCAATGTAATGATATAATTAAACATTAGAATAAATGGATAAGAATATTTATGCTGCGATTGCCATGGCACTCTATGAGTACCAGGGCAATAACGTACACGACAAGGAGCCTGGCATCATTACGATCAAGCCACGTCAGACGATGTGGAACGCCAAGTTCTTGAGTTTAACAGCTAAACCATAATGTAATAGAAATGAAAGAGTTTAAATATACAATTGACGGAAAAGAATACAAGGTTCAGATTGACGCTGTTGAGGGTAACATCGCAAGCGTGAACGTAAATGGCGAAGCTTACAAGGTTGAGATGGAACAGGAAGCTGAACCAGAGAAGAAGAAGGTAGTGCTCGGTCAGCCTGCAGCTGCATCTGATGATGCTGAGGCTACTCCAGCTGCCAACGTAAATACAGCCAACGCTGTAAAGGCTCCTCTCCCTGGTACTATCACCAGCATCGAGGTTGCTGTTGGTCAGGAAGTAAAGGCTGGCGATACTGTTGTCGTTCTCGAGGCTATGAAGATGCAGAACGACATCGAGGCTGAGAAGGATGGCAAGGTTACAGCTATCTGCGTAAAGCCTGGTCAGGCTGTACTCGAAGAGGATGCTCTCGTGGTTATCGAGTAATTTGAGAATTCGAGAATTATACTTCCTGATTCGGGAATTTATGATTCGGAAATTTATAAAGAATATCAAAGGTCGCAAGCTACGATAGTTTGCGACCTTTTTCTATACTGCTGTATGAGCATAAACTGCTATACAAAGTATTTTTTTACCAAAAGACATAAAGTACAATAAAATGATAGATTTAACAGAAGAACAGATAAAAAGATACAGCCGCCACATCCTCCTTCAGGATGTAGGCCTCGAGGGGCAGGAAAAGCTCCTCAATGCCAAGGTGCTCATCATTGGTGCCGGAGGATTGGGTTCCCCAGTTGCCCTCTACCTCGCTGCGGCTGGCGTGGGACATATCGGTATCGTGGATGCCGATGTGGTTGACCTCAGCAACCTGCAACGCCAGGTCATCCACCAGACCAAGGACTTGAACACCCCTAAGGTGGAAAGCGCCAAGGAGAAGATGATTGCCATCAATCCTGATGTGGAGGTAACAACCTACCATACCTTCCTCGCCTCAGACAATGCCGAGGAAATCATCAAGCCATGGGATTTCGTCATTGATTGCACCGACAACTTCCCGGTGAAGTTCCTCATCAATGACGCCTGTGTGCGACTGGGCAAGGCATTCTCGCATGGCGGCATCCTGAGATTCCAGGGGCAGACCTTCACCCATCTTCCAGGCACGGCTTGTTACCGTTGTTTCTTCAAGGAGCCACCTCCAGCAGGCACTGTTCCTACCAGTAGCCAGGCAGGAGTCCTGGGTGCCATCGCTGGTATGCTCGGAACCATCCAGGCTGCCGAGGCGTTGAAGTACTTCCTCGGTGTGGGCGAACTGCTCACCGACCGATTGCTCACCTTCGATGCCAAGACGATGAACTTCCGCACCATCAAGCTAAAGAAGCGTGCATCCTGCGAAATCTGCGGCGACCACCCTACTTCCCCCCTTATGCATTTTGCATCAATTTGATATATTAGAACACATAGAAATAGCGTTTAAGGTCACAATTTGTGACCTTAAACTATTGGTTTTCAACTGTTTTATTTTCTTTTCCTCTTATCACCTCCAATACCTGGACTACGGCACTATCCCTATATAAAGAACCATTTGATTTATTCTTTTCTCTTCACCCAAACCTTGTGGCTGCCGCTGCCCATCCAACCTATCGGCGAAGTGCGGTCGGCGGTGATTTCCTTCAGTTCCATAGAGGCGGAAGTGCGGCTCAGGTTGTTGATGGAAGCATAATCGCCTAGGGTGAGGACTCCGTTCTTCTCTATCACCTCCAGGGCACGGGCGATGCGCTCTTCCCTGGAATACAGCTGCTTGCGAATCACCTTTACACCACCCATATCACGCTCCAGGTCACGATCGGTTTCTCGCTTCACCTCCCTGATAAACTCAGGAGATGCCTTGAAGTTGATGTCCTTCACGCCCACCTTGCGATACGTCATCTTATCATCTGCATTCTGCATTTCCGTAGGCTTATCGTCCTCGAAACCGAGGGAGAGGGAGAAGGTGCCTTCCAGATTCACATTGTAGCCCATGGAGAGCATTTCTACCAGCATATCAGCCACATCCAGCAACACAGCCTCCGTGGTACTTTCCGAAATACCACGATGGTAGCCCTGCATCCTCTTGATGAACTCTTTTCTGGATAGTGTCCGGTTGGTCACCATCTTGGGATAAACTCTGCGCTTGCCTGTGTTATGAACATCAGGCATCTCTTGCAACTTGTACTTTGTCATGACGATTCCTTTCTTATAAAGATTGTTATCACTCCTTATTGCAACAGTCACTATACCTAAGTGATTTCTTATTCACCATTCAGCATAATGGTTCCCGTCTCTAAGGATAATTGTTACTAACCCTAAGGATAATTGTTACTAACCCTAATAGAAATCTCCGTTCAAAAGTATTGAACCTACATTCAAAAGTATTGAACGCACATTCAGAAGTTCTGAACGTACATTCAAAAGTAATGAACGAAACTTTCTACTAGGCAAAGATACAACTTTATCCTATATTAAACAAGACTTTTCCTGAATATCTTCACTTTTCCATTCAATATTCTTCGTTTTTTGACCCTATTTCTTTGCGTATCCCAAATAATTGTGCTAACTTTGTAGTCAGATTGCAAGCCAAAGGTCAAAGGATTGCAAGCCAAAGACAAAGCAAAAGCCAAAGACAAAGCAAAAGACTAAGATTAGACATTCTTATGAGTATGAAGATAATAGCAACCAGCGACTGGCACCTGGGCAACTTGTTTCACGGCAACGACCGCCTGCCTGAACACAAGCATTTCCTGAAATGGCTCCTGGAACAAATCGCTGAACAAAAACCCGATGCTCTCCTCATCGCAGGAGACATCTTCGATAACGGAAATCCATCGGCAGCGGCACAGACCGTTTATTACGAGTTTCTTGCCGATGCTACCCAACTGTGCCCGAACATGCAGGTCATCATTACCGCCGGCAACCACGATTCCGCCAGCCGACTGGAGGCTCCCCGTCCGCTGCTCACCCGATACCACGTGGAAATAAGAGGAAACGTAAGGAAAATCTGGCAGCAGGGAGAAAGCAAGGACGAAGGGAACGGAAAGGAAACAGATGATAAAACCGGCGGGCATTGGCTCTATTCCTTCGATGACCTCATCATCCCCGTAACCAACGAGGAAGGAGAAGAAGTCATCATCCTCGCCGTACCTTTCCTTAGAAGCGATGTGGTGCAGAACGCCAGTTACTCGCAGGGAGTCAACGACTTTCTGAGAGAACTGACGGCAGAGGCTCGAAAGAAATACCCAGGCAAGAAGTGCATCATGATGGCACACATGTACGCCAAAGGTTCGGATATCGCCAAGAAAGATGCGAGCGAGAAAATCATCATCGGCGGACAGGAGGAAGTGGACCTGGAAGGATGGAACGAACATCCCGACTATATGACTTGCGGACACATCCACAAACGGCAACATATCTGGAACACCGACTGGGCAAGATATACGGGAAGTATCCTTCCGATGTCGTTTGCAGAGAAAGACTACACCCACGGCATCGACCTCATCACCATAGAACACGGAGAAGAGGAGGAAGGAAAGGAAACCGGCAAGAGTAAGGAATGGAAAGTAGATTTTCTGGAATACAAGCCGCAGCACTCCCTTCGCATCCTGCCCGAAGACGAGGAGGAACTGACCTTCAAGAAATGGCAGAAGCTCATCAACTCACAACTCTCGGAAAGAACCGACGGCGAACTGAGCGACCACTTCGACTACGTGATGCTGAAGGTGAAACAGGAAAAGCTATCCAGCGATGACATCAAGGAACTGGAGAAACTCGTCAACGAAAAGGATGCCGTGCTCTGCAAAATACAGCGCATCATCCCGCAGCTAGACCTCTCCACCATACAGGGTTCCCAGCACATCACCAGCATCGAAGACATCATCAACCGTCCTCCGCTCGATACGCTGAAGGAAGCCTTCGCCATCAGGCACAACGCTCCGATGAACGAAAGACAGGAGAAAATGTTATCCGATTTATTAACGACATCATCATTATGAAATTCCTACAACTCGAAATACTCAACCTCGCTTCGCTTGACAAACAAGGTGGCGAGGTCATCAACTTTGAAGAAGGTGCCTTAGGCGAGAGCACCATCTTCAGCATCGTAGGTCCGACGGGCAGTGGCAAATCTACCCTACTCGACGCCATCTGTCTGGCACTCTACAACCGCGCCCCTCGCTACCCCAGGAAGAAAGGCGACAAGAACCAGAACATCGAGATTTTCGGGGCTGCAGATGCCAGTGAAAACAACCGACTGGCTCCTACCGACAGTAGAAACATCCTGACCCGTGGCAAGAAGGAAGGCTACAGCAAACTCACCTTCCTTGCCAACAACGGCAGCATCTACCGCGCAGAATGGCACGTCAGATTCCAAAGGGTACGCTACGAGAACGCCAAGACTGCGCTCTATAAAATCACAAGAAACGGAGAAGAGATAAGTGAGGAAACTGCCGACTGGAACGAACTGCCAAACATCATCGGACTCGACTACGACCAGTTTCTCCGCACCGTACTCATCGCCCAAGGCTCGTTTGCCAACTTCCTGACGGCGAAGGAAAACGAGCGGTACGAACTCCTGGAAAAACTCATCGGATGCGAGGAAACTTATACGAACATCGCTACTGAAATCAAGAAGGCGAAAGACCAGGCGACGGATGCCTACAACCAGATGTCTGCATCGGTGGAAGCCGTAAAACAGAACCTGCTGAACGATGAAGAACTCGCCCAACTGCAGGAGGAAATCGCCCGTCTGGAAAAGGCTGAGAAGGAACTCGACAGCCAGTTGCAAGCCATTTCGAAAGACCTGCAATGGTTTGAGGAAAACGATAAGCAAATAAATCAAATCGCTACCTGCCAGACAGATATGGAGCAAGCAACAAATGCCATCAAAGAGATGCAAGCCCAGGTTCTCCGTCTGCAGTTGCACGATGAAGTACAGCCAGCCGTCAACCTACTGCAGGAAGTAGAGCGACAGACGCAAAGCATCCACGAACAGGAAGGAAACATCCTGAAAGCGGAAGGAAACATCAAAAGTCAAGAGTCTGCCATCAGCGAAAGCGAGAAAACTCTCGCCAGGCTGAAGGAAGCAGTAAGCAAGGCACAGGAACAGCTGGAAAAGGCGCTGCCGGTCATCGCTGAAGCAAGGGCACTGAAAACAAAAATGGAAGCGGCAATGCCGAATCTGAAAGAAAAGAAAGAGGCATTGGAGTTGGCACAGAAAGAGAATCTAACTGCCCAGAAAGACGTGGAGGAAAACGCCCGAAACATCCAAAAATGGGAAGCTGAAACGGAGAAAGCGAACCTTGCCCTCAAAGCGACACAGGAAGAGATTGCCAAGCAGAAACAGGTTCTGCACGAAGCGACGCAAGCCGCAGAACAGGCTTGGGAGACGGAAAGAAATAAGACTGCCGGACAGAATATAGAGGAACTGCAGAACAGCAAGACCATAGCCGACAGGAAACTGCAGGATGTCCAGCAAGCCATCAAGGTTGTGGCTCATCTCGATGCTGCCACAGCAGAAAAGCAGAAGAATGAGGAGCGCATCCTGGTCTTGGGCAAGAGAAATGCTGAGATAGATGAAGCCCTGGGCAAGTTGACCATCGAGATCTTGGAGAAAGAGACCCTAACGCTGCGAAAAGCCTACACCCTGATGGTAAGTGAAAAATGGGAGATTCATCGTGCCAACCTGACGGAAGGCAAGCCTTGTCCGCTCTGCGGCAGCACGACCCATCCTTATCATACCGACAACAAA
>OHXY01000306.1_pt1 | contig 12801 bp, 9 predicted proteins | sample 1580161 | NCBI WGS metagenome assembly OHXY01 (sample SAMEA3882505, study PRJEB24775) | human gut metagenome | biome: human-associated habitat; feature: intestine environment; material: feces | place: Netherlands | collected 2009/2010 | reverse complement strand
AGCCTAACATCCAGAAGTTGGAAGGTCAGCAGGGCCGTATCATGGTAGAAATGCCTGGTATCAGCCAGCCTGAGCGTATGCGTAAGATGCTTCAGGGTAGTGCTAACCTTGAGTTCTGGGAGACATATAACTCTGAGGAAATCGCTCCTTATCTCCAGCAGCTCGATACTCGTATTGCTAATGGCGATAATGGTGAGGAGAAGAATGATACTGTAGCTGCAGATTCTGCTGCCGCTAAGAAGGAAGTAGCTAAGGCCGAGCCTAAGAAGGCAGAAACTAAGTTCTCTATCAAGAAGAAGGACGATGCTGCCAGCAAGGTAGGCGAGGATGCTCAGAATGCTGCTGCCATCAAGGCTCACCCACTGTTGGCTCGCTTGCAGCTTGGTGGAGGTTTGAGTACAGTTGGTTATGCCAGCGTTCGCGATACAGCTGCTATCAACAAGATTATCTATTCTGCAGTGGCTAAGCGCCTGTTGCCTTCAGACTTGCGTTTGCTCTGGAGTGCACAGCCTGCTGACAATATCAAGATGAAGAACATCTATGAGCTTCACGCTTTGAAGGTGACAACTACTACAGGTCGTGCTCCATTGGAGGGTGATGTCATCACAGACGCTAAGGATGAGTTCGACCAGATGGGTTCTCCTGTTGTAAGCATGAAGATGAATACAGAGGGTGCCCGCAAGTGGGCTCAGATGACCAAGGCTAACGTGGGCAAGGCTATCGCTATCGTTCTGGATGGTGTAGTTTACTCTGCTCCTCGTGTAAACGGTGAGATTGATGGTGGTAACTCACAGATTTCCGGTAACTTCACTATCGAGGATACCAAGGACTTGGCTAACACATTGAAGTCTGGTCGTATGCCAGCTCCTGCACGTATCGTTCAGGAGGAGGTTGTAGGTCCTACTCTCGGTGCACAGTCTATCCAGATGGGTATCATCTCATTCGTTGTTGCTTTCGTACTCCTGATGGTTTACATGGTGATGATGTACAACATCGTTCCTGGTATGATGGCTAACTTGGCATTGCTCGTCAATGTATTCTTCACACTCGGTATTCTGACGTCATTCCAGGCAGCCTTGACATTGCCAGGTCTTGCCGGTATGGTCTTGTCTCTGGGTACTGCCGTGGATGCTAACGTGCTTATCTATGAGCGTATCAAGGAGGAGCTTCGCTCTGGTAAGGGTATGAAGCAGGCTGTAGCTGCCGGTTATGGTAATGCTTTCTCAGCTATCTTCGACTCTAACTTGACTTCATTGATTACAGGTGTCATCCTGTTGACTACCGGTACAGGTCCTATCCGTGGTTTCGCTACTACATGGATCATCGGTATCATCGTTTCATTCTTCACAGCCGTATTCTTGACTCGTCTGGTTTACGACTACAAGTTGAATCACGACAAGTGGATGCACTGCAAGTTTGATACTCCTGTTTCTCACAACCTGATGCAGGGCAAGAAGTACAAGTTCATGTCTATGTACAAGACTACCTTCACCGTAGCTATCGTTGCTGCTGTGGTATTCATCGGTAGCTTCTTTGTTCGTGGCTTGAGCAAGAGTATCGACTTCACTGGTGGTCGTAACTATGTAGTACAGTTCGAGAATCCTGTAGAGCCTGAGCAGATCCGTACCGTTCTTGGTGGTGCTTTCGTCAATGCAGATGGTACTAAGGCTACTACAAGTGCTATCGCTATCGGTACAGATGGTAAGACTATCCGTGTATCTACCAACTATATGATTGAGAGCAACAGTCCAACTGTTGACGATGAGGCTGAGACTATCCTTTACAACGCCTTGAAGAAGGCTAACCTGGTATCTCAGAAGAGTGTTGAGGCATTCAAGAACCCAGACGTTCGCCAGGGTGGTTCTATCATCAGTAGTACTAAGGTAGGTCCTTCTGTAGCTAAGGATATCACTATGGGTGCTATCTATAGTGTGCTCTTCGCTCTGATTGCTATCTTCCTCTACATCCTGATACGTTTCCGCAATGTAGCCTTCTCTGTAGGTTCTACTGTTGCGTTGGCATTCGATGCCTTGACAGTTATCGGTTTCTACTCACTCCTGTGGGGGCTCGTTCCATTCTCATTGGAGATTGACCAGACCTTCATCGGTGCTATCCTGACCGTGGTAGGTTACTCTATCAACGATAAGGTGGTAGTATTCGACCGTATCCGTGAGAACTTGAAGTTGCATCCAAAGGGCGACCGTCAGCAGCTCTTCAATGCATCTATCAATGAGACATTGGCTCGTACCATCAATACATCTACATCTACATTGATTGTGTTGCTCTGTATCTTCATCCTCGGTGGTGACAGCATCCGCAGCTTCTCATTCGCAATGATTCTGGGTGTTGTATTCGGTACTTTGTCTTCTATCTTCATCGCATCTCCAATGGCATACATCGTTCTTGGCCGTAAGATCAAGGAGGAGCCAGCTGAAGAGACTGCTGTTGCAGAGGTTAAGTAAAACGTAAACAATAAGAGATTCTTCTGTTTCTGTCCGGTGAATGCCGGATGGAAATAGGGAATCATCAAGACTATAAAACGATAAAAGGTCGCTTCCTGGTTAAATAGGAGCGACCTTTTATCGTTTACGTGGTCCCACCGAGAATCGAACTCGGATCAAAGGTTTAGGAAACCTCCGTTCTATCCGTTAAACTATGGGACCTTCGAAAACTGACTGCAAAGATACATTAAAACATTGACAATACAAAATAAATGACTATGTTTTTAACACTCATCCTATCAAGTTTACTCACTTTTGTGGAATTAAACTGCGAAAATCTCTTTGATACACGGCATGATTCGCTTAAGAATGATGTCGAGTTCCTGCCTGAGGGCAGTTATCACTGGACTCCCTACCGCTATTGGCATAAGGTGAACCAGCTGGGGCAGGAGATTGTGGGGCTGGGGTATGAGGAGGCTTCCGGAGATGTGCAGCTTCCCGACCTGGTGGCTCTCTGTGAGGTGGAAAACGACAGTGTATTGTTTGACTTGACCAAGCGTTCAGTCATCCGGACGGCTGGTTATGAGTATGTGATGACCCATTCGCCCGATGAGCGAGGCATCGATGTAGCCTTGATGTATCAGCCGTTTTCCTTTTCATTGATACGTTTCTGGTCTATTCGGGTGAAGCGTCTGCCGGATACCCGTCCTACAAGAGACATTCTCTATGTTTCGGGACGTGTCATCACGGGCGATACGCTGCATGTGTTTGTGGTACATGCACCTAGTAGAAGAGGAGGAGAGCGTGAATCCCGTCCTTACCGCCTGCAGGTGGCGAGCCAGTTGGTAGAAGCTGTGGATTCCATTTATGCGCTTCAAAGTCGGGCAAAGATCATAGTGGCAGGAGATTTCAATGATTATCACGACTCTCCCGCACTGGAATATCTCTATCAGCACCACCTTATTAATATATCAGCCGGAGCACGGGGTAGCCATGGGGCAAAGGCCACTTACCGGTGGCATGGAGAATGGCGCAGTCTTGACCAAATACTGCTGAGCGAATCGATGCAACATCCGGAAAATGCCTGCAGAATAGGAGATTTGCCTTTCCTGCTCGAAGATGATGAGAAATATGGCGGTAAAAAACCATATCGCACCTACCTGGGTCCGAGGTATTTAGGGGGTTACAGTGATCATCTCCCATTGGTAGCCCGCATCCGGATAGATGATAAATAAGGCACGATTTACTTGACTTTTCGCAAAAAAGGGGGTGTAAACAGCACTTTTTTGCGAAAAAGCTTGCATATATTGCACAAATTTCGTAATTTTGCGCACGATTTACAAACATATAGTATTAAGATAACAATGACTCACAATTTGTTAAAAGGCAAGCGTGGCATCATCTTCGGTGCACTCAATGAGGAATCAATCGCTTGGAAGGTAGCCGTTAAGGCTGCTGAAGAGGGTGCTACCATCGCACTCAGTAACACAGCTATGGCTTTGCGTATGGGTACGCTGGATAAGCTCGCTGAACAGATCAACGCTCCTATCATCGCAGCGGATGCGACCAGCGTTGAGGATTTGGAAAAGGTATTCACTGAGGCTCAGGAGAAGCTCGGTGGCAAGATTGACTTCGTGCTCCACTCCGTTGCTATGAGCCCTAATGTTCGTAAGCATCGTACATACGATGATCTCGACTACAATTTCTTGAACAAGACTTTGGATATTTCTGCTATCTCTTTCCACAAGATGTTGCAGGTAGCCAAGAAGTTGGATGCTATCAATGAGTGGGGTTCTGTAGTAGCTCTCACTTACGTAGCTTCTCAGCGTACTTTCTTCGGTTACAACGATATGGCTGATGCCAAGAGCATGCTCGAAAGTATCGCCCGCAGCTTCGGTTACATCTATGGTCGTGAGAAGCACGTGCGCATCAACACCATCTCTCAGAGCCCTACAGCTACAACAGCAGGTAAGGGTATCAAGGATATCGCGAATATGATGGACTTTGCTGACAAGATGTCTCCACTCGGAAATGCGGTAGCAGAGGATTGCGCTAACTATTGCGTAATGATGTTCTCTGACTTCACCCGCAAGGTAACTATGCAGAACCTCTTCCATGATGGTGGTTTCTCATCTATGGGTATGAGCCTCCGCGCCATGAACCAGTATGCTAAGGATATGGCTCCTTACGAGGATGAGAATGGTAAGGTTATCTACGGATAATAGAAAAACAAGGAAAGGATGATACTCTATATATCATCACATCTATTCATAATAGGCAATATACGCTCATTCCTGCAGGGAAAGAGGTGTATTGCCTATTTGTTTTGCGACTCACACCGAACGAAGTAAGCACGTGCGTCGAACGACGCACGCTCTCACATCGAACGATGCACGTGCTTACTTCGAACGGTGCACGGCGCATAATACATAGACTTTACACTATATAAATAGTTATCTTACGCTGTTGGGATATGCAACTTTGATACACATAAAGCAAGTAATTAGAAATTTAAGCAAGTAAACATAAGATAGGAAGCGTATGGATTCATTGTTTTTACTTCAGTTTGCCTGTTTCATCTTCATGTTCATCAATGCCTTCATCGTGGCACTCTCTTGTCTGCATGTAAGATGGAAGAACAAACGATACGAACGTTCAAGATGGATGATAGCAGCAGCCATCACAGGTCTGGCGATACAATATGTGATACAGATGAAGTTCGGATTCCGTGCCATAGACGATGATCTGGGGGCGGTGATCAACATTCTCGTCTATACCCCTTGCTTCTCGCTCATCTGCATGGGCATCTATAATCTGGAGACCACCCGTGCCAACCGCAGGAAGATGTATCTGGTGTGCGGTGCCATCTATACCGCCATCATCCTGATCTTCTGCGTGGGCGTCAGCCTTCACCAAAGTCTGTATATTAGAGAAGAACTTTATCTGATGCTGGTACTGTTTTGCGTGAGTGTATCCTATTGCATATATATGATTATACGGGAGATGAACAGGCGCAGGAAGATGCTGGAAACGATGGCGGCTACGGATATGTTGCCCTACGTGAGATATTCACGAGCCAGCATATTCATCCTCTGTCTCCCGGTCCTTGTCTTGCCGGTAGCCATGTTCTCCACCACCTTATTATATATACTGGCTCCTGTGGGGCTGATGGCACTGCTGTTCTTCAACCTTACATTCATAGCCCTTGGCAGCAATTACATTCCTACCGAAGAGCTCCTGGACAAGGAAGCGGAAAACAACCCTCCATCTGAAACCGGAAATGGGGGGGGCAGAGGAAAATTCTGACATACAGCAGAATCCTGCGGATGATAAACCAAGGCAATTGCAGATTATTTCTGATGAACGCACGAACTTTATCCAGCAGAGTCTGGATGCCTGGTGTGAGAATCAGGGCTACAAGGACTGCAACGTGAATATGCTTACACTTTCCCACACACTCTGCATCTCGAAGAACGAACTGAGTCTGTTCTTCGACCAGTGTCTGCATTCCAATTTCAGAATATGGCTCAGCGAGATCCGTTTCAATGCAGCCAAGAAGATGATGCTGGAGTATCCCGACTACAGCAACGATATCATTTCTGCCGAGTGCGGATTTTCCTGCCGCACCCATCTCTACCGCATCTTCAAGAACAAGGCAGGGTGCTCGCCTACAGAATGGAGAAAATCTGCCAAAAAGGAGTAGCATTTCTAGGAATGCTACTCCTTTTTGGTAGGAATGCGACACTTTTTCAGGGGAATGCGACACCCTTTTTCAGTGAAAAACACTAATTTTGTGGCACGAAAGAAATATTTGAATCTTATACCATCAATCAAGATTTGGCTTTCCGAATCATCATTTCGGAAAGCTTCTTATATATTCTGAAGTAAGCAAATGAAAATAATGTAGTAAGTAATGACAATAATGTAGAGTAATATGATGAATCGTTCAACGACACAGATCAGATTACTGGTTGCTGTGCTTGTTTCCATTCTTTCCTTTTCCTTTGTGAAAGCGGAAGCCAGCGATAGTAACCTGCCAGATTCCAAAGGATGGTATCTGGGCATGGATGGCGGATTGCCTTTTGGCTTATCCACTTTTTCCAGTTTCGGACACGACAAGACCCACCTGGGCTGGGCTGCCGGCATCTATGGCGGTTATCGTTTCAACCCCATTTTCTCAGCAGAACTCTCTGCCAGATATGGAGAGGTGAACCTGTCGGCACAAGACTGCTGCGTGGAGCGCAACTACTGGCTGGGCAGCGACGGCATGCTCTACAAGGCAGGTGTCCTGGGCATGGATAGCTGGGAATATGCCCAACTGAAAAGCCATGTCAGGATGGGCTGGTATGGTGCAAGGGTTCACGTGAATCTGCTGGGGCTGTTACGCAATACCGCCCACAGCCGATGGACTGTAGCCGTATCTCCTCATCTCTATGCAGTGACCACCTGCGCAGATATCCAGACCCTGGCAGATCATGCCGAGGTGATGAAAGGCTCTACCCGCTGGCATCTGGGCTATGGAGCCAGTTTGCAGGCAGGTTACCAGTTGACCTCCAATCTTAATCTGGGCATCTATTCCGGTTTGACACGCCTTTCAGGAGAACGTATGGACGGAATGCCGGAACATCTGCACAAGAACAACTTCGTATGGGAAAGCGGAATCAGACTGGGAATCAGCTTCTCAAAAAAGAAAAACAAGATAGTTGAAACTCCATCAGTTCCACAAACGGAAGTTCTACATCAAGATACCATTCTTTCGGAGAATGTCAATCAGAAAGAAAAAGAAACGGTGGATAAGGCTGAAACAAAAGTTGTTGAACAGGATATTAAAGAACCTGTAAAGGTGACATTCCCTGTCATCTACTTCAGCTTCAACCGCATCACCATTCGCCCAAGCGAGGTTTCCAAGCTGAAAAGCATCCTCCATATATTGAAGGAGAATCCGGATATGAAGGTGATGGTGACTGGCTGGTGCGACACAAGAGGCAGCGTGGCTGTCAACAGACGCATCTCCCGCCAGCGAGCACAAGCCCTGAAGACCTGGCTTGTGAAGAGAGGTATTGCAGCAAGCCGCATCTCGGTAGTAGGAAAGGGAAGCGACGCTTCCAGAACTGCCCCAAAAGCCCGCCGAGTAGAGACTACAAATCATCATCAGTAACCCATAAAACAAGATAGAAAATGAGAGCAAAAAGAAGATTTAATATTGGGTTATGGGTGCTGCTATGCGTCCCATGCCTATTGGCTAGCTGCGATCATGATGTCCATGATGGCGAAGGGGATGGAGGCTTGTCGGTTTCGCTTGCCTGGGCTGATGAAGCTGATGAGGGCACGGAAGTGAAGGACGTGAAGACATGGATCGTGAATGCCACAGACGGCACGCAGGTGGCGCAAAGCCAGCATGGCAGTGCGCAGGAAATGGCAAAAGAGCGATATGACCTGCCGGAAGGTAACTACCGCATTCTCACCACCACCAACCTGGTAGCTCCGTTCACCATCAGTGAGCAGACAAGAGCCGTTGACAATATAAACAGTCTGGCAATCGGACTGTCGGATCCGAGTGCTTCACCCGAACATGCCTATTATGGCGTAACAGACATCGTCATCGACAAGGAGGATGTGCACTATATCACAAGAAGCGACATGCGCCGTATACTTGCGGAACTGACTATTATCATTGAGGGTGTGCCTGAAAATACAGTAATAAGCGGTAAGGTATTGAATGTTGCAACCGGACTCCTACCCCTGCAAAAGAATGAGGACGGAACATTCGGGACGGCAAGCTATACCAAGGAGGAGTGTGATATACCTTTGAAAATCGCAGTGCCTGGCGAAACTTTAAAAACGGAAACATTACGCTTGATGCCGACAGCCAACGGTTTTCATACCACCAAGTTGTTTATCCAACTGATTTCTCCTGGGGGAGTAGTTAGCAACTACGACATCGAAGCACCCGTCATGAAATCTGGCGGCAAGTACAAGATAAACTTGGAATTTGAGGAGATGAAACCTTACATGTATCTTACGAGCACGAAGATAGATGATTGGACTGAGGAATGGATTTATCGTGGTGAAATCCTGAATCCTGAAGATTAAGCGACCCTCTCATTTAAGCAAGAATCAAAACAAGAATATAAATATAAAATAGTAAAAAGACAATGAAAAAGAAAACTTATCTCTTTACCCTGATGGCAATGGCTTTGACATTGGGCAGTTGTTCTGACAACGAGAACGGTATCGGAGGCGAGACCTCCAAGTACATCACCGTTTCTACCAGTATCGGCAATATGACACGTGTTGCCACAGATGAGAAGGGTGGACAAACCTTTGAAGAGGGTGATGAAATCAGTGTGTATGCCTGGACTGGCGATGCAACTGTAGCCCCTGAGACAAGCGAGCGTGTGGTGAATAACGCCATCAATAAGCTGACAAACGGCTCATGGGTATCCACTCCACAGATGCTTTGGAAGAACAACCGTGACAAGCATTATTTCATCGGTGTATACCCTATTTCTGCAATATCCGACCTTACCGCTGGAGAATATACATTCGATGAGACAAAGCAAGTGGAAAGCGACCTCTTGGTGGCAGTCAACAAAGATGGCTTATCCTATAATGTCGAAGAACAGCAACCTGTTCCTCTTACCTTTACCCATGTAATGGCAAAACTTGTGGTGAACCTTACCTATAAGAATCAATGGGGAACAGAGGGACCTACCGTAGATAAGGTAGTTGTAGGCGATGCCGTAAAAAGTGCAACCGTCAATTATCTCACCAAGGTTGTCACCCCATCTGCTGTAGCAGAAGATAAAGCCAACTTCGATATGCCGGCTATAACCGCCAACAAGCAATATGCTTCCATCATCATCCCGCAGGATGGTGTTCAGAAGATTACCATCACCATTGGCGGAAAGGACTTCATCTACGACAATGGAACTCCTTTCAAGTTTGAGAGTGGCAAGGTTACAACCGTCAACCTGGTGGTAGGTCGTGATACAATTACCCTGAATGAAGTAAAGATTACCGATTGGGAGACCAGTACCCCTATTACCGGTGAAGCAGTCGATTAAATTAATATTCAACTCTAAAAACAGAATAATATGAAAGTAATACATTTTTTCGCAATAACAGCTATGGCAGCTGCCATGTTTACCAGCTGTTCCAACGATGGAGATCTGGCGCAGAGCAATTATCCTAGTGATAACATCATCCGCGTAACTACAGATTTGAACAATGCCAAGACTCGTGCAGACGAGAACAGTGGTTCACTCATGGAAAAAGACTTCCTCTTGACTATCGTGAATAAGAATTCTGAGAGCTCTCTGGCAGCTACATATACCTATGTCAACAAGAAGTTTTCTAAGTCTTCCGGCGGCACATGGAGCTGCGGTGAAACTCTGCTTTGGCAGAATGCGATGACACCTGTAGATATCGTGGCATTGGCTCCTGCACAGGAAACAATATTCAATGGTGTCTATGATAAAAGTAAAGGTTTTCAATCTTTCTCTTATAGCGTAGCTGCCGACCAGACGACAGCTGATGACAAGAACGACTTGCTGTACTGTTATTCCCCAGGCTTTGTGCCAAGAGATAAACTCGTGGATCAGAAACTGAACATCACGTTCAATCATGCTTTCTGTTTGATAGATATCATCGTAACACTGGGAACCGAATTCAACGTGCCATCTGTTCCAACAACTTCTCCTATCACAGAGGTTACCATAGGAGGAACTAAGATTGCAGCGAATGTAAATGTGACCAGCACAACAGCCATCGCGACCCCTACAGATAAAGCAGTTGCTACCGATATTAAAGCAACACAGGGCACTTTTACCTTTGATAAGGACAATGCAAAAAAGTCCTGTACAGCTAGATTCTCCTGCATAGTCATTCCGCAAACCATTGCTGCCAATGACTTCAAGATTACACTGAAGACTGCCAATAAGGCCTATGAATGGATTTTAGATAAAGAAATCACCTTGAAGAGCGGATTCAGGCATACTCTCAACCTTACCATGGGTAATGATGTGGTATTGACTACAAAGGAAAGCATCACAGCCAAACCATGGGACAATGGCACAACGTCTGGTAGCACTCTTGAAACAGAATAAAAAACATAAACTTTTAAAAGAACGACTATGAAGTATCAGAAAATATTAGGTTTGGTTGCAACTGCCGGTTTGTTCCTGGCAGGTTGTGCAACAGATACCGACACCCAGAATGCATGGTTCAACGATTCGAATGCAGTCCGCATTTCGGCTTCAGTGGGTAATGCCACCACACGCAGTAATCCAACGGCAACAGAGAATGCTGACTTGGAGAGTTTTAACAATGGGGATAAGATAGGTATAAGCAATAGTGGCTCATCGCTCACTTACACCTTCGATGGTAACAACTGGACGCCAGGTAATTCCGAGTATCTGGTATGGGATACTAAGAATCTGACATTCCAATGCTGGTATCCAGCCGATGGCAAGAACTCCTTTGAGTATGGCTATATCCAGGAAGACCAGAGTGATGCAGATAAGATTGTAAAGTCTGATTATATGGCTGCTGAGACAACCCCTAAAACTATCCCTTCCAATAAAGTTCTCACTGTAAAATTGGAACGCAAGACCGCCCGTCTGATTTTTAAGATACTGCGTTTTAACGACCAGTTTACTGCTAGTGCAAAGATCAACGACCTCAGTATTGTTAGCAAGGCAACTACTGATGTCAGCGAGACAGCTACTGTCAATATCACTCCTTTGCATACTGGTGAGGGTGCAATTGGTTCAACCTATACCGCTCTGGTTGCTCCAGGAAGTATCGAGGCAAACATCGAGGTATCTGATGGAGGAACAATCTCTGACCCTCTTGTTGTCAAGACTGGAGGCTTAGAGGCAGGCAAGAGCTATACCTACAACCTCATTGTGGGTAAAAAAGCAGTAACCATAGCTGACGTAAAAGTAGCAGATTGGCAGAGTGCCAATATTAGCGAAAAACAGGAAACGGCTGAAGAAATACCTCCTTACGTAACTTTCACAGCGGATAAATGGCATGGTTTTTACCTGATAGGCGAAAATGGATATGTACACTCTGGTCTTGAGTATTCCGTAAACTTCGGAGAATGGAAAGAATATTCCGGACGTTCTGTAGCGTTTGGTGGAAAGTATGGTAATCTCCGCTTGCGTGGTACAAATGAAAATGGTACAGCAGAAAGTGCAACTAAGTATGCTAGAATCAGTATTTCTCAAAAAGGAAATGTGAAATGTACAGGTGACATTCGTACATTGCTCAACTACAAAAATTACAAGAATGTTAATACAAGCAATGCCCGTTTCTGCTATCTGTTTAACAAGTGTGATGTATTAACCTCTGTTCCGGATTTGCCAGCCACAAATTTGGCAGATAACTGCTATCTTCATATGTTCGAAGAATGTACATCTATAGCAGAGGCTCCGAAGTTGCCAGCCAAAATAATGGCAGATCACTGCTATAGTAGTATGTTCAGAAAATGTACATCTATAGCAGAAGCTCCGGAATTGCCTGCCAAAAAATTGGCACCTTTCTGTTATTATGACATGTTTTCTGATTGTACAGCTCTAACAAAGGTTCCAGATTTACTTGTCAAGGAATTGCCAGAACATTGCTATCAATATATGTTCTCATCGTGTGAGGCACTTGTAAATGGTCCGAAAGTTTCAGCTACAACAATAAACCAATATAGCTGCTATCAAATGTTTGCTTATTGTAAAAATTTATCTTCTGTCAAATTGTTAATTCCAAGCGATCAAATGGGGGTTTCTTATGGTGTTAAATCTTGTTTTAGTAATGCAGGAACAGCTGTGACTTCCCGCACTCTCACAGTAAAAGACAAAGCGGCCTATGATGCAATGATAAAGGACTATTATTACCCAGATCTCTGGAAGATTGGTCAATGCACCGTACTGGATGAACATGGTAACCCAATAACAGAATAATGAGAAAGAGCCCGACATGGCTGTATGCTCTGGAGGGTATGAAATAACATTGCAAAAGCAAAACTAAAGGGTCTATATGCCACGATGAACAGGTGGCGTATAGACCCTTCATTGTGTCTTAATACCTGTTGGGTGGATGATATGGCAGTATGGCCTGTTTTCATGGTTTGAAGTACCTTTGCGTCAATCGTGAGGTGCTCAAACAAAATTATATTATGAGAACAGAAATAAAAGGACAGAGGAATGTGACAGTTCTATTCCCAGCTTCTCTCCATATCCGTGTAAACAATATTCAAGAAAGAGAAAATCAGACGAAAATACCTGGAAAATGGGGAAAGAAGAGATTGAGAATTTTCCCTTAAGGGTTTTTATTTTTTTCCTTAAGGGAAAATATATTTTTC
>OHXY01000305.1_pt1 | contig 12823 bp, 8 predicted proteins | sample 1580161 | NCBI WGS metagenome assembly OHXY01 (sample SAMEA3882505, study PRJEB24775) | human gut metagenome | biome: human-associated habitat; feature: intestine environment; material: feces | place: Netherlands | collected 2009/2010 | reverse complement strand
GCAGATGGCGTTCCTGTATCAGGGCCGCATCAGCGTGCTTCTGGGCACCCTGAACGAGCTGGACTATAAGCTCCGGCTGGCAAAATACGTCCTGCTGGACGAGGACGGCAAGGGCTGCTCGCCCACCGACACCGGGATGCTGGACCTGAGCCACCTGAGCGCCTCGTCCACCCGCAAATTCCGCTTCGCACAGGGAGAGCCGACTCTGCCCTCGGGCTATATCGCCCCGGTACAGGCTGAGGCCCCGGCACAGACAGAGCCTCAGCCGGAGGAAGCCTCCGACCCCGAACCTGACACGGAGGGCGCGGACGCCGCGCCTGCCGATGAACCCACTGCCGCAGCGGCAGAACAGCAATAAGGAGCATCTGAACCATGAAACTGGAACAACTGTTGGAGGGCGTGCCCTATACGCTGGTGCAGGGCAGCCTTGAGCATGACATCGAGGACATCATCTACGACAGCCGCAAGGCGGCCCCGGGGCGGCTCTTCGTCTGCATCGTGGGCACCCAGCGGGACAGCCATGACTATGCCGCCCAGTGTGCGGCCGAGGGGGTCACGGCGCTGGTCGTCCAGCACGACATCGACCTCTCTGCCGTCCCCGGCGTCACTGTGCTGAAGGTGGAGAGCAGCCGCTATGCGCTGGCCCTCATGAGCGGCAATCTCTTCGGCAATCCCTCCCGCCGGATGACCATGATCGGCGTCACCGGCACCAAGGGCAAGACCACCACCACCCACATGATCAAGAGCGTGCTGGAGGCCGCAGGCCGCAAGGTGGGCATGATCGGCACCAACGGCATCTACTATATGGGACGCCACAAGGACACCGCCAACACCACCCCGGAAAGCTACGAGCTGCAAAAGACCTTCCGGGAGTTTCTGGACGCGGGCTGCGATACGGCTCTGATGGAGGTGTCCAGTCAGGGCCTCATGATGGATCGCGTGGCGGGCATCCACTACGACGTCGGCGTCTTTACGAATCTCTCGCCCGACCACATCGGCCCCGGCGAGCACAAGACCTTTGAGGAGTACCGCAGCTGGAAGGGACAGCTGTTCAAGCGCTGCGACGTGGGTGTGGTGAACATTGACGACGAGAACACCGCCGCCCTGCTGGAAGGCCACACCTGCAAGCTGGTTACCTATGGCATCCACGCCCCCAAGGTGGACTACCGCGCCAGCGAGCAGTACCGCCTGCTGCGCAACAAAGAGATGCTGGGCGTTGAGTTCACCCTGACCGAGCCGGACGGCCACACGCTGGACGTACAGGTGGGCATGCCGGGGCTGTTCAGTATTTACAACGCCCTGGCCACCATCGGCGTGGGCAAGGTGCTGGGCCTGCCGGATGAGGCCATCCACGAGGGCCTGAGCCGCTGCGTGGTCAAGGGCCGCGTGGAGCTGGTGCCCATCAGCAAAAAGTTCACCATCCTGCTGGACTACGCCCACAACGAGGTCTCCACCGAGAGCCTGCTCACCACCCTGCGGGCGTATCACCCTCACCGGCTGGTGGTGGTGTTCGGCTGCGGCGGCAACCGCTCCAAGCTGCGCCGCTACGGCATGGGCGAGATCTGCGCCAAGATGGCCGATTTCTCCATCCTCACCGAGGACAACAACCGCTTTGAAAAGGTAGAGGATATTATTGCGGATATAGAACAAGCGCTGAACGCCTAAAGGAATAAACAAAAGGGAGTGCATTTTCGGACAATGCACTCCCTTTTCATTTCAATATTCTCTATTACTCAACATTCAATATAATCGTCAAACTTTCCTTGCCTTGGTAGAAGGTCTTTGCTTTCACGACCAGGGAACCACACTTCACCGGTTCTTTCCATAAGGTTGACTGGGCAGTAGGTTCCGACCCATCAGTCGTATAACGTATCTCAGCCCCATCAATGGCCACATTAGCATACAGATTTCCATCTTTTACCAATAATCCCGGCTGAGGCAAGCGGAAGTTAATCCCATGCTTTGCCCAATAAGGCATTTCACTCTTGCTGATTTTCTCATAATAAAGTGCCAAAGCCTGATTGAAAGCCTGCTGCTCCCGCACGCCGGACAGGTTTTCCCATACCGGATGAGCATTCCAGCCACGTTCTGCCAGCCCTAAGATTTTCGGGAAGAGAAGATATTCCACGCCATCAAAACTACGGATAGTTTCGGCGAATAATTGCCCTTGTACACCCATAATATGTTTCTTGCCTATCTCTGTCAAAGCAGTCTTCCCCTTTTCCGCATTATTCAAATCAATGGGATTGCCTGCCATATCCACACGCAGCGAACGATAAATGCTGAAAGGAAGCATAGAGAAAGAGACAGACTCATCCACATAACCTCCCCAATCGAGTCCACGCTCGTCCGGATGACCATTGTAAGCCATATCCATATAGAAATTGCCCACGTTGCAAAGGATGACCGGGTAACCGTTATTGGCTGTCTGATAAACCACTTCATCAGAGCCCGGTACAGTATTCCAGCAATACACACCGGCAGCCTGGCCCCTCAACTGTTGATGAGCCTCTTCGGTATGCCCCAAAGCAACTTCCTGCCAACCACTGAATTTCAGTCCGTTCTTCTGCATCACATCTGCCATTTGCGTAATGAAATACTCCGACAAATCATGAGCTTTCGTCATGCCTTTTTCCTTCATCAGCTCTTGGCATTTCGGAGAGCCCATCCACACGCCGCGAGGCACTTCGTCACCACCCAAATGCACTGTGGACAATGAAAGACCGGCTTCCTGATACATCGCATTAAGTTCCTGAATCACCTTCTCCATAAAACGGTAGGTAGAAGGCAAGGCGACATTCATCACATTGTCCGTATAATATTGTACAGAAACATAACGTGAAGTATCTTCCGGTTCACTCAATATATATTCTGTAGCTTTCCCCGGATCAGTTTCAAAATATTTGTTATAGCGTGCCTTCATGGAGACAATGGCAGCGCGGGCATGCCCCGGAGATTCTATTTCCGGAACAATGCGGACATGTCTTTCGGCAGCATACTTCAGCAAATCAATAAATTCCTCGCGGCTATAATATCCATTGCCTACAGTCTTTGCATCAGGGTCATAGCCACCGTCATAACATGGGTAGAGGCACTGGCTTTCGTCAGTGGTATGCCCGCGACGGCTACCCACAGCAGTCAGTTCCTCCAAACCAGGAATCTCCAAACGCCAGGCTTCATCATCACAAAAATGGAAATGCAGGACATTCAATTTATAAGATGCAAAAATATCCACCAGTTTCTTCAAGTTCTCCGGAGCGGTGAAATTACGGGCAATATCTATCATTTGTCCACGATATGCCAAGTCCGGATAATCCCGAATGGAGACTGCCTCCAGCAAATAAGGTGTCTGCTTGTCCTTCAACATTGACAAAAGTGTCTGTGTACCATTAAAAATGCCATGAGGAGTGGCAGCACTGATTTTTATCAGGTTGTCACCTATATTGATAGTATAATATTCATCATTTACGGCCTCCTTCCTATCAAGCAGTTCTTCCAGCACAATCTTCACGGAAGCATTTCCGACAACTTCCAAACCATACAAACCAGTCAGTTTCTCTTTCAGCAACTTGGCTTCACCGGCAAAGTTCTCCGGAAATGCCAAAGCTACCTTACCTTCCAATACGACATTATCGCCTTCAATGGCTACCACTTTCTTTACAGACGGAAGAATGTCTGACTGCACCAAAGCAGGAGCACCAGCCAAGCGAAGATTGGATTCATAAATCTTAGTCGCATCCGGATAGCCGCTCATTGACTCGGGAGAAGGAAGCGGCAGCGCCTTCAAAGCCACGGGCAACGGACTGCCCTCTTTACCATCCACAGTCTCCACCCAATAAGTTCCTTCCGGTACATGGGAGTTCCGGTCCAGCTTGTAAGTACAAAGAAAAGTGATCCGCATGGAATCACCGGGAGCCAGCGGAGCAAATTCGTCTGTCGGATACATTTTGAAAAAATTACCGTTCACTACCTCTACCTTCACTTCAGAGGCTCCTTCCTGCTTCACCCCTCGGGGAAGCTGTGAATAGTAAATCGTCCAGTTCTTTTTTAGAGGTTTTTGAGAGATATTCTTGAGAATAAAGGTATTCTCATAATATCCGGGTTCGATGTCACTTGCACCCATTTCCCAGGTCAGAGCAACCGGTGCCTTAGGTTCATTACTCGTTTTACATCCAGCAAATAGTGCCATTACACAAAATAATAATCCTGCCAGAGGAAGTTTCAAAATTCTCATGCAACTCATGTGTTAAGTTAATAAATGGGGGTAATTTCTAAAATCTGATGCCAAAAATAAGCATTTTAAGCTAATTAACTGATAAAAGTAATAGATTTTATTGACAGCGAGCTACAATTTAGAACTTTTATACCTACATTTGCAGCCAAATTATAACCAATTTAACTATTCTACCATGGCTAAAATAACCAAAGAAGCAGCCTTGCTCTACCATTCGCAAGGCAAACCGGGTAAGATTGAAGTAGTACCCACCAAGCCTTACAGTACACAAACCGATCTTTCTCTCGCCTACTCTCCGGGCGTTGCAGAACCGTGCCTCGAAATTGAGAAAAACCCGCAAGATGCATATAAATATACAGCAAAAGGCAATCTGGTAGCTGTCATCTCCAACGGAACCGCCGTGCTCGGCCTGGGCGATATTGGCGCCCTCAGCGGCAAACCCGTCATGGAGGGTAAAGGTCTGTTGTTCAAAATTTATGCCGGTATCGACGTATTCGACATCGAAGTAAATGAAAAAGACCCCGACAAGTTCATCGAAGCTGTCAAGGCTATTGCCCCAACATTCGGAGGTATCAACTTGGAAGACATCAAAGCACCCGAATGTTTCGAAATAGAACGCCGCCTGAAAGAGGAATTGGACATCCCCGTGATGCACGACGACCAGCACGGCACCGCCATCATCTCCAGCGCAGGATTGCTGAACGCCCTGGAAGTGGCAGGCAAGAAGATAGAGGAAGTGAAAATCGTCGTAAACGGTGCCGGGGCTTCTGCCACCTCATGTACCAAACTGTATGAAGCGCTCGGTGCACGCCGTGAGAATATCCTGATGCTGGACAGTAAGGGAGTCATCACCAGCGACCGCGAGAATCTGACCGAGCAGAAACGTTACTTTGCCACCGACCGTCGCGACGTACATACACTGGCAGAAGCCATCAAAGGTGCCGATGTATTCCTTGGACTGTCAAAGGGTAATGTGTTGACCCAGGACATGGTTCGCAGCATGGCAGACCATCCCATCGTGTTTGCCCTTGCCAACCCTACTCCGGAAATCTCTTACGAAGACGCCATGGCAGCACGTCCGGACGTACTGATGTCCACCGGTCGTTCCGACTATCCTAACCAGATTAATAATGTAATCGGTTTCCCCTACATCTTCCGCGGCGCCCTCGACACGCAGGCAAAAGCCATCAACGAAGCCATGAAAATTGCTGCCGTGCACGCCATTGCCAACCTTGCCAAGCAGCCCGTGCCCGATGTGGTGAACGAGGCATACCACGTAAACAACTTCACCTTCGGTCCCGAATACTTCATCCCGAAACCGGTTGACCCGCGCCTCATCACCGAAGTGTCCTGCGCTGTGGCCAAAGCTGCCATGGAAAGCGGTGTAGCTCGCAAAGACATCGAAGACTGGGATGCCTACCGCCTGCAACTGCGCGAGCTGATGGGTTACGAAAGCAAACTGACCCGCCAACTCTACGACACCGCCCGCCGCAACCCACAACGTGTGGTATTTGCCGAAGGCATCCACCCCAATATGCTGAAAGCTGCTGTGGAAGCCAAGGCTGAAGGTATCTGCCATCCTATTATATTGGGCAACGACGAAGCCATCGAGAAGCTGGCAAAAGAACTCGACCTTAGCCTTGAAGGTATCGAGATAGTAAATCTGCGTCATCCGGATGAAGCGCCGCGCCGTGAACGCTATGCCCGCATCCTATCTGAAAAACGTGCCCGCGAAGGAGCCACTTACGAAGAAGCCAACGACAAAATGTTCGAACGTAACTACTTCGGTATGATGATGGTGGAGACGGGTGAAGCAGACGCTTTCATCACAGGTCTTTACACCAAATACAGCAATACCATCAAGGTTGCCAAGGAAGTCATCGGCATCCGTCCGGAATACAAGCATTTCGGCACCATGCATATTCTGAACTCCAAGAAAGGCACATACTTCCTGGCAGATACGCTGATTAACCGTCATCCCAATGCCGAAACGCTGATTGACATTGCCAAGCTGTCGGAATATACCGTCCGCTTCTTCAATCATACACCGGTAATGGCCATGTTGAGTTACTCCAACTTCGGTGCGGATAAGGAAGGAAGTCCGGTAAGTGTACACGAAGCAGTGGATTATATGCAACAAAACTATCCTGACCTTGCCATTGACGGAGAAATGCAGGTGAATTTCGCCATGAACCGCGAAATGCGTGATGCCAAGTATCCGTTTACGCGCTTGAAAGGAAAAGACGTAAACACACTGATTTTCCCGAACTTGAGTTCTGCAAACTCTGCTTACAAGCTGCTGCAGGCGATGGATACGGACTCCGAACTGATTGGTCCTATCCAAATGGGGCTGAACAAGCCTATCCACTTCACCGATTTTGAAAGCTCCGTGCGAGATATCGTGAATATCACCGCAGTGGCAGTTATCGATGCTATCGTAGACAAAAAGAAAGCAGCCAAATGAAACGACCGTTATCAAAATTCCAAATAGTTTGCATTATGCTGCTTTGGGCAGCACTTTGCTACATTGTTTTGATATCTGTCGAACGAATTGACGGTCCAATCATTCTAACGCTTGCCATTTCGGCGGCTTTAGTATTTATTCCCGTCATAAAGTCTCTAAAAAGAGGATAAATAATATCTTTTTATTCCATTTTGCGGTATAAAACAATAAAATTGTTGTTTTATGCCGCATTTTCTTTATAAAATGTTTGCTCGTTTCATTTTTATGTGTACTTTTGCAACCGCAATGAGAGGAAAAGGAAACAAACCGAAAATCGAATTGTTTGAGGTAACATATAATAGCAACCAATAAAAGAAATAGATTATGAATGCAGCTAAGGTATTAGAAGACCTGAAAAGACGGTTCCCCAACGAACCGGAGTATCATCAAGCAGTAGAAGAAGTTCTTTCTACGATTGAAGAAGAGTATAACAAGCATCCGGAGTTTGACAAAGCCAATCTAATTGAACGTCTTTGCATCCCCGATCGCGTTTACCAATTCCGTGTTACTTGGGTAGACGATAAAGGTAACGTACAAACCAACATGGGCTATCGTGTGCAGCACAACAACGCTATCGGCCCTTATAAAGGCGGTGTTCGTTTCCACGCTTCTGTAAACCTGAGCATCCTGAAATTCCTTGCTTTCGAGCAGACATTTAAAAACTCATTGACAACTCTGCCCATGGGTGGCGGTAAAGGCGGTTCGGACTTCTCTCCGCGCGGCAAGTCGAATGCTGAGGTTATGCGTTTCGTTCAGGCTTTCATGCTGGAGTTGTGGCGTCATATCGGCCCTGAAACAGACGTACCTGCTGGTGATATCGGTGTAGGTGGTCGCGAAGTAGGTTTCATGTTCGGTATGTATAAGAAGCTGGCTCATGAATTTACGGGTACTTTCACCGGTAAGGGCCGTGAGTTCGGCGGTTCGCTGATTCGTCCGGAAGCTACCGGCTACGGTAACATCTACTTCCTGATGGAAATGTTAAAGACTAAGGGTACTGACTTGAAAGGCAAAACTTGTCTGATTTCCGGTTCCGGTAACGTAGCTCAATATACGGCCGAGAAAGTATTGGAATTGGGTGGTAAGGTATTGACCATGTCTGATTCTGACGGTTATGTATACGATCCGGACGGCATTGACCGCGAAAAGTTGGATTACATCATGGAGCTGAAAAACCTCTATCGTGGACGTATCCGCGAATATGCTGAACAATATCCGGGTGTCAAGTACGTAGAAGGTGCACGTCCTTGGGGTGAAAAGGCAGACATCGCCCTGCCTTCTGCAACTCAGAATGAAATAAATGGAGATGATGCCAAAAAACTAATTGCTAATGGTGTCATGGCTGTGTCCGAAGGTGCAAACATGCCTTCTACCCCTGAAGCAATCCGCGTATTCCAAGATGCAAAGATTCTGTATGCTCCGGGTAAGGCAGCCAATGCCGGCGGTGTATCAGTATCCGGTCTCGAAATGACTCAGAACTCCATCAAGTTGAGCTGGAGTGCAGAGGAAGTGGACGAGAAATTGAAGAGCATCATGAAGAACATTCACGAAGCTTGCGTGCAATATGGTACGGAAGCCGACGGTTATGTAAATTACGTGAAGGGTGCCAATGTGGCCGGATTTATGAAGGTGGCAAAGGCGATGATGGCGCAAGGGATTCTGTAAGAACTAAAGCCATAGTACAACTACAACAGAAGAAAGGTGAGGGGCTCAAAGCTTTTCACCTTTTTTCTGTTTAATAATATAGAAGAAACAAAATTTTGTTTTTTTCAATCCATTATCACATAAATCAGATAACTTTGCGGAAGTTAATAAGAGAAGACCATTATCATTGAAGCAAACCAAACGATTATGAATACAATAGAAATCCCCGTACTGCTGTTGACCGGTTATCTAGGCAGTGGCAAAACGACGTTGGTAAATCACATTCTTTCTAATAAACGTGGCATTAAGTTTGCCGTTATCGTCAATGACATAGGCGAAGTGAACATTGATGCAGACCTTATACAGAAAGGTGGCGTGGTGGGAAAGAAAGACGACAGCCTGGTAGCTCTGCAGAATGGCTGTATCTGCTGTACGCTGAAGACAGACTTGATAGAGCAGATGTTCGAAATCATGAAGATGCAACGCTTCGACTACATCGTGATTGAAGCGAGTGGCATCTGTGAACCGGAGCCTATTGCCCAAACACTCTGCTCCATTCCTCATATGGGAGGAGCGTATACTAAATACGGTATTTGCCGCTTAGACTGCATTACCACCGTGGTGGACGCCTTACGTCTGCAAAGTGAATTTTCTTGCGGAGATGATTTGACACGCAAAGGCATTGATGAGGAAGATATAGAAAACCTCATCATTCAGCAGATTGAGTTCTGCAATATTATCCTGCTGAACAAAGCAGCAGAAGTACAGCCCGAGGAATTAAAACGTATCAGGCAGATTATCCACACCTTGCAACCCGGTGCCCAAATTATAGAGTGCAACTATGCAGATGTAGACCTGGATAAGATTATCCATACCCACCTCTTTAACTTTGAACGTGCCGCAACTTCCGCCGGATGGATTCGTGGCATAGAGCAACAAGTAAGCGAAGAGGAGGAAAAAGAGGCGCATTACCATCATGAAGAGGGTCATCATCACCACCATCATGAAGGAGGTGAAGTAGAAGAATACGGTATTGGCACATTTGTCTACTACCGCCGTCCTGCATTCGACATTCATAAGTTCGACCACTATGTCGCTACCAAATGGCCCCGCAGCGTTATCCGCGCCAAGGGTGTCTGCTACTTCAGCCACAACCGCGACATGTCCTTCCTCTTTGAACAAGCAGGTATACAGAAGAAAATAACTGAAGCCGGACAATGGTATGCCACCGCCCCCGAAGAAGACATGATAGAACTGATGCGCCAAGAACCGGGATTGCTAAGAGACTGGGACGAGCAATACGGCGACCGCATGCTGAAGATAGTATTCATCGGACAAAATATGGATAAAGAGCAAATCATCCGCGACTTGGACAAATGCCTTGAATAACTTCCTAAAAAAGTGCTCCCCGTCATTCCGATCTTAAGAACAACGGGGAGCATCGTCCCACGCGCGTAACTCTATTTTAAGAATCAGGAACCATATCAATTCTCCGTAAAACGGAACATTTTGAAATACACCTTCTGCTCTGTGTCGGATACATTCACCAACCTCATCTTCGCAACACTCAACTCCTTGAGAGATGCCTTCACCTGCGTTCTGTATCCCGGCTTCAAATCCACCGCCTGCCAGTTTATGCCATCCGAAGTTACTTACAATTTAAACTTCGAATCAGTAACCTCCGCATCTCCCAAATCGATAAGCACCGAACTCAACTGGCGGGCATAATCCATCGAAATGGTCAGCACACCGCCTGCCTGCCAGTTGATGACTTCATTGGACGGAATAATTGTATTCACCTTTCCCTTCTGCTGAATAGGAAGCGAAGCCAACTGATTCACGTCGCTCTTCAACGTGTAGGGAGAATAAACAGCCTTTGTATCAAGCCCGGCATGGAACGCTGCATTATAGCCCGTTGTCGCCGCTTCGAACAAAGCATTGAAAGTAGGCATCAGATGCAGGCTGCCGCTCTTTATGCCCGCTTTATATTGGGCATCCGTCTCACCCATCAGCACCAGCAGGGCGCGGGCGTGTTCGTAGCTACCTATAAATGCATCCTTCTGCTGGCGCAGGCGTATCATGTTCAGCACCTCCGCACCATACTCTCCCACTTGTTTGAACTGAATGAGCCAAGGCCTTATTTCAGTTATCAATGGACGATTCTCATTTCCCGACGCAAGCAATCCATCAGCGGCAACGATTATCTTCCGGCATTCCTCAGCTACCTGCCGATAGGCATCTTCATCTATCTCGTTTTTCTCTTGATAGGCTTTCAACAAGGCAGAGAGAGCAGGCTGAATGGCAACGGACTCTTCACGACGGAAGCGATGTCCATTCTGTCCCGGGTCGGAATTATGAGCAGCGAAGATTTCCAAATATTCGGCATGAAGTGGCATAAGGTCTCTGACTGCATGTTTCCAAGAAGTTTCACTATCATAATTCTCCATATTCCAAGTATAATCAGCTACACTGTACAGAGAGATTTTGGAAGCCTCGGCATGTTCCATCGGATTGGAAACAAAAGCAGACATATCATCTTTTATATCAAGCCCGTTTCCATAAACCGGCCCTAGCAGCAAATGGTCTTGTACATAATCCGAAACGGGGAAATTCCACCAAATGTACGCCTTACGTTTCAGCAGCGGATTGACGAAGTCCAGCGTAGACTTATCTATAGTAGCAACTACCATATCACCGGTCCACATCACCTTCGTTCAACTTATCACCAAGCGTAGTGAGATAGCCCCCCTCCACATCAGTCCATGACTTGTTATACTCCGTGGGACACAGTATCAACGGCGCAACATCCCGCTTGACTTTTACAAAATGGTCATCAATATAGTTCAACAGTTCAGCCTGCTTGTCCGCCTTTGTCCCTTCACCCGAAATATCATCAAAGAAAACGGCAAAACCACGCACACCCAACTGGTACATGCTTTCGAACTTCTGCAACAATAACGAGCGGTCTTCTTCATTCCAGCGAATATCCTGACCCGGATGAATGGCCCAATAGAAAATAACATTGTTCTCCTTCGCCCTATTCACCAATACTTTCAACTCTTCTCCTTCTCGAGCAGGATAAGGCTTGCGCCAGTTGGGAGTCCGGTGATAAGGATCGTCTTTCGGTCCATAGATATAGACATTCATTTTGTTCCGACCATAAAAATCAAGCTGGCGTATACGCGCCTCCTGACTCCAAGGAGCACCGTAAAACCCTTCCACCACACCCCGATAGGGAACATCGGGATAGTCCGTCACTTCAGCCAAAGGCAGCTTGTCTAAAGCAAGCAACTGCGCAAGAGTCTGTACACCATAGTACGCTCCCCGTTCGTCAGCACCGGCTATGACGATGCAGTCTTTTTCTATTTTCAGGAAATAACCTTCGGATTTGCGTGGAATCCGATGTTGGTATTTCTTAATAATCTTATCTCCTTTCACTCCTATATATACACGGAAAGAAGCGCCAAGCACCTCTTCCGGCATCAATGAACGGAGTAAAGGCAACGCAGGTCCGTCCTGCACGGAATTGCCGGAAAGGATCTGGTATTGTCGGGGAATATCAACAGAATCTTTTTGCGTAATATATTCTTGGGGAGTAGGTTGCAAATGAAACTCTTGCGCACAAAGCGTCGCTGTCGTCAGCATACCGAATGCTCCCAGTAACAGTAGTTCTTTTCTCATAAGCGGATTATTAAATTAAGGAATATCTATGTATTAAGAAAACTCTTCCATGCATTCAAGGTTGATACGTTCAAAAATAAGAAATAAATATGAAAACACGTACAAATACAGACATTTATTTCAGTTTAAAGATTCATTCTGCATCCGTTTGAGTTCATCGCACACTGCCGGATGCAGGAAGTAGCGTACGTCTTTCCCCTCCTCCATGGCCCGACGGATAAAAGTGGAGCTGATTTCAAATATCGGAGAAGAAACTGTCCGCACATTTTGAGGTAAAGAGGCGGCCTCTACCGGATAGCCGGGGCGAGGATAGACCAGAAGATGATTTTCGGCAAGAATACGTTCCGACTTGTACCAACGGTGGAACAGCCTCCAGTTGTCCGAACCAATGACAAGATGGAAAGTGTGTTGAGGATAAGTTCGTTTCAGCGCATCCAACGTATGAACTGTATAAGAAGGCCGAGGCAGATGGAATTCAAAATCGGAAGCGCGAAATTTGGGATAACCCTCAGTGGCTAGCTGCACCAGCTTCAAACGTAACTTGTCATCCATCAGTTCGTTTTCTTCCTTCAGCGGATTGTGGGGGGTGACCATAAACCACACTTCGTCCAGGTCCCCGTATTCGCAAAGATAGTTGGCGAGGGCCAAATGTCCGATGTGTATCGGGTTGAACGAGCCGCTGAAGATTCCTATATTCATTTATTCTTATTCATATACAACCTTACAAAGGACGTCTTTGCAACGCACGCCAGGCAGCCCAAGCA
>OHXY01000298.1_pt1 | contig 13018 bp, 7 predicted proteins | sample 1580161 | NCBI WGS metagenome assembly OHXY01 (sample SAMEA3882505, study PRJEB24775) | human gut metagenome | biome: human-associated habitat; feature: intestine environment; material: feces | place: Netherlands | collected 2009/2010 | reverse complement strand
ACCATCCATCTGAAGGTGAATATCCTGAAATCGGTATTGAGGGAAGCCGTGAGACAGGGATTGCTGGATCAGAACCCGTTCGACCGGCTGCCAAGCAGCTACAGAATCCATCCACACTATAAGGAAAAGGAAACACTGACCATGGAAGATCTCATCACGCTGAAACAGACACCCTGCAAGACTCCACAATTAAAGGAGGCAGTATTGCTGAGCAGTCTTACAGGACTCAGGAAAAGCGATATCCTGAGTCTGAACCATGACGACATCATAGAGATAGAAGGTACACCTTATATATATAAGAAGATCAGAAAGACGCAGCGCTGGCACAAGGTTCCGCTCTCCAACCTCGCCTACCAGATACTGCAGCAGCTGGAGAAAGACTGCCAAGAGCCGGGAGGCTACTTCTTCTCCCAGCTCTCATCCCACCATCTGAGCGAGCATCTGAAAGTATGGCTGGAGGACTGCCATATCACCTGCAAGCACTTCACCTTCCATTGCCTACGCCATACCTGCGCCTCGCTATTGCTGGCGCAGGGCACCGACCTATATACTATCTCCACACTGCTGGGTCACAGAAACATCAGTACCACGCAGCGCTATGCGCATATCTCAGAGAAAAGACTAGCCAGCGCCACTCATCTGCTGAGCCATGACCTTACGGCTGCCGTAGCCTGCTAAAAAGCTATGTAAATATTATTCCAAACGAATAAAAAACTTCTCAAACCCCGTAAAATGGGGGAAGAAGAGATTCTGTTTTTTCCCTTAAGGGTTTTTATATTTTCCCTTAAGGAAAAAAAGATTTTTCCTTAAGGGTTTGAAAATATCTCCTTAAGGGATTTTTACGAAGCATTTATCTTGTAAAGATAATATAATAACAGTAAGACGAATACTCATGCCCATAGGGGTACTTCTATGGGTGCAGAGTAGTTACAAGATCATTTTTATAGGATAAAAAAGTATAATATCAAGCTAAAAGTTTGGACTTTCAAGATATTTACATTAACTTTGCAATCGGGTGTGGCAACTCAGCCTCACCCGATTTTTTTATAGATAAATATGAAGATACAACTGATTCGCATCATAGCGGCTGTCATCCTTTTGACTATCAGCTTTCCTCTGACAACAGAAGCCAGAAGAGTGAAGGCTAAGGACGCCATCACAGACTCCGTGATGCAGCGTATCTTCTGTTATGCCCAAAAGATAGATACCACGGGAAGAGGAAGCCATTCGAGCTATGCCTACACCAAATTCCAGATGCGTACCAACAAGCGAAACGCCACCCTGGCTCTCGTTCCTACCATGTACGCCATCTCCTACGGAGCAGGTAGAAAGTTCATCAGCGAATTCTACAACCGCATCGAAGTGGATGAGAAGGGAGCACCTGTCATCCACCGACTGCTCAATCTCAGTACCATTCCACACCGCAAAAGTACGATGAGCGCTGCGCTCAACTACATGACGCCGAATGTGTATGGAGAAAACCTTTTTCAGGAGAACATCCTCTCCCCTTTCCATCGTTCCAACAGACGATACTACAAGTACTCCGTCACGCCACTGCTCTATGGTATGGCTCAGGTTTACGCCTACCCACGCATCAAAAACACCCAGCTGGTAGAGACCAGGGCAATCGTCCGCATCCAAAACGGACAGATTCAGATGTGCGACTTCGAGGGAGAATACGATATGACCCGTTTCTACATCTCCGTAACGATGGGCAAGAAAGGCTACAAGTCGCTGGGACCTGTCAAGTGTGACATGCGCGCCAACTTCAGTTTCATGGGCAATAAGATTACCGGTAAATACACCACCATATACGATCTGCCAAAAGTACTGGAAGATACGATCAAGAATAGCACAGATACCGCCATGATGTCAAAAGTGCGACCTATCAAACTGAACACCGATGAGGAAATGATCTATCGCATCTATTACGACAGACAGGAAGAGCGAAAAAAGAAAGCAGCAGCACTGGGAGAAAAGAAGAAAGATTTCGCAAAAGATGTGCTCTGGGATATCGTAGGCGATAACCTGCTGAACAGAATTTCCAGCGACTTCGGCAAAAAACAGCAGGGCTATTTCCGCATCGACCCATTGTTCAATCCATTATATATGGGTTATTCGGAATCCAAAGGTGTGGTGTATAAGTTCAAGATCAACGGACAGTATGCCTTCAATGACAACATCCAGCTTTCTGCCGGAATAAAAGGCGGTTACAGTTTCCGCCAGCATCGTTTCTACTACAGTATTCCTGTCAGACTCAACTACAATACCCGTCACGAGGGTTATCTGCAGCTGGAAATCGGTAACGGCAACCGCATCAATACCAACAAGCTGGCTCGCCAGGCGTTGGGATACATGGATCCGAAAGACAGCATCGGAGGTTTCTCGCCAGCGGAGATACCTTCTCTTCTGATGGGAAAATCCACCTTTACGGAATTCAAGGATAATTACATGCGACTCACCAACCACTGGCGCCTCTCCCCACACTGGGCGATGGAACTGGGAATGGTAGCGCACAACCGCATTGCCATCCGTCCGGACTTCTATCAATCCATAGGCTATCCGGATAAATACAAGTCTGTGGCTCCTGCCATCGGAATAGAATGGAGACCTAAAGCAGAGAAAGGCATCGTGCTGAAACTCGACTATGAGCAAGGTTTCAAAAACCTGCTGGGCAGCAACATCGACTACGGAAGAGCCGAGTTTGATGCCCAGACGATTCTCTATTCTTCCCGCAGGCAATCGTACTCGATGCGTTTCGGAACAGGTTTCTATACCCGAAGAGGAGCACACTGGGACTTCGTAGATTACACCAACTTCCACGACAACAATATTCCGGGAGGCTGGAACGATGAATGGTCGGGCGATTTCGAACTGCTGTCGTCCTACTGGTATAATGCCAGCAACTATTACCTGCGTGCCAACTTCACCTATGAATCTCCGATGATTCTTGCCGCCTGGCTTCCGCTGATAGGCAGATATGTAGAATCAGAAAGACTCTATACCAGCGGTCTGGTGGTAAAACACCTCTACCCTTATACAGAATGGGGCTATGGTGTAAGCACGCGTCTGATATCGCTCGGCTTCTTCGCAGCATTCAGACAGGGAAAGTTTGATGGCATAGGCTGCCGCTTCGGCTTCGAACTTTTCAGAAACTGGTAGAATCCGTTACGGGATATTCCCCTATCAATCAAGAAATAAAAAGAACAATATATGAATTCACAACTCACCGTTTACAAGGCAAGTGCGGGCTCGGGTAAGACCTTTACCCTTGCCCGCGAATACATGACCCTGGTGATAGACAATCCCCACGCCTATCGCACCATCCTGGCAGTAACCTTTACCAACAAGGCTACAGAAGAGATGAAACTGCGTATTCTCGGACAGCTCTATGGCATTGCCCACGAGTTGCCCGAATCAGATCAGTATCTGGTACAGATACATGCCGCACTCCCCCATCTTTCGGAAAAACAGATCAGAAAGAATGCGGAAGAGGCTTTGCGCCTGCTCATCCACAACTACAACTATTTCAGAGTAGAAACCATCGACACCTTCTTTCAGAGTGTCTTGCGAAATCTGGCACGAGAACTCGACCTCACAGCCAACCTGCGTATCGGGCTGAACGATTATCAGGTGGAACAGCAAGCTGTGGATGAACTGATAGAAAGTCTGGAAAGTACCGACAAACTGCTTTTCTGGATTATGGATTACATCAAGGAAAACATCGCAGACGACAAGAGCTGGAATGTGATCGGCCAGATCAAGTCCTTTGGTGAGCACATCTTCCGTGATTACTACAAGGAGCACGCCGACGAGCTGTCAAAACGAATGGAAGAAGAAGGCTTCTTCGAAGCATTCAAAGACAAGATGAAGGATACCCGAAACCAGGCTAAAGAAAAATTCGAAGAAATCGCAGCTTCCTTTTTCGATGCGCTGGAAGAGGAAGGATATTCGGCCGATGACCTCAACAACAAGACAAGGGGTATCTGGAGCTACTTCAATAAATTGAGAAACGGAAAATACGGAGACGATGACGTCAAAAACATGACTTTAGCAAAATGCTTGGATAATCCGGAAAACTGGGTCAAGAAGTCGGAAGTCAAGAACAATTCTCCACTCTATCAGCATGTGGTGAATACTCTCTATCCGATCCTCCAGTTCTCGGAAGAGCATCGCCACATGCTCGAAAGAATGTACAAGAGCGCCAACCTCACCATCAAGCACCTCAACCAGCTGCGCCTCTTGGGCAGCATAGACAAGAAGGTGAGAGAAATGAACCAGGAGGCTAACCGCTTCCTGCTCAGCGACACACAGACATTGCTTCACTCACTCATTCAGGGCAGCGACTCACCTTTCATCTTCGAGAAAATCGGTACCCAGCTGAACCACGTGATGATAGACGAGTTTCAGGATACCAGCACCATACAGTGGAAAAACTTCAAGGTGCTGCTAGAAGAAACGATGAGCCGCGAAGATGCAGGCAATCTGATTGTAGGCGACGTGAAACAGAGCATCTACCGCTGGCGTTCGGGCGACTGGCGACTTCTCAACAACATAGAAGACCAGTTTGACAATCCGAAGAAACAACTGGATGTAGAGACCCTTGCCACCAACTATCGCTCAGACCGCAATGTCATCAACTTCAACAATGCCTTCTTCGTAGAAGCCGCCCAGCAGGAATATAACGAACTGGCAGAAACGATACCCGAAACAGCCAAGCAACTGCTTACTGCCTATGCCGATGTAAAACAGGAAGTTCCGGAGAAGAAAAAGGTGCAGGGATATGTGGAGGTGCGACTCCTCAAGACACAGGAAGAGGACGATGAAAATGATGCAGAAAATAAAGAAGACCGCATGATGCAACTCTGTCTGCAGACAGTAGATGAGTTGACTGCACGTGGTGTTCCCACCCATCGTATCGCTATCCTCGTGCGCAACAACCGCACCATCCAGGATATCGCAGCCTACTTTATGGAGCATTCAGACTATGAGATGGTTTCAGACGAAGCATTCCGTCTCGACGCTTCGCAGGCAGTACAGATACTCATCACAGCCCTGAAGCTGCTGATGCACCCTGCCGACGATATTGCCCGCGCCACACTCTTGAAGTTTGCCCATACTTATCTCGATGATGAAAAGGTGGTTGAGCTGATTACAGAGAATCGACAGAAATTGCTGGAGATGCCTCTACTCGACCTGACCGAAAGACTGTTTACGGAACTTCACCTTGGCGAGATAGAAGATATGAAAGTGCAAAGTGCCTACGTATGTGCCTTCTACGACAAGTTGAATTCCTTCCTGACAGACAACAGCAGCGACATCGAGGCGTTTCTCCAGGAATGGGAAAACAATCTCCACGAAAAAAGCATCCATAGTGACGGCATCGAGGGCATCCGACTCATCACCATCCACAAGAGTAAGGGACTGGAATTCGACCATGTCATCATGCCATACTGCGACTGGCAGCTGGAGAAAGCCAATACCATCTGGTGTACTCCTCAGGAAGCTCCTTACAACGAACTGCCTCTGGTTCCTGTAGATTTCAGTGCCAAACAGATGAAAGGAAGCATCTATGAAGATGACTACCATCACGAGCATCTGCAGAACATCGTAGATAATCTGAACCTGCTCTATGTGGCATTCACCAGAGCCAGTCATAATCTCTATGTCTTCGGCAAACGCGCATCTACCGCCTACCGTTCGGGAATCATCGAAAAATCACTGGAAACTGTTGCTGAGAAGCTGAAGCAAAATGCAGAGAAAGAAGCATACGAAATGCTTACCGACGCGGTAAATGTAGAGTTGGAAGGCATCGGTACAGACAGCAAGACCAACGACATCATCTTTAAATATGGCGAACCGGTGGTACCCAAGCAAAAAGTAGAGATGGAGATGAAAATCAACAGAAATGTCTTTACCATGCCTGCAGAAATGATGCAGATAGATATCAATGTATCACCTAAGCTGCCAGAGTTCAGACAGAGTAACAAGAGCCGCGATCTCATCAAAGGAGATGAACAGGAAGAACAGCAGAAATTCTATATCAAGATGGGTACGGTACTGCACAGCCTCTTCTCTACCATCCGCACAAGAGATGATATAGAAGGAGCACTGAAACAGCTGGAACTTGATGGAGTTCTCTACGATGAAAACATCTCGCGAGACAGAGTTGAGAAGATGATTCGCAAACGTCTGGAATCAGACAAGGTAAGCGACTGGTTCTCTGACCGATGGAAGGTTTTCAATGAGTGTTCCATCATCAGCACAGACAAGGACGGAAACATGGTAGAGCATCGCCCAGACCGAGTGATGAAAGATGAGCACGAAACCGTGGTGGTAGATTTCAAGTTCGGTAAACCGAAGCCGGAGTACCACGACCAGATAAAAGGCTATATGAAGCTGCTCGAAAGTATGGGCCACGCTCATGTCAAGGGATACCTCTGGTATGTTTATCCGAACAAAATAGAAGAAGTATTATAGATGAATAAAAGAAATGCAAAGATAATAAAAAACAATATACAATGAAAGCATTCTTGAAAACAGTAGCCCAGGATATGCTGGCAAAATACGGCACGAACATGAGCGACATCGCAGTGGTTTTTCCAAACAAGCGTGCAGCGCTCTTCCTCAATACCTATCTGGCGCAATTGGCCGGCAAGCCGATCTGGACTCCCACATACATCACCATCAGCGACCTCTTCCGCCGACACTCCGACCTGAAGGTTGCTGACCCAATCAAGTCTATCTGCGACCTGCACAAGGTATTCGTAGCATGCACAGGCATTGATGAGACCCTCGACCACTTTTACGGTTGGGGGCAGCTCCTACTTGCGGATTTCGACGATGTAGATAAGAACATGGTAGATGCCAAACTGCTCTTTGCCAATCTGAGTGACATCCACGAACTCGACGATGTTTCTTATCTCACAGACTATCAGAAAGCAATGATCAAGAAATTCTTCAGCAATTTCTCTGATGATCACAATACAGAACTGAAGAAGCGATTCCTGCAGTTATGGTCACATTTCTACGATATCTACGTAGGATTCAACCAGAAACTGGCCGAACAGCAACTGGCTTATGAAGGAGCGCTCTACCGCAAGGTAGTAAACGATGAAGATATAGACTTCCATTACAAGAAATATCTCTTCATCGGTTTCAATATGATGCAGATCGTAGAACAGACACTATGCGACCGACTGCAGAAACAGGGCAAAGCCCTTTTCTACTGGGATTACGACAAGTACTATATGGAGGGACAAAATGAAGCCGGCCACTACATCCGTCAGTATCTGAAGCACTATCCCAACGAACTTGCCAGCTATCCGCAGAAAGACATCTACGACAACATGTCGAAGAACAAGGATATCACCTACATATCTGCACCAACAGAGAACATCCAGGCCAGATACGTAAACACCTGGCTCAAGGAGCACAACCGCTACAAGATGGGGCGCAATGTAGCCATCGTACTGAGCGACGAAAACCTCTTGCAGAGTGTGATACATTCACTTCCGGAAGAGGTGAAAAGCGTCAATATCACGATAGGTTATCCTTTGCAGCAAACACCTTTCTACAGTCTCATCCAGCAGCTCATCCAGTTGCAGGGAACAGGTCATCCACAGCATAGCGAGACCTACCGTCTTCATTACGTGCTCACAGCATTGCGCCATCCCTATACGAGATTCATCAGCTCTCGATATACCGACCTGCTTGAAAAGCTGGAAGAGCAGAAACGCTTCTACCCATCGCGCGATTTCCTCAGCATGGATGGAGACGAAGGACTCTCTCTGCTTTTCAGAAACCTGGAAGAGCAGACGGCAGAAGCCACGCAAAGCAGCTACAACAAGCAGCTCATCAGCTACTTGCTTGATATTCTGCGCATGATAGGAACCCAGGCAAAGGATTTGAATGATCCGCTATTCCACGAATCACTCTATCGCACCTATACCCTACTCAACCGCCTGCAGGAACTCATCACATCCGGCGACCTAGAGGTAGATACCATCACTCTGGAACGACTGATACAGCAGCTCATCCAGACCACAAGCATACCATTCCATGGCGAGCCGGCAGAAGGAATACAGGTAATGGGTGTACTCGAAACCAGAAACCTCGATTTCGATCATATTCTGGTTCTATCCTGCAACGAAGGCAAAATTCCAAAGGGCGTGAACGATTCTTCATTCATCCCTTACTCCCTGCGCAAAGCTTACGGTCTCACCACCGTAGAAAACAAGGTAGCCATCTTTGCCTACTACTTTCACAGTATGTTGCAGCGTGCCCACGACATCACGCTTACCTACAACAATGCTACGGAAGATGGTCAATCGGGCGAAATGAGCAGATTCATGCTCCAGCTGATGGTAGAAAGTCAGCATCCTATCGTTCGCAAGACCCTCATCGCTGGTCAGAAACCCCTTCGCCCGGCATACGACGAAGAGCCAAAGACCGAAGAAGTGATGAAGGTACTTGACGACGTAAGAATGCTCACACCTACTTTTCTCAATACATACCAGAGATGCCAGAAGCAGTTCTATTATAAATATGTAAAGGGGTTGCTGGAACCGGATGAAATAGATGAAGACGAAGTAGATAACCGCATCTTCGGAAACATTTTCCATCGGGCAGCCGAACTTTTCTACTATGGCTTTGCCAGCAAGAGCGATATCCAGACAGATGAGAAAGGAAAGCAGCAGCTCATCCGCCCAATCGTCATCACTGCAGACATCCTGGACCAGGCAATGAAGGATAAGATGCTGGTAGATAGACTGGTAGATCAGGCCTTCAGAGAAGAGCTCTTCAAGGTAGGCAACAACGACTATCATCCGAAATACAACGGTCTGCAACTCATCAACAAGGAGGTAATAGCCAGCTATTTGCGACAGCTCATCTCCATAGACAGGCGCCAGACACCATTTACCATCATCGGTATGGAATTGGTAGTTTCAGATACACTGAATGTCAACACAAGCAGGGGCGAAAAGCAGTTCAGAATCGGTGGTTTCATCGACCGTCTGGATGCCATTTCTCCTATATCGAACATCTCGGAACGCATCAGAGTCATCGATTACAAGACGGGAAGAGCACAGACAACCCATCCTAAGGATATAGATGAGATGTTCTCGGCAACTCCCCAGGCACTGAGCAAGCATACGGATTATTATCTGCAGGCTTTCCTCTACTCGATGATCATCAAGAACAGCAAAAGATACAATTCAGCACAGGATCCCGTATCACCAGGCTTGCTGTTCATACAGAATGCAGGTGCAGAAGACTACGACCCAACCCTTAAACTAGGCAGGGAAAAGATAGAAGATATCACACCGTATGAAGAAGACTTCATGGCACATCTCCGCAGTCTGATTGCCGACATCTACAATCCCGCATTGCCACTGCGTCCTACCTGCGACAAGAAACGCTGCGAGTATTGTCCGTACGCCGGACTATGCAAATAGGTATTGCAGAATGTTAAAATGAGAAATATTTGGGAGCAAAATTTGTTTCTTCAAATATTTCTCTGTATTTTTGCAGTAGAGAGAGCACACTACGCAATCACGCAAGAGTTTCTCTCGGCAGAAAATTGCATCATAAACATCATTCATGAATTAAAAGACCCAAAGGAGATATGACAGAGAAAGAAATCAATAAGTTGGTAAGCGATAACATCAACTACGTAAAATCGGTAGCCAACCACTATCGTGGTAATGGTGTTGACTTCGATGACTTGGTTAGCGAAGGAACTTTGGCGATGCTCACGGCAGCTCAAAAATACGATGCCGAACGCGGTTCGCAGTTTGTGGCTTATGCATCCCCTTTCATTCGCAAGGCGATGCAGCAGACAATCGACAAGCAGGCAGCACTCTATCGTGTACCAAAGGATCAGAAAAAGCATGCTCCACGCAATGCAGCAAAAGCTGTTTCCATCGATGCCCCTATCAGTGAGGGAAACAAGTACACCCTACTCGACATCCTTATCAACAAGGATGCCCAGCCGGCAGACGACAATACGGCTTTCGCCCAGATGCTCAACGACTTGGAACGTTGCGTTGGAGAACTGGAAGAACGCGACCGCATAGTCATCTCTAAGTTCTATGGTATAGGAATGGCACATGAAACACTGGCAGAAATAGCAGAAGACCTGCAGCTGAAGCGAGAGCGTGTGCGCCAGATCAGAGACAAGGCGATACGCCAGATATCAAAGAATACAACCAGTAAGGTGCTCAAGCATTTTCTTAGAAAATAAAGTCTGATGATTATCTCTCTTAAATGCCAGCGAATATAGATTGTAATACAAAATAAAAATGGCTGTACAAGAAACTGTCCTGTACAGCCATTTTTATATGAGCGGCATTGCTTCTATAAGAAGTTACTTATGCTGTGAATGTTCGAGGCGATACTGACGTGGAGTTATGCCCAGACGCTTATAAAAGTTTGCATAGAAACTTTGACGAGTGCTGAATCCAGCCATCTCACTGATATCTTCCACGCTCATCTTTGCGTAGCGCTTATCTGTGAGCAGCGACATTGCATCGTTCACACGATAATCATTAACCAACTCTGAATAATTCTTGTGGAATCGAGTTGCACACACTGCTGAAATATAACGAGAGTTCGTGCTCAGGTCCTCAGCCAACTTCTTAGAGTTGTACTCAGGATCCTTGTATTTTCTCTCCGTTACAATCAGACGGATAATCTCATCACGGAGGCGGTCTTTAGTCTCCTCACTCAGCAAGGTTTGATATCTTGCTGACTTCTCTTTTTTGGGTTGAATGTTATACTTAGCCATAATGCGTAATAAATTAATACAACAAAGATACGGCAAAATTATTAAACTACCAAATTTTTTGGCACTTTTTTGAAAAAAACTATAAAAATAATTGTCTATCTCGAAAATTATTCCTAATTTTGCATACAGATACATTATTAATATAGAAATTTTAAACATTAAATATAGAAAAGTTCAACGTTCGTATGAAGCAAATTATATGGTTTGTTAAGACTTATGCTACGTTTGTAGTATTGTTTGTTTTGCAGAAGCCGCTGTTCCTCTTTTTGGAAAAGGGTTCTGCCACACAACCTGTCGACAATATCTTCCTGCCGTTATCTGGCATGGACTTCCACTCGATTTATCAATGGCAGGTTACTTATCTGTGATTCCTGGTTTACTTTCCATTGCCGTGGTATGGCTGAAAAGAGAGCTGGTTAAACCAATTATGAACATCTACTTCATAATTGCCTCACTTTTCATCACTTGCAGTTTCCTGCTTAACGCAAGTCTTTATCCATACTGGAAGTATCCATTGGACAGTACTCCACTCTTCTACTTCTTCACATCACCGGCTGATGCCATCGCCAGTGTAAGCATCTGGCAAGTGATTCTTTCAATTGTCATATTGATTGTTCTGACCGTTGGAGTTTGGTTCACATTACGAATGCGAGGCGAGAAACGCCAGCAATACAGTCGCTACAGCTACGGATATGGAGGATTCGGAAGCGGTAAAAGAAACCGATTCGATGATTTCGACCGCCATCGTGGTCGCACATCCATCATACTCCTCCTGCTCACAGGCTTACTCTTCCTGCCTATCAGAGGTGGTATCACCGTTTCTACGATGAACACGGGACAGGCATACTACAGTCAGAACGCCTATCTGAACCACTCTGCCGTGAATCCGCTGTTCAGCCTGTTTGAATCAATCACTCACCAGGAGGACTTCGCTTCACAGTATCGCTTCATGAAAGATAAAGAGGCTGACAAGATATTCGCTACGATGACAAGTACAAGCGATGAGAACACCTACCCTTTACTCAATGAGGCAACCTTCAAGAAGGGAACTCCTGATATTCTCATTGTCATCATGGAAAGTTTTGCCAGCGACATTATGCCGTCCATGGGTTCATACAAGGATGTAGCCGTATGCCTAGATTCCATCGCCCAGCAGAGTATCCTCTTCACAAGATTCTATGCCAACAGTTTCCGCACGGACAGAGGTATGGTTTCCATATTGAGCGGCTATCCTGCACAGCCCACAACCAGCATCATGCGCTATCCACGCAAGACGAGCCAGTTGCCATCCATAGCCCGCAACCTGGCGAAATACAAGAATTACAAAACCACCTATTATTATGGTGGAGATGCAGATTTCTGCAACATGCGCTCTTATCTTGTTTCTCAGGGTTACCAGCATATCATTTCTGATGCCAACTTCCCGATAGAAGACAAGCTGAGCAAATGGGGTGTGCCAGACCATATCCTGGCAGCCAGAATGATGAAAGACATCAAGGCACAGCAGAATGAGAAGCGTCCTATGCTGAGAATATTGCAGACTTCCAGCAGCCACGAGCCTTTCGAGGTGCCTTATCACAGATTGAAAGACAAGCGTCTAAATGCTTTCGCCTACACCGACAGCGTAATGGGTGCTATCGTCAGGGAATACCGCAAACTGGCAAGATGGAAGAATACGCTTATCGTGTTCGTACCAGATCATGTGGGAGGTTACAAGGAAAATCTGAACGATCACGACCGTAGCCGTTACCAGATTCCACTCATTCTGGCAGGTGGAGCTATCTCGCGCCCTATGAAAGTGGGCATCATCGGTTCACAGCATGACATTGCAGCCACCCTGCTCGGTCAGCTGGGAGTAGAGCACAGGGAATTCACTTTCAGTAAGAACATGATGAGTGATGCCACACCTAAATTCGCATTCTTTGCGGTGAACGATGCATTTGGTATTGTTTCAGAAGAGAACTCGCTCATCTATGACAACAGAGCCAAGCGAATCGTATATGACAAAGGCGAAAAAGGCTTTAATCTGAAGCGAGGTCAAGCCTATCTCCAGAAGCTATACGATGACTTAGCCAAGAAATAGGCAACATTTTGAATGACAGTAAAAAAGAGAATATAAATATCAACAAAAATAGTAAAGGCAACAATGCTAGAACTCATTCATTATCTGGAACAGATAGATACAACGATATTGCTATTTTTCAATGGCATGCACAACGAACTATTCGA
>OHXY01000284.1_pt1 | contig 13551 bp, 14 predicted proteins | sample 1580161 | NCBI WGS metagenome assembly OHXY01 (sample SAMEA3882505, study PRJEB24775) | human gut metagenome | biome: human-associated habitat; feature: intestine environment; material: feces | place: Netherlands | collected 2009/2010 | reverse complement strand
ACTGAGGCTTAAGAAAGCTTCATAAATAAATTTATGACACTGTAAGGCAGATCGGGTAAGATCTGCCTTTCAGATAAAATCCTCTAATGAAATGAGCATATTCAAAAACGGTGCATCTGCTGGATTTCCGGCAGATGCACCGTTTTTTAGGGCCAATATCCGATTTAATCGATCGTCATAACACGGATGCCGTGCTCCTGGCAGAAGCTGTCGTATTCTTCAGGAAGTGGCTGGTCGGTTACGATGGCGTCAAGCTTTTCCATGGAAGAATAGGTCATAAGCGAGATCCGGCCGAATTTGGAATGATCTGCAAGAAGGATCATGCTGTTGGCATTCTCTGCAATGGCTTTTTTGGTGATGTATTCCTCGGCGCTGGCATTGGTAAGTCCGCTCTTCATGGTTACACCTGTGCAGGCCATAAAAGCCATGGAAATGTTGTAGGTCTGCAGATAATCATTGATATCCGGTCCTGTGAAGGACAGGGTCTTGCGGTTCAGCTTTCCGGGAACGGAAATGATATCCAGGTTCGGATAGGATGCTGCCTTGTTGAAAATAAGCAGGCTGTTGGTCAGGATCGTACAGTGCTTATCTGCAATAAAATCAACCAGGTTCAGGCAGGTTGTACCTGTATCGATATAGATGGTATCGTCTTCTGCCACAAGCTCTGCGGCACGGCGGCAGATTTCTTTCTTTTCGTCAGGAAAACGTCCGCCACGCTCTTCGTAAGACAGAAGGGGAAGAGTCTGTGGAGTTTCGAGTGCTGCGACACCGCCATATACTTTCATGATACTGCCACGTTTCAGAAGGATATCGACATCTCTTCTGATGGTGTTTTTGGATACGTTGAATTTCTCACATAATGTATCGAGAGAAGCGTTCTTATGCTCCAGCACATATTCTTCGATCATGTCCAGTCGCTGTGATTTCATAGAGGTCTACCTTCTTTCTATTGGTTAAGTCTTGGTTATATTTTATCATAAAAGAAGGTAGAGATAAAGTGCTTTTATAAGAACATACCAAAAATTATTTCCCTTCAAAAATATCTTGACGAAATTCTTATTTGAATGTAATATGAAAACGGTTTTCAAATTCAAATCTGCCATGTAAGGTGCAGTTGATAGAAGAGAGTAGGAAATATAATGGAAGAAAAAATGAAATACAGCACCAGGCAGCAGAAAATAATTCTGGAATGCCTGCAGGAATATGGAGATACATTTTATACCATAGATCAGTTTATGGAGCTCCTTCGTGGAAAAGAGATCCAGATCGGAAGGACAACGGTATACAGAGGACTGGAGCGGCTGCAGAAGGAGGGAGCGGTGCTGAAGGTTCCGTCTGTGGAGGGAGCGCCTGCCCAGTATCGTTTTATACGTGATGAGGAGCGGAAGAATTACGGTAAGCTTGTGTGTCTGGAATGTGGGCATACGATTCCTCTGCAGTGTGGATGTATCGATCATTTTGTGGGACATGTGCTGGATGAACACGGATTTGAGATCGATCAGAGCCGGACGATCTTTTATGGATATTGTGACAGCTGCAGGAGGCTTAAAAAATGAATGTTAACAGAGGGAAGATGACAGCGGCAGCAGTTCTGGCGGTGACGCTTCTTGTTGTGGGCGGTGTGACCGGATATGGTTTGCACAGGGCCGGAACGGTGGGACAGCCATTTGTGGAGGATGGCCGACTGAAGGTGATGGCCAGCTTTTATCCAATGTATGATTTTGCCCGGAAGGTAGGGGGCGACAGGATTCAGGTGAAGGATATGGTTCCGGCGGGAACGGAGCCTCATGACTGGGAGCCGGCGGCAACGGATATCCGGAATCTTGAGGATGCAGATGTGTTTGTCTATAATGGAGCGGACCTGGAGCACTGGGCGGAGGATGTACTGGATACTCTGGAGAATCAGGACCTGGTTGTGTCTGAGGCATCGGATGGTGTGGAGCTTCTGGATGGAGGACATGACCATGCTCATGGTGATGAAGGAAAAGATCCTCATGTTTGGCTTGATCCTATGCGTGCAAAGCAGGAAATGAAGAATATCAGGGATGCTTTGGTAAAGGCTGATCCTGGGAACGGTGATTATTATGAAGCAAATTATGAGAAATATGCCGGTGAATTTGATGAGCTGGATCAGGAGTTCAGAGATGGTCTGAAAGGTACGAAGAGCCGGGATATCATAGTGGCGCATGAGGCTTTTGGATATCTGTGCAATGCCTATGATCTGAAGCAGCTGGCTATCGAAGGGCTGACACCGGATTCAGAGCCTGATCCTGCCAAGATGCAGGAAGTGATCGAGTATGCGAAAAAATACGACATCCATACCATATTTTTTGAGGAGCTGGCAAGTCCCAAGGTGGCGAAGACAGTGGCGAAGGAAGTGGATGCGGTGACTGCTGTGCTGAATCCGATCGAGGGATTAAGTGAGGAGGATATCGAGGCCGGAGAGGATTATTTTTCTGTGATGAGGAAGAATCTGGAGGCACTCAGGAAGGCATTGAACTGAAGGTGCAGGACAGCAGCTGTAACAAAAAAGGAGAAATTATGGGAATTTTGATAGAAAATCTTTCGTTTCACTATACAGGGACACCTGTGCTGGATCAGGTGAACCTGGAGGTGAAGGATGGCGATTATGCCATCCTTACCGGTGAAAACGGAAGTGGAAAAAGTACATTTCTGAAGCTTCTTCTGGGCGAACTGAAGGCGCAGGAGGGAAGTATCACTGTAAATGGAAAAGATATTTCTGCCACATTCGGAAAGGGAGATCTGGGATATGTTCCACAGAACAGTATCAGCAGAAACCAGAATTTTCCGGCGACTGTGGAAGAAATCATGATGACAGGCGTGTATTCCTCTTCCTGGAAGGCACGTTTCCGGGCAAAAAAAGAGATCCCGCGTTTGAAAGCCGCACTTGCGGAGATGGAAATGGAAGAGTTCTGGAAAAGAAGGATCGGAGATCTTTCCGGAGGACAGCAGCAGAGGGTTATGCTGGCACGTGCACTGGCAGGAAAACCGAAGATCCTGATCCTGGATGAGCCTACCACAGGAATGGATATGGTTTCTGTGAAAACACTTGCAGAAGTTCTGAGGAAGCGGAATGAGGAACAGGAGCTGACGATCCTTATGGTTACTCATGGAAATTCCGGTGAGTTTAAAGGAGCAAACCGGTTCTTTAAAGCGGAAGAGGGGAGGATCGACGAAGTATGAGTATTTTACAGTATGGATTTATGCAGAGGGCTTTTCTGGTGGGAATCCTTCTGGCTGTGATTACGCCCTGCATCGGGATCACCATTGTTCTGAAACGGATGTCCATGATCGGAGATGCGCTTTCCCATTCTTCACTGGCCGGTGTTGTGCTGGGACTGATACTTGGAGTGAATCCGGTAGCCGGTGCAGTAGTGATGTGCATCGTAGCTGCTCTTGGAATTGAGGCTATCCGCAAAAAAATCCCGCGTTATTCGGAGGTGGCGATCTCCATCGTCATGTCTGCCGGAATCGGACTGGCCGGTGTGCTGTCCGGATTTGTGGAAAACGGTGCCAGTCTGAACAGCTTTTTGTTCGGAAGTATTGTGTCCATCAGTGAAGGAGAGCTGGCGCTGGTAGTTGTGATCAGTGTGCTGGTACTGGCAGTAGTGCTGTTTTTTTACAGGGAACTGTTTTATATCGGATTTGATGAAAATGCGGCAAGGATCTCCGGTGTTTCCGTGCGGAATATTAATTTTCTTTTTACTATTCTGACGGCTCTGACAGTTTCCATTGCGTCCCGTACAGTAGGAACCCTGATCGTTTCCTCCATGCTGGTAGTTCCGGTGGCGTGTGGGATGCAGATGGCAAAAAGCTATAAGGGTACACTGATCTGTGCCATTATCGTGGCGGTATGTACCACCATTGCCGGACTGTTTCTTTCCTATTATGCCGGACTGAAACCAGGTGGAATGATCGTTCTTCTCGAGGTTGCGTGGTTTGTAGTTGTGATGACAGTGAAAAGTTTTAACAAATAAAACACATTTTTCCCACAAAGTAAACACAATTAACCCATATACTTTGAAGCATCAAAAGTAAACAGAGAAGAATTTTTTCCCAGGGAGGACTTAACCATGAACAATAACAGAAAATTAAAAATAAAGAAAATGATGAAAAAGGGTGCAACCATCAGCCTGTGTGCAGTACTTGCCGGCGGCATTGGAGTTGGTGCATATGAAGGTATAAATTATTTCTCCGGTGCACAGTCCGTACAGGCGGCAACCGATAGCTCCGAGAATCTGACTCTTATGAAGTCTGATAAAAAATCAAATAAAGACAGCGAAGATACAAAGGATACAAAATCCTCCGATACAAAGGGCAGTCTGGATGTATCAGATGTTGCTGAGGAGGCAATGCCTTCTGTAGTTGCCATCACAACCAAGTCCGTTCAGGAGGTTCAGGATTATTACAGCATGTTTGGTTCCCAGTATGCGCCGAGCCAGGAGCAGGAAGTTGAAGGAAGCGGTTCCGGTATTATCATCGGAAAAACAGATTCTGAGCTGCTGATTGCCACAAACTATCATGTTGTGGATGGTGCCGATACCTTGTCAGTTGCCTTTGCAGATGGTAAAGCTTATGAGGCTACGGTAAAGGGCTTTGATGAAAACGAGGATCTTGCAGTTGTTTCTGTTGCAACGAAGGATGTTTCGGATGATACAATGGATGCAATTTCTGTTGCAAAGATCGGAAGCTCTGATGATCTGAAGATCGGTGAGCAGGTTGTTGCCATTGGTAATGCACTTGGCTATGGCCAGTCTGTTACTACCGGTATTGTCAGTGCAAAGAACCGTACGACAGATGCATCAGGCCAGATCGAGTCTGGTGATTCTACAGATAACAGCAGCAGTATCAACAAGGGCGTGAACCTGATCCAGACAGATGCGGCTATCAATCCCGGTAACAGTGGCGGTGCGCTTCTGAATATGGATGGTGAGGTTGTTGGTATCAACTCTTCCAAGCTTGCTTCTACTGAGGTTGAAGGTATGGGGTATGCCATTGCGATCTCTGATGTTGCGGATTCTCTTGAGAACATGATGAATGCCAAGGCAAGGGATAAAGTGGATAATCATGGTATCCTTGGTATCACAGGCAGTACAGTAAGTACGGAGGCAGTACAGATTTATGGTATCCCGCAGGGTGTATTTGTTTCGGAGGTAACCGAGGGCGGCCCTGCCGATGATGCAGGTATTACCAAGAATATGGTCATTACAGAGTTTGATGGTAAAACGATCACCAGTATCGATCAGCTGGTTGAGCTGCTTCAGTATTATGAGCCGAAGGAAAAGATCGATGTGACGGTTGCAGTTCTGGATGGTAATGAATATAAGGAGAAGACACTTACTGTAAAACTTGGTAAAGATGACAGTTCCAGCAAGGATAGCAAGGACAGCTCTGAGGATAGCACGTCCCAGGATTCCCAGGATGCAGATATCCCAGATATCCAGGGAGGACAGGACGACTCCGATCAGGGGGATGCAGATGCATTTGCTGATGATGGAGCAGCCAGCCTGTTCAGAGATTTTGAGCAGAATGGCTTGTATGACTGATCATGCCCTAAATTATAGATGGAGAGCATTTTCGAGGTGAAGAACCGCAATCAGTTCATCCCCTCCATGAATCCGCAGGAAAGAAACCAGAAATACAGCGGATGGAAAGACGCAGTAGAAAAAGTTCTCGTATAATAAAACGGGAGTTTCAGGCAGCGGCAATTGCTTGACCCCATGTGTATGTCAGATTATAATAAAATAACAGGCATTTCCGGATGCATTCCAGATGTATCGGAAATGACGGAAAGCCGGTCTTTGCCAGTATCATGTGCAGAGGCCGGCAAAAGTTATATTCAGAGATAAACGATCATCCATTTGCAGTAGCTGTGCAGTGGCACCCGGAGATGATGTATGATTCTTTGGAGCAGTTGAAGCTTCTCCGGGCATTTGTGGAGGCAGCAGGGAAGGAGACAGGATTATGAATATTTGTATCTATGGAGCGTCCAGCGCAGAGCTGAAAAAGATCTATTATGAGAAAACGGAAGAACTGGGACAGCTGATGGGGAAACGTGGCCACGGCCTTGTTTTCGGAGGTGGAAAAGAGGGGCTGATGGGGGCGGCAGCCCGGGGTGTTGACAGAGAAAAAGGCTATATCCTGGGTATCGCACCGAGATTTTTTGACCAGCCGGGAGTGTTGTATGAGCATTGTACAGAGTTCATTTTTACTGAAAATATGCGTGAGAGGAAGCACCTGCTGGAAAGCCGCTCGGATGCGACTATCGTGGTACCTGGGGGAATTGGTACTTATGAGGAGTTTTTTGAGATCCTGACATTGAAGAGTCTGGGACGGATCGACAGGCCGATCGTTCTTTATAATATTCAGGGATATTACGACAGCATGCAGGCACTCCTGGAATACACAGCCGGGGAAAAATTTATGTCCAGAGATGTTGTGGGTATGTGCCGGTTCATGAAAGATCCGGAGGAGATCCTGGATTATATTGAGAATTACCGGAATTATGGGGGAAGGCTATAAATAAAATACAGTACGGCTAATACAACAGCCCTGTATATAAGATCGTGCGAAGGGGATTTTTACAGGAGAAGATATATTTTATGAGGAAAATAATGTTAAATGGCCAGTGGGAGCTGGCAGAAGCAGGAAATGACAGATTATGTGAGGTACAGGTTCCGGGATCTGTGCTTTCCGGGCTCTATGGTGCCGGGAAGATCGAAGATCCTTTTTACCGGACAAATGAGGATGTGACAAGGGAACTGTTCCGGAAGGATTATGAATTCAGCAGAACATTTGTGGCTGCAGAGGATATCCTGAAAGAAGAAAAAATAATACTGGTCTGTGAGGGGCTGGATACTCTTGCAGATATTTATATCAATGGGCAAAAAGCCGGATCTGCAGATAACATGCATCGTACCTGGAAACTGGATGTGAAAGAATTTCTTCATTCCGGGGAGAATCAGATCCGGATCGTATTCCGGTCGGTATTCAAGTATATCGAAGCTTATGAGTATGAAGATAATAAAGAGATCCACTATGTTCCCTGCGGTGGAATGAAAGGAAACCAGCTGATCCGGAAGGCTCATTGTATGTTTGGATGGGACTGGGGCCCCCAGACCATTGATGCCGGGATTTTTCGGGATATTTATCTGGAAGCATACAGTCATCCGAGAATTGAGGACGTGAAGATCACACAGGTGCAGGGGGATAATGCTGTGGATGTGTGTACAACTGTGGCTGTAAGCGGAGATGCTGTGGATAAGTGTCAGTTGAGGGTGACGATCCAGGAGGATGCAGAGAGCGTCTGTGGACATAGAACAGGTGCTAACGACCGAAAAACGGAAGCCCATGTATGCAAAGTGGGGGAGACTGTATCAGCGAATAATAATCCAGCAGTGCTGACATCCTCGATCCACAACCCGAAGCTCTGGTGGCCAAACGGCTACGGCGATCAGTCGTTATATAAAGTTCAGGTGGAACTTCTGGACGAGGATGGCACAGTTCTGGAAACCATAACGAAGCGCATCGGTCTCCGTACCCTTACCATCAGCCAGGAAAAAGATCTCTGGGGAAAAGAGTTCGCGTTCTGTGTCAATGGCGTGAAAATTTTTGCCATGGGGGGAAATTATATTCCGGAGGACTGCATCTATTCCAGGATCACACCGGAGGTCCAGAAGTATCTTCTGGAATCCTGCAAACGTGCCAATTTTAACTGTGTCCGTGTGTGGGGCGGCGGTTATTATCCTTCGGATCATTTCTATGATCTTTGTGATGAGATGGGACTGATCGTATGGCAGGATCTGATGTTCGCATGTAATGTTTATGATCTTACAGAAGAATTTGAAGATAATATCACGAAGGAGATCACGGAAAATGTAAAACGTCTCCGTCATCATGCATCCCTTGGCCTGTGGTGCGGAAACAATGAGATGGAGTCTGCCTGGGATCACTGGCCGGAGGTACAGAGTGAGTCGAAATATCTCCGTGCGGACTACATAAAAATGTTTGAGTATGTGATTCCGAAAGCAGTGAGGGCGGCAGACAGCGAGACCTTTTTCTGGCAGTCTTCCCCAAGCTCCGGAGGCTGCTTTGATGATCCGGACGATGAGAACAGAGGAGACTGTCACTACTGGGATGTATGGCATGGTCAGAAGCCTTTTACAGATTATCAGAAGCATTATTTTCGTTTCTGCTCGGAGTTTGGCTTCCAGTCTTTTCCGTGCCTGAAAACTGTGGAAAGCTTTACGGAAGAGAAAGACAGGAATATTTTTTCCAGGGTGATGGAGAACCACCAGAAAAATCCTGCAGCTAACGGAAAGATCCTGTATTATCTTTCCGAGAATTTCCGTTATCCGGAGAATTTCCGCAAGCTTCTCTATGTGAGCCAGATCCTTCAAGGAATGGCCATGAAGTATGGAGTAGACCACTGGAGACGTCACAGAGGCCGCTGTATGGGTACCCTTTACTGGCAGATCAATGACAACTGGCCGGTGGCATCCTGGGCAAGTATCGACTACTTTGGCCGTTGGAAGGCACTTCATTATATGGCAAAAAAATTCTATGGGCCACAGGCGGTGAGTATGTGCATGGATGGGGATATCATGCAGGTGTATCTGGCAAATGAAAGTATGGACGCACAGTCATATCAGGTTGTCTTTTATGTGAAAAATATGGAATGCGAGATTCTTGAGAAGCTTACCGGAACGGGCACTGTGGGTGTGCAGGAGTCCGCTCCGATCCTGGCGGTGGATGTTTCCGGATGGGAAGACAAGAAGTATGAGATCTTTCTTGAGGCGGAAGTGACACTTGCTGACGGAGATGTGCTCTGTGATGTGGAGACCCTTGTTCCGTATAAATATCTGGAGCTGGATAAACCGGAGATCACTGCCGAGGTGGAGGAGCAAGGTGATGCATTTGTGATCCATTTAAAAAGCAGCTGCTTCAGCCCGTTTACAGCTATTGGATTTACTGATGCGGATGTTACTCTGGAGGATAATTTTTTCCATATGACAGATGGAGAGGAAATGTGTGTCCGGCTTGATAAGAAAGATATCCGAAATGGAGAGATTCTGGATGCAGCGGATCTGACACAGCAGATGGAGATCCTGACGCTGGCATAGAAAGCTTTTAAATAAAAAAGACGCGGCCTTTTATCGGAGGATAAAAAGGTTCGCGTCTTTTTTTATATGATATTAGGGGATCATCATGGGTTTGCGTGTGTTTACATTTGATTACGATATTTGGGATCAGAATTCGTAATTTTTATGTCTTTTGAAGAAATCCTTAGTTTCCTTTACAACCACACCGCTCAGGGCAAGAAGAGCGATCAGGTTCGGGAATGCCATCAGGGCATTGAAGATATCTGCGATGTTCCATACAGCTGCTACAGTCATATATGGTCCGATGAATACGCAGATGATGTACAGCCAGCGGTATGTTGTAACTGCGGCTTTGTTTCTGTTGAACAGGTATTCCAGACATCTTTCACCGTAGTAATCCCATCCAAGGATCGTTGTGAATGCGAAGAATACCAGGCACAGCATCAGTGAGAAGGATGCTACAACCGGCGGGAAAGGAAGACCTTTCTGGAAAGCTGCTGTTGTGATGGCAACACCCTCAAGACCTGTGTTCCATGTCTCTGTAATGACGATGGAAAGACCTGTCATGGTACAGATCACGATAGTATCAATGAATGTACCTGTCATGGATACAAGACCCTGACGTACCGGCTCCTTTGTCTGAGCTGCAGCGGCTGCGATCGGGGCACTACCAAGACCGGACTCATTGGAGAAGATACCGCGGGCGATACCCTTCTGCATAGCTACGACCATGGTTCCCATTGCGCCACCTGCAAGTGCGCTTCCTGTGAAAGCAGATTTTACGATAGTTACGATCGCTGCAGGAACTGCAGTGATGTTTGTGATCACGATGATCAGTGCCAGTGCAACATAGAGAACTGCCATAAACGGTACAACGACCTGGGATACCTTTGCGATCCTCTTGATTCCGCCGAGAACGACAAGTCCTACACATACGGTAAGTATCAGACATGCGACTACAGTTGCCCAGGAATATGTATTTCCGAAAAGTGCTACTGTGTATGCTTTATCCGGGTCAAAGAAATTGGTAACTGCAGATGCGATACCGTTTACCTGTGTAAAGGTTCCGATACCGAAAAGTCCCACACCTGCTCCGAAAAATGCGAAGATCTTGGCAAGCCATCTCCACTGTTTTCCCATACCGTTTTCGATGTAGTAGAAAGGTCCGCCGAGAACGTGGCCCTCTTTGTCAATGGTACGGTACTTGATCGCCAGAAGTCCTTCTGCATATTTGGTTGCCATTCCGAAGAATGCGGCTACGATCATCCAGAAAAGTGCTCCTGGTCCGCCAGCTGCGATAGCAGTTGCGACACCTACGATATTTCCGGTTCCGATGGTTGCTGAAAGCGCAGTACACAGAGCTCCGAAGCTTGTGACCTCACCATCGCCGCCTTCTTCATTTTTTACCATGAATTTCAGTGCCTTTCCGAGGTGCCTTACCTGTAAAAGACCTAACCGAGTGGTTAACAGAATTCCTGTGAACAGGATCAGAATGATCAGCGGAAGTCCCCAAACGACTCCGTCAAACCATGTGATAAAGTTGTTGATTTGTGTAAACATTACTCTTTCCTCCATCCTTTTGCCTGAGAGATTTACAGCATTTTGTGTGCTGCGTACACCTTCGGCGCTCTTCCCTTTTGATTTGAAGAGACTCTCCTGAGTTTTTTTATTTTTGAATGATGCCAGAACCTTTTTTTGTGTGCGGTAGTGACGGTCATTCGTTCTGTGTAGAAATACACTGTAACACAGGTTATCACATGAATTGATGGATTTCAATGGGTTTTTTTAAAAAATTGCATTTATTAGAAAAATTAATCGACATATAATCGGGATTTTGATGGATTTTTATTTTTCTATCAGAGGATGTTCTTTGTAATACATGCGGGTGAAATGCAGAAATGTCAGCATATCGCCACTGATATATTTGCTTTTTTTCCATACCATGCCGATTTTTATGCGGACAGGTGGATTGAGCGGGATACCGGTAACATTGGAGGTGGAAAATTTATCGGTCATGCTGGAGTAGAGAAAGCAGCCATATTTTCCGGTTTTTACAAATTGTAAGGTGGTGTAGATCTGGCTGCTCCGCATAACGATATTGGGTGTGTGGCCATCCATCTCAAAACGAGTTTTCAGGATCTGATTCTGGACGGAGTCAGCATTGAAAAAGATCAGCTGCTCTTTCGCCATATCTTTTGTTGTGACTGATTTTTTTTCTGCCAGCCTGTGGTCGTTGCTCACACAGAAAACCACCTGGTCGTTGGCTAGGATGGTGTTGTGAAATTTATCTATATTATACTGTTCCATATTGACCAGAGCTACATCCAGGGTGTCATCCTGTACCAGATTGCAGGCACGGACAGATCCGTATTCTTCCAGTACTACGGCAATTTCCGGGTGCTTCTCGTGAAACGCCGTAAGCAGCTCCGGAAAAAATACGGTACTCAGCATGGGAGGGATTCCGATGCGAAGAGGGGGCTTTATCCTGGACATGCTGGAGTAATCGGCCTGAAGCTCATTACAATATTGAAGGATATAGGTAGCTTTTTGGTAGAAGGACTCTCCCTCCTGGGTCAGACTCAGCTGATTTCCTTTTCTGGAAAAAAGGCTGATCCCGAATTCAATCTCCAGATCGCGGATAGCCATGGAAATGGTGGGCTGGGTCACATATAATTCTTCAGCTGCTTTTGTGATGCTGTGGCAGCGGCTGGCTGTGCAGAAATAGCGTAGTTGATTCAGTGTCATGATAAACCTTCTCTCGATGTATTGTCAGATTAAATTTTTTAGTAAAGTTTTTCATTTCTGTCCGGAAAAGATGTGACAGAGTATTTTGTTGTCTACATAAAAATAGCATAGAAATATAATTTTTGCCAGATTCATTTGCTGATGCGCTGATTTTATGTTAGTGATGCACAAAAATTATCATTAAAAACTGATACTATAAATATTTTTTATGTGGATATATATTTCATTAATTTGTTTTTTTGTATGTACACAAGCTATAATAAAATCATCAAAAGAAACGTGTACGGCCTATACTTTTCAGGAAAAAAACCAAATGGAAGGAGAGTACAGAAATGTCTCAGACAACTATAACATTGCTGTTTCTTGTGTTCACCATTATCAGTTTCATCCTTGAAAAAATTCCTCTTGGACTGACTGCTTCAATCTGTGCCATCGGTCTGACACTCACAGGAGTTGTGGATGCAACAACAACATTTTCACAGTATGTGAACAGTAACGTAATCCTTTGCGTTGGCATGTTTGTAGTAGGCCAGGCACTATTTGAAACAGGAATGGCAAATAAAATCGGAGGTCTGGTTACCAGATTTGCCAGAACAGAAAGAACATTGATCATTGCGATCATGGTAATTGTAGGTGTGATGTCCGGATTCTTATCAAACACAGGTACAGCAGCAGTGCTGATCCCTGTAGTCTGTGGAATCGCTGATGAATCCGGCTATTCAAGAAGCCGCCTTTTGATGCCACTGGTATTTGCAGCAGCGCTTGGCGGGAATCTTTCCATCATCGGTGCACCCGGAAACCTGATGGGTGTGAATGCACTTCAGGAGATGGGGCTTTCCACAAGCTTCTTTATGTATGCGCCGGTTGGAGTTCCGATGCTTCTGATCGGAATCCTTTACTTTGTCCTTATCGGATATAAATTCCTTCCGGATGGTAAGAATGCATCCGGTGCAGCTCTTGAAGATCAGCAGGATTTCAGCCATGTACCGAAGTGGAAACAGACCGTTTCCCTGGTAGTACTGATTCTTGTGATCCTTGCAATGATCTTTGAGAAAGAGATCGGCATCAGCATTGAGGTTTCCGCATGTATCGGAGCGATCCTCCTGGTTCTGACAGGAGTTATTTCCGAGAAAGACGCACTGAAGTCTATTGACCTGAAGGTTGTATTTCTTTTCGGCGGTTCGCTGACACTTGCAAAAGCATTGGATACAACCGGAGCCGGAGAGCTGATCGCAGATAAGATTGTAGGACTTCTTGGAGCAGATCCGAGTCCGATCCTTCTTCTTCTGGTGATCTTTATTGTAACCTGTGTGCTGACAAATTTCATGTCAAATACAGCAACCACAGCACTGATGATTCCAATTGCGGTATCTCTTGCAAACAACCTCGGAGCAGATCCGAGAGCCGTTGTTATCGCAACTGTTATCGCAGGTTCCTGTGCATATGCAACACCGATCGGTATGCCGGCAAACACCATGGTAGTCGGTCTTGGAGGATACAAATTCAAGGACTATGTGAAATCCGGTCTGCCGCTGATCCTGGTATCCTTTGTGATCTGTATGATTCTGTTGCCGATCCTGTTTCCGTTCTATCCGTAAGGAGAGAAACTTTTGAGTTACTGTTCACTTTGTGACAGCAACACTTTTAATTAAGTTCATTCCCTCCTGTACTGATCATACAGTAC
>OHXY01000282.1_pt1 | contig 13571 bp, 9 predicted proteins | sample 1580161 | NCBI WGS metagenome assembly OHXY01 (sample SAMEA3882505, study PRJEB24775) | human gut metagenome | biome: human-associated habitat; feature: intestine environment; material: feces | place: Netherlands | collected 2009/2010 | reverse complement strand
AATCGGTAATCTTGAAGATAAGTCCACTGTTGTAGACTATATCAACAGCTTATCTTATAACAAATTATTTGACGTACCTATTGTAAATCTTATAGGTACACTTACTGTTCCTGTGAAGATATCATCACTCGATGATGGTATTTATAAAGTAAAAGGCCAATGTATCATTGGCGGAAACAATACTACTGTTCAATCTTCTGCAGACGATGTTCTGTATCTTGTATCTCATGATGCTGATACTTCCAGCACAACAATCACAAAAATGCAAGGAAAATCTATTACATTGTATTTCATTCAGCAAGATGGTGAATATACGACTGATCGTTATGTCACTGAAAGCTGGATTAATGAACAGAATTTTGCAAGTGCTGATTCTGTAAAAGAATATGTTTCAAATATCATTGAAGAAACTGTTCTGGATGTTTTAGATGAACATATTGACTCTGCTTTAGACCGAAAACTCGGAGGTATTGATTCCGAAGATTTAACAAATATATTTCAAGGAGGAAACTAATTATGGCAAAATTACAGTTCGCTACACTTTCTAATCTTCAGGAGTTTTTAAATCTGCATAACGTACAGATCGACTCTAAAATCAGTGAGGCTGTTAAAAGCTCAATTAAAACAGTATCTCAGTCAGAAGACGGATACACACTTTATTTCTACACAAAAACTGCTCCAGTAACTATTGATGAAGCAGCATTTACTATTACTATTCCTCAGCCAACAGGAAAAGCTGACAAAGTAAAAGGTGCAGTAAAAGGTCATCTTGCAGGATTAGATGAAAATGGTAATCTGGTAGATTCTGGAAAGACTGCTGCAGATTTCGATGCTGCTGGCGCTGCTAACACAGCAAAAACAGAAGTAATGTCTTATGTTGGTACCATTCCTGCTGATGCAAAAGCTAAAAATGTAGTTGCTTATATCAAAGAAGCTGTTACTGCTGGTCAGTATGATGATTCTGCATTAAAAGCAAGCGTTGCTGCTAATACAGCAGCTATTGGAACACTGAATGGCACTGGTGACGGATCAGTAAAGAAAGCTGTTGCAGATGCAGTCGCTAAAATCGTCGCAGATGCTCCAGAAGCATATGATACACTGAAAGAGATTTCTGATTGGATTTCTACACATACATCTGATGCTGCTACAATGAATTCTCAGATCAAAACAAATAAAGAGGATATCACAAAGCTGAAGACTCTTATCGGTACTCTTCCAGAATCTGCTACATCCAAAGATATTGTAAGCTATATTGCTGAGTATGTATCTAAAGCTCTCGCAGACTCTGATCTTTCTCAGTATGCAAAAGCTGCTGATCTTGAAGCTGCTGTAGGAAGAATTGATACTATTGAAAAGAAATTACCTACATTAGAAGCTGCTGATAAAAAGAATGCAGAAGATATTACTGCTGTTAAAGGCAGAATGGATACAGCAGAAGGCAAAATTACTGCTGTAGAAAAAGATCTTGCTACTGAAAAACCGAAGATTGCTAAGAACACATCTGATATCACCGCTCTTAAAGGGCTTGTTGGAGATGGATATGAAGCAATTCCAAGTGCGTCTATCAAAGGTTTATTTACTGCGTAAAAATACAATTGATTTTATTGGGAGGAGGGCTGCAATGCTCTCCTTCTATTTTAAAAATAAAAATGGAAGGATGTGACTAATGCAAAATGAAAGAACAATTTCTTAATCTCACTGGATTAACAGAACTGGTTGGTTATTTGAAGACAAGTATAGCTAATCATAAAGAAATACTTCCATATGCTTCCAATAAGTTATTTCCGTCTGTTGGAGATATAAATACTATTTATATAAATACTGCTACGAATACTATTTATCGTTGGGATAGCTCAAGCAAAACTTATATTACTCTAGCAAAAGCCGTAAAGTCTGTTGCTATTTCAGAAGCTACTGAAAACGGAAAAATCACACTCACTGTAGATGGTAATAAAACTACTGTTCCTATTCATGGATTAGGATCTGCTGCATATACAAATTCAAGTGCTTACTCTCCTGCCGGGCATACTCATACAAAAGCTCAGGTAGGGCTTGGCAATGTAGATAATACTGCCGATGCAAATAAGAGTGTAAAACATGCAACTACTGCTGATAGTGCAACTACTGCAGGAACAGCTACAAATGTATCCGCTGGAGAAGGTACTGCTGATGCAGCTAGACATGTTTGGTTTTCTGACTCTACCACAGAGACAAAGCGAGCATACAGCGATAAGTTTAAATATAATCCTGTTACTAATAATCTGACGGTAAATGTTACAGGAAATGCTGCGACTGCAAGTAGTGTCGCATGGGGTAACATTACAGGAAAACCTTCTACCTATACTCCTTCTGCGCATAATCATAATGATTCAACTATTACTTCTCTCAACGCAAGTAAACTCTTTGGAACAATTGATATTGCAAGGCTTCCCCATGGAGCATTAGAACGTCTGGTTATTGTTGAAGATGATACTGCACGTTTTAAACTTACTACTGCTAATATTCAGCTTGGTGATACCGTAAAAGTAACTAAGACTGAAAAAATGTATTATGTTGTTGATGAGAGCAAATTATCTTCTGAGGCTGGTTATTCAGTATATACTGCCGGAACTGCTACTTCTGTACCATGGTCTGGAGTTACTGAAAAGCCTAGCAGCTATCCACCAGCGTCTCATAATCATGATGAACGTTATTATACCGAGACTGAGATGAATAGTAAATTAGCTGAAAAAGCTACAAAAGTACATACGCATACTAAAAGTGAAGTTGGATTAGGCAACGTTGACAATACTGCTGATGCCACAAAAAGTGTTAAATATGCTATTTCTGCAGGTAGCGCATCATCTGCCGCTGCTCTTACTTCTAATGCTGGATCATCAACTCAGCCAGTATATTTCTCAGGTGGTAAGCCAGTAGCTTGTTCATATACACTTGGTAAGTCAGTGCCTGCAGATGCATTATTTACCGATCATACTTATGGAAACATGAAGGGTGCTACTTCTTCTTCCGCCGGAAGTGCTGGTCTTGTTCCTGCACCTAATATAGGAGAACAATTAAAATTTCTTCGTGCAGATGGTACATGGGTAATTCCTACAAATACGACATATTCTGTAGGTACTACAAGCTATTCCGGTACAACTAAACTCTATACTTCCACAGGATCTGCTACAGATGGCACCATGACTCAAAATGCTATTACAACTGCTCTAAATGGAAAATCTGCTACTGGACACACACATAATTATGCTGGATCATCTTCAGCCGGTGGCAATGCGAACGCAGCTGTAAAATTAGCTACTGCAAGAAAGATTGGTAGTGCTTCATTCGATGGCACTGCCGACATTACTTTATCTCAGATGGGACTTAATGTTCCTGTTGAAATTACAAAGGCTGATTATCTTGCAAAAAAGAAAGCTGGAACTTTAAACGCAAATACCTATTACAATGTTATTGATGAATATGATTCTGTAAATGTTATTAATGACTCATCTGTAACAGCCAACAGTACGTTTTCAAGTACTAAATCAGAAAAAACATATGCAAAGAAAAGTACACTTGTTAATACTACTCTCACAGCAAGTAAATGGACTGGATCTTCTGCCCCATATAGTTATGTATTATCCGTATCTGGAGTAACTTCTTCAAATATTGTAGAAATAGATTATGCTTCTAATGCTTCATCTGCTGCTATTGAAGCTTACCAAAATGCAATGTTAGCTGACGGAGGACAGACTACAAATCAAATTACTATAAAAGCAACCGAGAAACCAACTGTAGATATTCCCATTACTATTGTTATAAGAAATGATTTATAAAAGGAGGCGATAACATGGCAATTTATAAAGGTGAACAATGTCTTGCCGGAGTTGGTAAGAATGCAACTATTAAAATTGGTACTGCCGAAACTGGTTCTTCAGCTGCAGTAACTAATTCTGGCACCGATACAGATGCTATATTGAATTTTACATTACCTAAAGGTGATCAGGGAGTCGGCATATCAAGTGTTATCCCTCATTATCTTGCTAGTTCTCAATCTCAAAGTGTTACTAAGGAAACTACTGGGTGGGCGACTTCTGCTCAGGTTATGACATCTACAAACAAATATTTGTGGTGTTATCATGAATTTGTTTTGACAAACAATAATCATTTGTACACTACTCCAACAGTTATAGGTGTTTATGGAGATAAAGGTGATCCGGGTACAACTGATTATAATGGATTACAGAATAAACCGGTCGTTAATGGAGCTGTAACTGCTTATCAGTCAGATATTATGAAATCTCAGTTAAGGAATGTGACGTTCTCTACTGAAGAACCTAAGACAACTGATGGTAAACCTGGTGATATGTGGGTGGTGTATGGCGATGAGTAATATTAAAACAGGTGATATTTTAAACTTTGATTATACTGGTGCTGTTCAGAGTGTCACATTACCTAAAGGAACTTATAAATTGGAATGCTGGGGCGCTCAGGGTGGAAATCGGAGCCAAGATAGTGCTTCTGCTACAGTTACAGGTTCTGGACTTGGTGGTTATTCTATTGGAATACTAACTTTAACACAATTAACTACTTGTTATATTTATGTCGGTGGGCAAGGTGGAATGTCTAGTTCTACAGGTAATGTGAAAGTTGAAGGAGGTTTCAATGGCGGTGGTTTTGCTTCTCACGAGAGTACAGGTGAACCTGGAAATGGTGGTGGCGGAGCTACCGATGTAAGAATTGCTCAAGACTCATTATATGCAAGAATTATTGTTGCAGGCGGTGGTGGCGGTTCAGGTGAAGATAACGAAACTGGCGGATATGGTGGTGGTGAAACCGGTGGCGCAGGATCGGGGAACACTTCATTAACACAAGCTTCTCAAACTTCTGGTGGAACTAATTCATTTGGCTTTGGCCTTGGTGGCAATACCTATAATGGCGGAGCTGGCGGTGGAGGATGGTACGGCGGAGCGAGTAGATACTCCGTTTCATCATACTCTACTGGATCTGATTCTGAAGGCGGTGGCGGAGGTTCAGGCTATGTTTACACATCATCCACAGCTAAAAACTATCCATCAGGTTGTTTATTAAACTCTTCTTATTACCTTACTGACGCTCAAACAATCGCAGGCAACACTTCTTTTACCTCACCTACAGGTTCATCTGAAACAGGTCACTCTGGTAACGGATATTGTCGAATTACTGTTATTGAATGCAAGAATACGGCACTATATACCAGAATAAATAATTCAATGAAAAAGGCTACTGCATTTTATTTCAAATTAAATAATAACAAAATGTACGGCGTTGGATCTGCTAATTATAATGGTTCTGTTATGAATTTTGATTATACTGGTTCGGTTCAAACTGCTACATTGACTCCTGGTAGGTATAAGTTAGAATGTTGGGGAGCACAGGGAGGAAATAGCAATCAATCAAACGGAACTTATGGTAATGGTGGAAAAGGTGGCTATTCTACAGGTATTTTAAATGTTTCAACTAATACCACTATATATATAACAGTAGGAGGGCAAGGTCAAAATGGAGTCCTTAATACTAGAACTGCTGGTGGTTTTAATGGCGGCGGTGATGGTTATGGTACTAACAACTTTGGCGTAGGTGGCGGAGGCGGTGGAGCTTCTGATATTTCTTTAATGAGTCCTGTATTTTCACACTCATCTTATTTTATAAATAACATTCGAGATACAAATTCACTATTAAGTAGAATTATTGTTGCAGGCGGCGGAGGATCTGCAGGATATGACGTTAGTAATAATGCAGCTAATGGTGGTGCTGGCGGAGGTACTACAGGACAAGATGGATTATCAAACCGCGTTTATCATGGCACTGGCGGAAAACAAACTACTTTTGGTACAGGAGGATCATCAGAGGAACCTAATAGGTATTCCGTCCAAGCTAAATTCGGATGTGGAGCATCAGCCAGTAATTCTACAGATGTAGCGCCTGGTGGAGGCGGTGGCTGGTACGGAGGTGGATTACATTGTGATTCTGCTGGTGGTGGATCAGGTTATGTCTATACTCCTACCACTGCTTCAAATTATCCTTCTGGATGTTTATTAAATTCTGCTTATTATCTTTCTAATGCTCAAACCATTGCTGGCAACCAATCATTCTCTTCACCAACAGGTGGTACAGAAACAGGCCATTCAGGTAATGGCTACGTAAGAATCACTAAATTAACAGATGTAATATACCTTACTCATGCTAATAATGACATAATGGATTTTAATTACACAGGTTCTACACAATCTAAGACTCTAAAACCAGGTACATATACAATAGAATGCTGGGGTGGTCAAGGAGGAACTTACAGTGGTTACATAGGCGGATACGGTGGTTACTCCAAAGGCACAATTACTCTTACTAAAACGACTACTGTTTATGTATCTGTTGGCGGAGCTGGATCTTCCTCTTCTACTGCTGCAGGATTCAATGGTGGAGGAACTGGTATTTCTTCTGGTAGAGGTGGTGGAGGAGCTACAGATGTTCGTATAGGTCAAAATTCTCTATATTCAAGAGTTATCGTAGCCGGAGGTGGCGGCGGAGCTGGTGTAACAAGTGCCAATGCTAATCCTTGTGGTTGTGGCGGTGGAGAATATGGTGGAGATGGCTATTATAATAACACTACCGGTTCTTATACTACTGGTCAAAATAGATCTGGCGGTAGTGCCTCACAAACTGCAGGTGGTATAACTTGGAGTACAGGCACTCAGGCTACTTTTGGTCAAGGCGGAAATGCTTCCGGCTACTCTTGTGGTGGTGGAGGCGGTGGCTGGTACGGTGGCGGCGGAGCCTATGACAGTGATTCTGACTCTGATGGACGTTGGGGTGGAGGAGGCTCAGGATATGTTTATACCTCTTCTACAGCTAAAAATTACCCTAACGGATGTCTACTAAATTCTACTCATTATCTCACAAATGCTCAGACTATCGCAGGAGACACTTCTTTTACTTCTCCTACAGGATCAGCAGAAACTGGTCACACAGGCAATGGATTCTGCAGAATTACAAATTTGAACCCAACACAATATGGATTATACGTAAAAACGAACTCTGGTTGGAAACACATAGATTTATAAAAGGAGGGCTTAACTATGCCGATTATATTTCACGGAACAGGTAGTGGCGGCTCTGCTAAAAAACTAAAAACCGCACGAACTATTAATGGTACGAATTTTGATGGTACAGCTAATATTACTACTGCTAATTGGGGAACAACAAGAACCGTTACTGTAGGAAATACAAGTAAATCTGTAAATGGATCTGGAAACGTAAGCTGGTCATTAGCTGAAATAGGTATTCATCTTTCAACAACGGAACCTGCAGCTAGTGACGGAAAGAATGGAGATATTTGGATTACTTATGAATAAAAGACTGAAAGGAAGGTGAGGCTTATGGCTTGCTCTGGTGGATGTGGAACTTCTTGTGCTACCAACTGTACTCATTCATCATCTGGTGGATGTGGTGGTTCTTGTGGTGGTTCTTGCTCTACTAACTGTACTGGTGGATGTTCTGGATATTGTGATGGAACTTGTAAGGGAGGTTCAGGAAGTACTTGTTCTGACTGTACTGCCAAATGTGCTAATGACTGTACTGGAGCTTGTACAAATGCTTGTGTAACCGGATGCACTGGCTGTGGGAACAACTGTGATGGAGAGTGTACAAGTGCCTGTGCTCAAAGGTGCTCTAATGATTGCAATGCTGCATGTACTGCTACTTGTGCTTATGATTGCGAGCATACTTGCACTGCTTCTTGTGCTAACGATTGCACCAGTTGTGGTGGATCCTGCTCAAGTAGTTGCTCAGGAGATTGTGATTCCGGTTGTTATACTGGTTGTTATGGTTGTGATTCTACCTGTACTGGTGGTTGTTCTGGCACTTGTAATACTACTTGCACCACCACTTGCGCCAATGACTGCACTGGCGGATGCAAAGGAACCTGTACAGGTGGATGTGGTGGTTCTTGTGATAATTCATGCGGCTTTTCTTGTGAAGCTTCATGTGATAATAATTGTACTGCTGTTTGTTCTGTATCTTCTGTGTACGGTGGAAACTCAGAAAAGAGTGTATTGAATTTTGCTTATACAGGTAAAGCTCAATCTGTAACCCTTGAGCCTGGAAAATATGTTCTTGAATGTTGGGGAGCACAGGGAGGTTATCGTTCTAATTCTAGTTATGGTGGAAAAGGTGGCTATTCTACAGGAACTTTAACATTGACTCAAAAAACTACTATATACATATATGTTGGTGGATCTGGAAATTCTGTTACATCAGCATCAAATTCAATCTATCCCGGAGGTTTCAATGGTGGTGGATATAGATACAATTATAAAGGTGGTGGTGGCGCTACTGATATTCGTATTGGAAGTGCTTCTTTATACGCCCGTGTTATCGTTGCAGGTGGCGGTGGTTCTGATGGTAGTCCTAATTATAGTGGCGGGTATGCAGGTGGTGTATCTGGTACTAGGGGAAATTTTGGATGTGGTTCATATGGGTATGGTGGATCTCAAACTGCTTCATATTCATCTTTAAGTGCTATTAATTCACAAGGTACTACAAACTCTTCTTCTAATTGTGCTGCTGGTTTTGGTTTCGGTGGTTTTGGATGTTATTACGCTTCAGGTTATGGTGGAGCCGGTGGCGGAGGATGGTACGGTGGACAAGGTACTTATCCTGATGGTTCTGGAGATGATGATGGCGGTGGCGGAGGTGGTTCTGGTTACGTTTATACTTCCTCTTCTGCTTCTAACTATCCTCAAGGCTGTCTTCTAAATTCATCTTACTATCTTTCTGATGCTTCTAATTTATCTGGCAATGAATCTTTTAAATCTCCTTCTGGCACTACAGAAACTGGTCATTCTGATAATGGCTATTGTAGGATTACCTGTTATATCAAAAAGAAAACTCTACATTGTAAAATGAACAATGAAATTAAAAAAGCAGCTCCAGTATTTATGAAGATGAACAATAAAATTTATGATGCTGGCGCTAATGCCGTAATGGATTTTGCTTATACAGGAACAGCTCAAGCTATATCACTTCCAAGAGGAAAATATACAATAGAATGCTGGGGTGCTCAAGGAGGTTCATATAGTAGTTATTATGGTGGTGCTGGAGGATATTCTGTCGGAACCATAACTCTAACTAAAAATTCTACGGATTTATATATTTATGTTGGTGGACAACCAGAAGCTACAACTTCAACAGGTGAAACACCTGGTGGATTTAACGGAGGAGGAAAAGGTTGTTCAAGAACTTATAATTATAGTAGTTATGGACAAGGCGGCGGCGGTGCAACCGATGTTCGTATAGGAAAAAATGATCTTTATGCTAGAGTTATTGTCGCAGGCGGCGGCGGAGGTTCATCATCAGAAAATTCGCTTACAACAAAATATGGTGGTGGAACTACTGGTGGTTCTTCTGCTTCTGGATATGGAGCTACACAAACTGCTGCAGGTACAAATGGTTCGTTTGGTCAAGGTGGTTCTGCAACAACTTCTGGAACTAATTATAATTATGGTTCCGGCGGTGGCGGAGGTGGATGGTATGGCGGTGGTGCATGTTCTGATTATAGTGATAGCACTAACTACCAAGGCTATAATGGCGGAGGTTCAGGATATGTTTACACTTCAGCTACTGCTGCTAATTATCCAAGTGGTAATTATGTAAATTCTTCTTACTACCTTACCAATGCGCAAACTATAGCAGGAAATCAATCATTTAAATCACCTGATGGAACAAATGAAACAGGCCATACCGGAAATGGTTTCTGTCGAATCACCCGTAAATCAGGAAAAATATTTGTAAAACAAAACGGTTCATGGATCAAAGTATAACACTTTGGTCCATATTTAAATTACGAGGAGGAATTGTTATGAAACTTATTTTTAAAGACGGACAAGAATTAGTTATTACTCGTGCTAACGATACATATTCATATGAAGGATATAAAGATGGGTTGGGAAATGATATGAACAAAAATATTGTAGCTACTATTTCTATCTTCAATTCTGATAAATCTTTAAACACTATTAAGGATATGATTACTGATGAAAATAGAACAGGTTTTAAAATTATTTATGGGAATACCCAGAAAGATTATACTGGAATGAAAATTGAAAGTATTTCAGAAGAAATCTCCAATGAAAGAAGTGTTATTAATATCTCATTAGCTACAGATAAAACCATAGCTCCTACTGAGACCACTGAAACAACAACAGAAAAAACTAAAGAAGAAACTAAAGAAAAAACGGAAACAGCTTCTGATAAATAATTAAGAATGAAAGGAATATAAGGATATGAGAAAAATAATCGTAAAGGTTGATAAAGAAAAAGCTACAGAGCTTGAAAGAGTTAATTTTGAATTAAACTTCGTAAAAGACATTGTACAGAGAGTTATTGAATCACATCCAAGCGATTTAGAACTCATCAATGGAGATACTCTTATGTCTTACAATAAACGTGGTGCAGAATTACAGAGAAAGTATGCTGCTCTTGCAAATGAGATGGCAAAGGAATACATCCCAGAATACCTCGAAGGTCATCAGTATAGTTGGATTATTCCAAATAATTCTGACGAAATGACTATTACTATTAAATGTAATTGTGAGATTCCAGAATTAGAGGGAATAGCATGAAAAGGACAGAACAATATTCGGACCAGATAGCTAGACTTTATCCATCTAAGAAGGTAAAAACCGATGACGGACAAAGAATATTAACACAGAGTATCACTTTTCAAGTAACTGATGATTGCAACCTTGCGTGTCTATATTGTTACCAAGGACACAAAGGAAAAAATCGAATGTCGTTTGAAACAGCTAAGAAATTCTTTGATTTAGTTGTATCAGGTGAAAAAGGTTTTAAATCTTATATCAATCCAGAGAAATCTCCTGGATTGGTTGTAGATTTCATTGGAGGAGAACCCTTTCTTGAGATAGAGCTTATAGATCAAATCTGTACTTATATTATGGATAAACTCATAGAGTTGGATCATCCTTGGGCCATGAAAACTATGTTCTCTATTTGTTCAAATGGTGTTTTATACAGAGACGAAAAAGTACAAGCATTTCTTCGTAAGTGGTCCAATAGATTATCTTTCTCAGTTACTATTGATGGGAATAAAGAATTACATGATTCCTGTCGAGTTTTTCCAGATGGTGGTCCAAGTTATGACATAGCTGTCGATGCTGCGTCAGATTGGATGAAACGTGGAAATCATATGGGAAGCAAGATCACAATTGCTCCGGGCAATATCAGCTTTCTATACGATGCTATTAAGCATATGGTCGATCTTGGATATGATGAAATCAATGCCAATTGTGTATATGAAAAGGGTTGGACACCTGTACATGCAACTGTTCTTTATGATCAAATGAAACGTATATCTGATTATTTCTTGGAACAGAATTTTGATTTTGAACGTGATTTCTTCTGTTCCCTTTATAATGAAGACTTCTTTCAGCCTAAAGATCCTGATGATTTACAAAGTTGGTGTGGAGGCGTTGGTAATTCAATGATTGCTTGCGATCCTCAAGGTCGCATATTTCCATGTATCAGATATATGGAATCTTCTCTTAATGGAGAGCAAGAACCGTACTCTATTGGTGATGTAGATAATGGTATAGGATGCACAGAATGTTATAAATGCAGAATTAATTGTATGGCAAAAATAGATAGAAGGACACAGAGTACAGATGAATGTTTCTATTGTCCTATAGCTGCAGGATGTTCTAATTGTTCTGGTTATGATTATCAAGTGAATGGTACTCCTGACTCAAAAGCTACTTATATATGTGTTATGCATAAAGCTCGTGCTCTTGGGAATCTGTATTTCTGGAATAAATATTATAGAAAAAATAATATGAGTAAGCGAATGAAAAACTATGTGCCAGATGAATGGGCGCTTGAGATTATTTCTGAATCAGAACTTAATATGTTGAAAGAACTTGAAAGAGAGGATTAAAAGCCTCTCTTTTTTATTGACTAAAAGGAGGCTTGATATTATGGCAGAAATTAAAGGAATTGATGTTTCCAGATGGAATGGAAACATCGACTGGAAAACTGTTGCTAGTTATGGAATGGGCTTCGCTATCCTAAGAATTACAGAAAAAGGAAATATTGTTGATAGCACATTCGAACCTAATTATAAAGGCTGTATTGAGAATAAAATTCCTGTTGGAGTCTATAAATACAGCTATGCTACTACTATTGCTCAGATTAAAAATGAAGCAAATGTAGTTATTAAAACATTGAATAAAAGAAAACTGGATTATCCAGTGTTTCTTGATATAGAGGATAAATGTCAGGAGAATTTATCTGACAATTTAATGATGAAAATGATCGAAGCGTTTAGAGCTATTATTGTCAAAGCTGGATATAAATTTGGTATTTATTGCGGCTATTCTTGGTATCAGAACCAGTTACCAGAAGGTGCTAAAAAGTATGATTGTTGGGTTGCTCGATATCCTAATAATGATACCGGTGAATTACAGGAAAGATTAAGAGTTCCTGCTTCTACTGGTGTTATTGGATGGCAATATTCTAGTAAGGCAACCATTCCTGGTATTCCAACAAAAACCGATCGAAGTGTATTCTATAAAGACTATTCTAAATCTTCTACTACTTCTACAAACTCTCTCAAACCAACAACTACACAAGGAAGTGATACTATGAATAAAGATAAAGCTATTGATGCTCTTATTGCTTGCGCTGAAAATGAGGTTGGATATTTAGAGAAGAAATCTAATTCTCAGCTTGATGATAAAACTGCAAATGCAGGTTACAATAACTACACTAAATACTGGAGAGACGTATATCCTCAGTATCAGGCACAGGCTTGGTGTGCAGCGTTTGTGAGTTGGTGCATGATGAAAACATTCGGTCTTGATGTAGCTAAAAAACTCCTTAAACATTGGCCTTATGTATACTGTCCTACTCTTGGAAATCTCTTCACAAAGTATGCAAATCCACAGCGAGGAGACATTGTAATCTTCTATCGTAATGGTACATTCGCTCATACTGGATTAGTAACAAAAGTCGAAGGAGATAAATTTTATACTATTGAAGGTAACACTTCAGGAGGCTCTTCTATTGTTCCAAATGGTGGTGGAGTTTATGCTAAGAGTTATTATAATTCAAATCTCCCTGGGACAAAGTTTTGTCGTCCAGACTATTCTATTGTCACATCCATCTTAACTTCTAACACCTCTTCTACATCATCTCCTGCACCTGTACAGCCATCTTATACTGCATGGGTAGGTTCTTGTACAGCTAATGGAACAGATGTATTCTCAGGCGCTACAGGAGCTTCTAAGTTAAGTACATATCCTAAACTTAATGCAGGTAATCTTGTGGATATCATCGGTGAATCTGGTACAAGATATCAGGTTCGTATCGCTGCAAAATATATAGGGTATGTAGAAAAATCTAACATTAAAAATCCTAATACTCCTGCTGTAACAACTACAAAAAAATATCCATTTGTAGGAAAAGTAACTGCAGATGATATCAGCGGTCCTGTAGGAATTGTTACGACCATTGACCATACGGTAGAGCAGGCAGCATCAGCG
>OHXY01000257.1_pt1 | contig 14362 bp, 14 predicted proteins | sample 1580161 | NCBI WGS metagenome assembly OHXY01 (sample SAMEA3882505, study PRJEB24775) | human gut metagenome | biome: human-associated habitat; feature: intestine environment; material: feces | place: Netherlands | collected 2009/2010 | reverse complement strand
TTGAATGCAGCCTCCTGATCAAACTTTGCTTTTCCTGCCATTATTCCTTAACCCCTTTCAAAAACTCCTCAATAAATGCTTTATAGTCCCCTGACACCGTAGACCTATTTGCGTAGTCAAAAATATCCTGCCGGTTTGCTTGCGCTTCTTCTACTACTACGGCAGATCTGATATACGTCTCGTAAATCGGTGCAGCAATATACTCGCTAAGCTGCTCTGCGAGTTCCTTCATCTGCCGGCTGATATTGGCCCGCGGATTAAATTTCGTAAATAAGATACCCCTAATTTTCACGTTCGGGTTGCAATACTTCTGAACGCTTGTAACCGTCTCATTGAGTTGCGATATTCCTGCTGTCGCAAAAATTCCCGCTGTCGTCGGAATCAAAATATCTGTAGCACAGGTAAAGGCATTCACCGTCAGCACGCCCAGGGAAGGCGGCGTGTCGATCACTATAAAATCATAGTCGGCTGCGATTGGCGCCACGGCCTCCTTCAGCCGGTGTTCTTTTCCCGTCTGCGACAGCTCCTGCTCTGCTCCGGCCAACATAATATTTGCCGGCACGACATCGTATCCGCCTTTAGTATGCTGAATTGCCTCCCGGATACTGGCAGCTCTTTTCATGACCTCGTAAATCGTCTGAACATTGTAGTTTTCTGCTCCGCAGGCTGTCGAGAAATTTCCTTGTGGATCTAAATCAATACCGAGGACTCGGTATCCCTTAGCTGCAAGGCCTGCAGCCAACGCCTGGGACGTTGTTGTTTTGCCAACGCCGCCCTTTTGATTTGCTACTGCAATAATCATTTATTCGCCCTCCCATATGTAGTTTTGTAGATAAATATATTTATATTTTACTACATTTGTACATATCGGTCAACTGTAATAAACTGCGTATCAAATCTGCATTTCTTCAAAATGCAATCAAAAATTGGGTCAATGTAAATCCCGCATGGTTTACATTGACCCAATATATAAAAAGCGTGCTATAGATAACTACATTCGCAGATAAATAGCAAAATAGAAATGGACGAAAGCAAAATGCTTCGTCCATGGCAACAGCTATGTTTACGATATTATTTTGGTCTTGAAGCCTCATAGCCTCTGCATTTTTTAAGGTTTGACGCTTATCTTTATCTGCACTTTCGCTGTCACCGATTTCATCTGCCGCTTCTGCGATGTCCATAAACAAATCCATATCTATTGTCTTTTTTAGTCTGTTGGCAGTTTCATTGAGCTGTTTTTTTATATCTGAAAGCTCATCCGGCATGACAAGCCCCAGATGTCTGCTTGAAAGCCCGATATCCTTCTGTTCCGGGAAATATCCGACTACTTTTACGGAAAGCTTCCTCTCTATCAGAGGCTTTATGATGTCATAATAGCCCTTCGACATCCGATTGAGCAGAACCCCCTTAATCAAGTGGTGCGTGTCATACTGCAAAAAACCGGCTATAAGAGCAAGCACTGACTTTCCCATGCCCTTTGCGTCCACCACAAGTATTATCGGAGTCTGCGTCACCTTTGCCAGATGGTATGACGAACCCTGCTCATATATTCCGCCAAGCCCGTCATATAATCCCATCACGCCCTCAAGCACCGCAAAATCACCATCGGCTCTTTCATCTAAGAAAAGCTGCACTGTTGTCTTTTCGTCCGTAAAAAACGTATCGAGATTTTTGGATGGTACGCCAAGCACCTTTTTGTGAAACATTGGGTCAATATAATCAGGTCCGCACTTATATGACAATACGTTTTTTCCGCTATCCTTTAATAACTGCAGTAAAGCGCAGGTTATCATTGTTTTTCCACTGCCGCTTTTGGGTGCGGCTATCATAAAACGATTTATTTTCATGTGTTCATCCTTTATTTCATCATATATCTTAAAATATTAGCCTTCGATGATTTATTACAGGTTGTAGCATAAAAGCCCAGGTTAAAATTCAAATGAACATATCCACACCGGATTTTCTGCCTGCATCAGATGGTAATGTCCTATCTGCTTTGAGCGGCTGACCTGCAGCTGCACGATATCCTCATTTTTCACATCATATGCCGACAATATTTCCTTTATCTCACAAATTGTTTCCATGGAAATTGCATTTATCACTATACGGATATGTGGATTTTTTGCTTTAAGAGCCTCTATTATTTCCTTTAGATTGCCACCGCTGCCTCCGATAAATGCGTGTGTCGGCACCGGAAGATTATCCATTCCGTCAGGAGCCTTTGCTTTTATCACATGGATATTTTCAAGTCCATGCTTTTCTTTATTTTGTGTGATGAGCTGCACAGCATTTTCCTTCTGCTCGATGGCATAGACCTCCATATCATCGGAAAGTGATGCGGCCTCTACCGCTATGGAGCCGGTTCCGCTTCCCACATCGTAAAGCACTGAATCCGATTTCAAATGAAGCTTGCAGATGCTTACATGCCTTATTTCCTCTTTGGTCATCGGAACCTTTTCACGGATAAATGCTGCATCACTTAGCTGCGGTGTGACATTTTTTGCAACCGGATTGGGATTTTTTATCATGCAGATATACAGTCCCTCCCTTTTAAGCTTTGTGCACTCCTGTGGCGAAAGCTGCGATATAGTTTCATCCGGATATGATAGCTGGTATCCCACAGTTACCGAGCATTTTTGTAAACCATACCTTTCGTCACTGCTTAATAGGTGTCCAAGCATATTTACGTCCCTGACTCCGGACATCAGCATAAACGTTTTTGCATGGTGGCTAATCCGTGATGTGATATTAGACAGCTTAACTCCATGGATGCTGCATATATACGCATCGTTGTAGGTTTCACCGACTGCTGCCGCCATATATGACACCGATGAAATTCCAGGAAGGATTGACACATCCGCATTTAATTTTCCTTCTACAATTTCATTTTTTATCGCCAGATACAGCTTTCTGCTTCCACTGTAAAAGCCTGTATCTCCCGAGAATAATATAAGAACATTACTGATTTTTTCAGTATCTGCACAAATTTCGTATAGATAAGGAATAATCTGTTCTGCAAGATAATACGGCTTTTTGTCTATCTTCGCACTGTATTTTTCTATCATGCGGCTTGCGCCAAGAATAATATCAGCGCTTTCTATTGCATCTGAAACAGCTTTTGTCATGCAAGCATCATTTCCCATTCCAATGCCGGCAAGCATGATATGAAGCTTGTTATATTTCCTGTCAATATATTCACAAACAGCTTCAAATGACATTCCATCATCCTGCACGCTTTGTCCCACAATATAGACCGGAATATTTTTATTTTTTGCGGCAGCCATTTTCTCAATAAAGCCCCCGGCCGCACCGCTTTTTTTGGTGACCAGACATCTGATGTCATACTGATCAATAAGCGCCTCATTAAGCTGTGTGCTAAACGGTCCCTGCAATGCCAGAATGTGCTTTCCTGTAATATCATTGTGCATGCATAAGCTTATGCTCTCAAGCCCCGGAAGCACGCGCACATACAATCTTTCCCTGACGTCTGAGGTTTTACAATACACTGACAGCTCCTTGCTTCCTGTTGTGAGCAGTATATTTCCGTCTGTATTGTTAAGTGCCTTAGCACATGCTTCATTGTCCTCAAAATAGCGGATATTATCATAATCTGCTGATATATCCGTATCTCTTTTAAGACGCACATATTCGATATTATCTGATATGCTGCAATCCGCCTGATTGTCTGTAACAGCATGTGCCTCGTTAAACGCATAAACTGCCTGCTTTATATTTTCGGTAACTATGGCTGCATACGGATGGGTTGCATCCACTATGAGCTTACATTTTTGTTCCGCAAAGAAGCTTCTCATGCCTTCGCTGTCCATACGCCCCATATGAACATGCGCAAACGGATTTTCATGCAGCACGATTTCACCGTATTCTGTTGCCACGCAAACCGTATGCTCTATGCCTCTTTCACACAGATGCTCTGATAGCTTACGTCCCTCTGTTGTTCCTGCAAAAATCAGTATTTTACTCAATCTGATATCCTCTCCTTGTGACAAGCTTTCCGTCAATTATTTGTGTACCCTCATTGCCGATAAATACTGTCGTAAACATGTTAACCTGTGCACTGCGGAGCTCACCGAGGGTACAGACCGTATAGCTTGTTCCCTCACGTCCGATATTTTCGACATAGCCGCAGGCTCTATCCGGCTCGATTGCACGAAGCAGAATATCACAGGCTCTCATCAGATAGTCCTTTCTCTTGTGACTTGACGGATTGTACAGTGCTATGACAAAATCACCCTCTGCAGCAGCCACAAGACGCTTTTCAATCTTTTCCCACGGCGTGAGCAGGTCACTTAAGCTGATGGTACAAAAATCATGGTTTAATGGTGCTCCAAGCACTGCCGCACCACTGTTTGCCGCTGTAATGCCGGGTATTACCGAAAGCTCTACGTTATCGTATTCCTGCCCAATCTCATACATAAGAGAGGCCAGTCCGTATATTCCGGCATCGCCACTACATACAAGAGAAACTGTTTTGCCCTCAAGTGCCTTTTTAAAGCACAGGTGGCATCTTTCTTTTTCCTGACGCATCGGAGTGGTCAAAAGCTCTTTTGTCTGGAATTTTTCTCCAAGCAGCTTTATATATACGGTGTATCCCACTATGACATCACTCGCTTCCAGGGCGTCAATCGCCTGCTTTGTCATCATGCTTTCAAAGCCCGGCCCCATACCTACTATGTAAATTTTATTCATATTAATCTCCATCTCTACTAATTTTATATAACCATGCAGCTATTCGCAATTTTTTAATGATATGAGGCTCAAAAGGTATTTTGCCCCTCATTTATGATTAATCAGGATACCTTGCTGCCGCAACCGTTACCCTGTCATATTTATGTTTTTTATAAATAAGTTCTCCTGCTTTATTGCATTCCCTGCTGCATGCAAGCACTGCTGCACGCTCGCACACGTTGTCCACTCCAACATGCTCCCTGACAAACTGCGAGGCACTGAATTCTCCCTGCACCGCCATGAGCTCATCCGCGGTATAAGTGACAAATTCTATCCTGTTTCTTTCGCAAAATTCCTTTATTCCCGGTTCATCTTTTTTCACATCTATTGATGCAATCATGTCTATATCCGAAATATCTATTTGCAGCTTTAAAAGACTTTGTCTGATTGCCCTGTCAATATTTTCAAACGCTGTATCCCTTCTGCACCCAATACCAAGTACAAATTGTGTGGGTTTTAAGTAAATACTGCCATTTTTAGGATCCTTTGCTTTTTCGCATGATACTACAATATCAGCTCCGTAAACAGGTGGGAAATCCACTGTTTTTATTGCATCAGCACTCATATCAGCTTCATCTAAAAATGCCTTTATAAGACTTCTGTGCTTAGCCGGGATGTGCTCCCAGTCGACCGACAAAGTAACCACTTCCCCCGCCAATACCTTTGATGATACTCCGGCAATGCCATCTTTATTGACTATTGCAAGCCTGCATTTCTTTGCAAAAACATCAACTGCAAATTTATTATTGATATCAGTAGCGGTTGTTATAACAGGTGTGGCATTCATCAGTGCTGCTAATAATACCGCAAGCTCATTGGCTCCTCCCACATGCCCTGAAAGAATCGGAATAACAAACTGCCCCAGCTCATCTATCACAATAACAGGACTGTCTTTAAGCTTGTTATTTACAGAAGAAGCTACAGCCCTCACTGCAATACCACATGCCCCGATAAAAATCAGAGCCTTTTTTTCACTCATCTGTACAGCTGTCCAGTCTGATATATTTTGTGATATGTAGGTGGTATTTCTAAAATTTTCATCGGTGGAATTTTTAATATTCTCATCCGATAACCTCGAGCACTTGGTAAAAATCTCCACCTCATATTCACTTTTTTCAAGCTTATGAGCTATGTCACATGACAGCTCATAGCCCTTTTTTGTGAAGCTTACAATGCAAATTTTCATATTTTCAGTTCCCATATATTTCCAATATTTATATATTCACGCCTTTTTTAATCGTTATACTTTGACTCTACAGAAGCCTTGCGATACTCTGTCGAAAAATCCGGTGCGTAAAGTCTTGATTTCTCGTAATGCCTGTGAGCTATGACATCCCCCACAAGCACTATCGCTGTCTTTGTGATATTGTGCTCTCTCGCGGTCTGCTCCAGTGTAGCGACAGTGCACACGTATGCCTCCTCCTGTGGCCAGGTTGCCTTGTATACAATTGCAGCAGGTGTATCTGCCGCGTATCCTCCCTCAATAAGGCTTTCCGTAAGCTTCTCTAAAAGCCCGGTGCTTAAGTAAATCGCCATGGAAGCGTGGTGTGAGGCAAAGCTTGCTATGCTCTCCTTAGGCGGCACCTTCGTGCGCCCCTCCATGCGTGTGATGATGAGCGACTGGGAAATACCTGGGAGCGTGTACTCAATGTTGAGCGATGCAGCAGCGCCAAAGCACGCGCTCACGCCCGGACAGCTCTCATATGGTATTAAAAGGGTATCAAGCTCATCCATCTGCTCGCGCACTGCGCCGTATATGCTTGGCTCTCCCGTGTGCAGGCGCACAGTCATTTTACCGTCTGCCTCAGCAGCTTTCATGACTGCGATGACCTCATCCAGTGTCATTTTTGCACTGTTATATATTTCACAGCTCTCCCTTGCATAGTCCAAAAGCTGTGGATTAACAAGCGAGCCTGCATAAATTATCACATCTGCCTTTTGTAAAAGACGCATTCCGCGTACTGTTATTAAATCTGCTGCGCCTGTTCCTGCGCCAACAAAGTAAACCATTTTTCTGCCTTTCTGCTTTTTGCAAGCTCACCAAATTCGTTTGAATACATGATACAATCTATCTCAAGTCTGCCCTTTGCCCTCTTATCCAGATAAAAGCATATGCGCTCCATCGCATAATCCATTACCTCATACAGCCTGCCGCTTTCCTTAAGTGCCGCCAGGGCCTCCTCTGTCGTAAGGCTGTCCATAATGCGCTTTATGTATTCGGACGCTACACCACACTTAAACGCAAATGCCGTCAAAAGCTCTATCCTGCAGTCTGCCTCCCTCGAATGAGTGTTCATGATGCCTCCTGCTACCTTTATAATCTTTCCTATATGCCCTGTCAAAAGCATCCTCTTAAAGCCCATATCGGCTGCCATATCAATTGTTTCACCGATAAAGTTGGAGCATTTGACACTCCTGTCCAGATCATAGCCATAGCTTTCCTTCATAAAGTCAAGACCGTAATTTCCCGGCGCAACTGCCACATAATCATACCCAAACGAATATCTCTGCCTAAGCTCCACCCTTATCGTATCAATAAGAGCCTGTGAGCTCATGGGCTCAACAATACCGCTTGTGCCGAGAATTGATATACCACCAACTATCCCAAGCCTTGGATTAAAGGTCCTTTCTGCAAGCGCCTTTCCCTTTGGAACCGAGATTGTGATATCAAGTGTCCCCTTAAAATCCAAAAGCTCACAGACCTCCCTTACCTCTTTTTCTATCATCTCACGCGGCACATGATTGATAGCCGCGTTTCCGACAGGCTGGTCTAATCCGGGTTTGGTAACTCTTCCCACTCCGTCACCACCGTCAATATTTATGATAGCCAAATCCTGCTTTTTTTTGCATAAAGCAGATGTATCGGAATGCAAAATCCGTACAGAAGCATATATATAGGCTCCGGTGGTCACATCCGGGTCATCCCCTCCGTCCTTTATCACTGCACAGCTTACCTCATTTTCACTTCTTTTTATGTCGGTGATATCAGCCGTGTAAGCTATTCCCTTAGGTGTCTGAATCGTTATTTTGTTTTTAGCCTTTCCGGTTAAAAGCATATATGCCGCCGCCTTTGATGCCGCCGCCGCACAGCTTCCTGTGGTAAATCCATATCTCATAATCACTAAATTTCCTCATGCATCAGCCTCTATCAACCAGACTGTAAATCAGCGCATTGCATATAGCAGCCGCAATATTGCTGCCACCCTTTCGTCCGACATTGACGATATACGGCACGCCTGTCTCCATAATTAGCTCCTTGGCTGCCTCGACATTGACAAAGCCCACCGGCACACCGATTACAAATGCAGGCTTATATATTCCTTTTTCTATCATATCGTACAGCTCTATAAGCGCTGTCGGTGCATTTCCTATCGCAAAAATCACAGGCTTATCTATCCTTGATGCAAACTCCATGCTTACTGCCGCGCGCGTTGTCTTTTTCTCCTTTGCAATAAGAGCGACCTCATCATCAGCCATAAAACAGTGCGCCTGTCCTCCGAATTTTGCCAGATATTTTTTATTTATGCCTGAAAGAGCCATGTTGGTATCAGTCACTATATCAGCGCCCTCTGATATCAGCCTTTTTGCGATAGCAACGGCGTCCTTAGAGTATTTAAGCGTCTGTATATAATCAAAATCAGCACTCGTGTGTATGACTCTTTTTGTTATCATCTCCTGATCAGCAGGCAGCGTAATCTGCATTTCAGACAGCTCATGTGAAATTATCTCAAAGCTCCTCTTTTCAATCTCCATCGGCTCTAACTGTTTAATTTTTTTCAATACACTCACCTATCACTTTCAATAATCTTACATTTTCATCATAAGTCTTTACTGCCACACGAAAATACCCTTCCGAAAGCCCCACATAGTTGGAGCAGTCCCGTATCAGTATTCCCTTATTAAGCAGTATATCATATAATGGAAGCTTGCTGTAAAACAGTATGAAATCAGCATCACTTTTATATACCTTAAAGCCAAGCTTTTTTAGTCCATCTGACAGCAGCCTTCTTTGTCTGCTCACATACGATGCCGTTTCTTTAATATACTCTGATTCCCTAATGCATGCCTCCCCTGCCATCTGTGCCAGAACAGACACGTTCCACTCCGGCAGATTTCTTTGAACCTTTTGTCTTACTGCCTCATTTTTACTGAGCATATATCCAAGCCTTACTCCCGGAATAGCAAAAAGCTTGGTAAAGGCTCTTACAACAATCAGATTGTCATAGTCACATAAAAGTGACAAAACAGAATAATTTTTTTCACAAAAGCCCATGAAGCATTCATCTGCCACCACATAAATATGCTTTTCTTTGCAATGACCTATTATTTGCTTCATGAAAGTACTGTCTGCAAGATACCCTGTCGGATTGTTTGGATTTGCGATAAAAAATATATCTGTATCATCTGTAAGCATATCCATTAAAGCATCCAGCCGTGCAGCAGGATAAAAATCACTCTGCTCATCCAGCAGGAAATATCCGATATCACAGCCGACTGCACGAAGCACATGCTCATAACCGAAAAAGCCCGGGGCCAGAAGCACTGCTTTTTTGGGCTTTATGGCATGAGCTATCGCCATAAAAAGCTCTGAGGCTCCGTTTCCGGGAATTACATCCTCGCTTTGTATGCTGCAGCCTTGCTGTGTGAAATACTCTGATATCGCTTTTTTAAGACCACTGCACGCCATGTCGGGATATCTGTCTGCATACGAAAGTGCATCACTCATAGCCTCTTTAACAGAATGCGGTATGCCAAGAGGATTGATATTTACCGAAAAATCCATATTTACTTTATTGTTGTATATGTCACCGCCATGGATACTTTTCATTCAAGTCCTCCATCAATTCTTACATCAATTCTTCCATATTCAAAGCAATATTAAAACAAGACTCATAACCGCCACAGATAAAAGCTCACACAAAAACGCAGTAATATACATCAGCCTGTTTGCACGCTTTATATCCTCATACTCTATCTCACGCAGACTGTCTCCTATGTATTTTTTCTTCACAAGCTTCCCAAAATACACTGCATCACCCGCAAGCTGCACCCTTAAAGCTCCCGCACATACGGACTCTGTCTGGGCTGAATTGGGGCTTGCATGATTGAAACGATCTCTTTTAAAGATGTGGTATGCATTTTTGCCATCAAACTGCCTGCCACCGATAAATGCCGAAGCAATCATCAGATATGCACTGATTCTTGCCGGTATGAAATTGACCACATCATCAAGTCTTGCCGCAAATCTGCCAAAATACATATATTTATCATTTTTGTAGCCAAGCATCGAATCCATAGTATTCACAGCCTTGTATACAAAGCCAAGCACCGGTCCTCCGATTGCAGTGTAAAGCATAGGTGCAATCACTCCGTCAGATGTATTTTCAGCTATCGTCTCAACTGCCGCCCTTGTGACGCCTGCTGCATCAAGCACAGATGTATCTCTGCCAACAATCATGGAAACAGCCCTTCTTCCTGCATCAACTCCATCTGTCCTTAGCGCATCGTACACCCTCATGCTCTCCACACGAAGACACTTTGTGGCAAGAATCTGCCACGTCATGACAGCCTCTGCTATTACCCCGGCATATAAATTTATACTGTATGCTGCCACAATAATAATTACCGATATTGCAAAAGTTGCAAAAATTACAGTAAAAGCAAGAAGCATGCCTCTTTTATATTTTATTAGATTTAATTTTTTTTCAGAGATATTATATCCGGCATCACAATTAAGCCTCTTATCGAGAAAAGAAATGAGTGAGCCGATAAGCCTGACCGGATGCAGTATAAAATGCGGATCTCCTATTAATAAATCAAGCACAAAGCCTGCTATAAATGCAAAAATATGATAACACATATGTTAGTCCTTCTTAAATAAATCATAGCGATATGGGCGCTATTTCATTAAACACAATCTCATTGCCCTCAACAGCCACCTCACACGAGTAGCCACAGCCGTTTTTCACCTGGTAATCATAGTAATCCATATCACAGTAATGGCTCATTATCGCCATGATAGTCCCTCCATGCACAAAAAATACTATTTGTATCTCTTTATCAGGCATAGTCCTCTTAAGCTCTAATACCTGTGTGAGTGCCCTCTCAAAGCCACATATACTTCTTTTGCAAAACTCTTTTCTGCTCTCTCCGTTTGGAAAGGCAAGTGTTCCACCACTGTCAATCCACGCCTGATATGAGTCCCTGAAACGGATATCTGTGCTAAGCTCCTTATAGCTTTTTAGCTCCCATTCACCGAAATCCATCTCTGCAAACTCTTTTACGGTATGAATTTTATGGTGCTGTGCGACCGGCAAAATAATCTCTGCCGTCTGTTTGCAGCGCCTCATTTGGCTGGTAATAATTATCTGCTCCTTTAAGCTATTTTCCTCCAAAGCCTTGTATACACCATTATTTAGCGCATTTTTAAGCTCAAAAACTCCGGCTTCATCGAGTGGCTCATCTGTCCTTCCCAGATATCTGTGCTCTCTGTTTGAGACAGTGCTGCCGTGTCTTATAAATATACAGTTTATTTTATTTTCTGACCGATTCCACATATTACGCGAACTACCTCGTCTGCTTTTTTTGCAAGCAGTATCTCTGCTCTGCCTGTCTGCTCCCTGTACTCTCTCTCAAACACATCAAGAGGCACTATGCCGTTTCCAATCTCATCAGCAATGACTATTGTATCCTTATTTTCCTCTGCAAATTGCATAAATTTCAAAATATATTCCTGCAGTGGAAGATTTTTCTCAAGCACAGCCCTGATAAAATAATGGAATTTATCTATTATGAATACACGCTCATCATCGACGGCAAAATCCCATGGCCATTCCATGTTTGATGCCTTATCATTGCAGGCATTATCTTTTAAAAAAAAGCAGTCGTACACATCATATTTTTCTGATTCTTCTATCATATTTTCAAGCACATAATCAAGCTTTCCCTGTGCCACTCCGCCTATCACAAGCTTCATATTTTCTCCAATTCCAAAGTTTAAAATTCAAAGTACAACTTTTATCAAAATTCTTATCCGTACCATTCCTATATACAAAACAAATATACTAAATAATAAAAGAGACACCACCCAGAGCTACTGCCATGGCGCACTCACATATACACACAAAATACCCTGCCGTATCGCCTGTGATGCCGCCAAGCTCCTTTTTTGTTTTCACATAATAATACCAAAAGCTAAGTGCTGCCGCAATGATCATAGCCACCGCATAAGGCAGTGACACAATAAATAAAACAGCCATACACAGTGCAAGCTGGATGTATAGTGCTGCCCTCACGATCGTTCTGTGTGCAGTGTCCGCAAACATAAATAACAGTCCATCGCTTTTTGCCGATTTAAATGACACAACAGCTATTCCGCTTAAGCACCTTGAGATGAAAAAGCCTGCACAAAAAACAATAAATGCTTTATCATCCATTATCTGAGAAAAAGCTCCCATAAATAATAATCCGTAGGCTGCAAGCATTATAACGGCAAATGCTCCTATATGTGAATCCTTAAGTATTGCAAGCTTTTCCTGCCGCGTTTTGTATGAATGAAATGCATCCATTGTATCCATAAAACCATCTATATGAAAGCCTCCCGTAACCGCTATCGGAATGAGTGCGCCTATGCATACATAGCAGATATCCGCCACTCCAAAATGAGAGTATATATATCTCCAAAGCATAAGAAGCAGTCCAATCACAGCTCCTATCCACGGAAAGAATACCAGCATGTACTTCATGTCATCATCATTCCATTTAAATTGTGGCATAGGTATCTTTGAATACATGGAAAAAGATACTATGCACGACCTTATTAACTTCATAATACACTTAACCTCCACACTGCTTCACTTAACCGTCACCGGAATGCCTGCAACCACCTCAACGACACGCTCTGCCATCGCAGCAAGCCCTCTGTTTACAATTCCCATTGCCTTTATGTAATTCATCGTTGATTCATCATAGCAGACTCCGTCTTCAAATACATTGTTTGTCACAATAACAAGCTCCGCAACATTTTCACTTAAGATACTTACCTCTTTTAACACCTTTTTACTCACACGGCTGATTTGAGCAGTATCATAATCCTTCATATTTTCAGGGTTATCCAAAGCATCTTTTTCAGCTTCGGCAGCCTGTATACCGGAAGCATCTACAGGTGAAAACATCTCATTTGCCACAAGGTTTGACATACACTCAAGCAGTGCTGACCGCCCGGTTTTTAAACTGCTTTCTGATTGCAGCTTAGAAACCACATTTTGGATATCACGAGGCTGCTCGATGGTAATAAAGCCTTTTCCGGCACGGAGTCTTCTGTGCCTGTCTATCTTCCGCTGTCCCTCATCATCAAATACCTGCATGGTGGCAATGTAATATTTTTCTTTGTATCCCTTTTCATTTGACGCGTGACAAATATACTTTTCTGCATATGCTGATTTGCCACTGCCGCTGCCGCCTGTTATAAGTGTAATCATCTATACGTACCTCTCATACTGTGATACCGAGATATCGTCGAAGGTTGTCCGACCTTTGTATACGCTAAGTGCCATATCCAAAAGCGCAAACATCATCACGGCACCTGTTCCCTCTCCAAGCGCAAGGGATGCTCTTATGACAGGCTTTACGGAAAGTGCCTCACACAAAAGCGCCACTGCAGGCTCCCTGCCCTCATGGGATGGAATGATAAAATCAGTAACTCCGGAAAGAAGCCTTTCTGCTGCCAACGCAGAAACCATGCTTATCACTCCGTCGAGCACAACAGGAATATGGTATAATGCACCGCCTATACACACTCCGACAAGTCCTGCAATATCGAGTCCTCCGACTGTCATAAGTATCTCAAAGGTGTCCTTATTATATAAATCATACTTTTCTATTGCTTCCTCAATTACACGGATTTTTCTCTCAAGCCCACTGTCGTTTAGGCCTGCTCCTCTTCCTGTCACCGTGGCCACATCGCACCTTAGCATGGCGGCTGCCATTGCCGCGCTTGTGGTGGTGTTTCCTATACCCATCTCACCGGTTGCAATAATTCTGCAGCCGTCTGCCTTACACCCACGCACTATTTCTATACCTGCTGCAATCGCTTCAAGTGTCTCAGCCCTTGTCATGGCAGGCTCTTTTGCAAAGTTTCTCGTGCCCATGCGCACCTTTCTTTGAAGCAGCCCTTTAACACTCTCGTCACTGTTTATTCCTATATCCACAGGAATTGTATCAGCCCCTGCAGTCATTGCCATACGTCCGACAGATGAAGCCTTCCTTGCCATGGATTTTGCAACTGCAAGTGTCACATCCTGTCCGGACTGGCTGATGCCCTCAGCAACCACACCATTATCCGCACACATCATTATGACCGCCTTTTTTGAGATATCTATATTTTCATCTCCCAAAACAGCGCCGATCTTAGCCGTTAAAAACTCAAAATCCCCCATGCCGTCGAGCGGCTTTGCCACAGAATCCCAGTTTGAACGGATTTTTTTGTACATTTTTGCATCAGGTGGAGTTATTTTTAATTTTTTCAATTCTTCTACTGTAAAATGGTCAGAAATAATATTATTTTCAATCATATCTTGCCTCACGAAACATGCCGTACACTGCATCCATATCCAAA
>OHXY01000244.1_pt1 | contig 14714 bp, 8 predicted proteins | sample 1580161 | NCBI WGS metagenome assembly OHXY01 (sample SAMEA3882505, study PRJEB24775) | human gut metagenome | biome: human-associated habitat; feature: intestine environment; material: feces | place: Netherlands | collected 2009/2010 | reverse complement strand
AAGTTTGTGTCCGTAATTACCCAGGGCGATGCCCTGGGTATAACGGCAGTCAGCAAGACGCCCTGAAAGGGCAAAAGCTTTCAGACACCAGGCATAAAAACAGCAATGGGATTTCGATACCCCTATCGAAACCCCATTGTTATTCTTGTATAAGTAAAAGATGATGAAAGCGTTTCACAACGCCGTTTTATTTTTTCTGATGCAAAGGTACAACAAAAACCGTATGCTAGGGGGTAATTTTTAGCATATATGGGGGTAATATCTGTTTTTTCAGCATATATCAAGCCAAAATTACCCCCCCCCTAAACGATTTTTACTACCTAACTCATCTTTTTTCAAGGTCAAAATCTAAAGAAAAAGAACTTAAAAATACGATTACTACCATACCAATGAAACTATTTCGGGGATAGGAATGAAACTATCCCCGGCTACCAATGAAACTATTCCCAGGAATATCTATGAAACTATCCAGGAATATCTATGAAACTATCCCCTCATTAGATGACGGTAATCCAGATACCTTCCCCTTGATTCTCCGCTGCCATGATGCGATTCATCAGACGATGGAGCCAGATACGGGAGTTCACCACCATACCCTTTACCCGGTTCTCGCCCACCAGAATGCAGCCCTGGGTATCGTCGGGATAGTTGCCGGCATGGATGCGGATGCCCTCGAAACCGGGAACACCCTGCACATACGGCAGCCACTTCTTGAATCGCGGCGACTTGGTGATGAGCACACGATACGAACCCTCGGGAATGGCGGTATGGCCCGGAATCTTTCTCGCCACCTTGCCGCTCTCTCGGCTGAAACGGGCATTCTCCTCCTCGGGCTTCAGCTCTATCCCCTTCAGGTTGCGCCAGCTTGGCTCCATAGTGTCACAGAAGTAGCTCTCCTTAGACAACTTCTCCAAATCGAAACTGTGCTCGAAACTGCGCTTGTCTCCGGCTGTCTTGCCGGAAACCACCTTGCGCTTCACATCACCATCAGCCAACAGATAAAGTCGGCCGATGGTATAAGTATTCTTCTTAGCTATACGCTCTAAAACTATTTCCATAAGTAAATCAAAATAAATTAAAGTTTAGAAATTAAGATAATTCCTGCCCATCACATCTGTATTTCAGCTTCGTAAAACTGTGATAACTGTTACTGTGATAGTTCTCGCTGCCACGTTTCACGTATTTTCTATAGACCCAGGTAGAAAGCAGATGCGCCGTCCCCTCTTCCGAGAGTCCCAGGGCTGCACGAGCCTCCACCACCTGCTGCTCGGTAAACGTATCCGGAAACGACTGCAGGAGATTGGAAGGGCCACGTTTGTTGGAATGCTCGCCCACATTGTTCGCCTTCTGGATGTCCTCCTCGAAGAAACGCATCTTGCACCACAGGTCGTAACGCTCACTCCAGCGGATGAAATCCTCTATTTCCGGCTCCCATCTGCAGCCGTTGGCAACATAGAGCACGCACGCCTTGAGATAGGCTATCACGTTGGCACGGAACGTGAAGTTCTCGTAGATTCTGTTCTGGGTAACCTGCGAAAAGTCCGCATTCTCCTCACTCAGAATCTCAGCCAAGTGGTAAGCCTCGGGGCAATCTATCAAGCCGGTAGCCATACAGAGGTTCTCGATATAGGGCTTCAGCTCCTTGCGAAACTGATCGTCGTAGGTGCCATACACCGGAATCTTATCGCCGATTTCTCTTTCGGGAATGGTGCAGAAGTTGATTCGGCTCAGCGGACCGTCGGTCAGCACCTTGGAGAAATAACGCTGTCCCTTCTGGATGGTGGTAGAGGCATTCCAGTTGAAACGGACGGTTACTCGCTCGGTGACACTTTGGGTTCCCACTCGTGTTTGTCCATATTGATTACCTGGATCAAAGGCGAGGCACATGATACGGAAATGCTGGTTGCCGATACCTTTCAGGGCGTCAAACTGGTCAATCTCGTTGAGCGAAGTATAGAGAAAGTGACCTTTGGCTTCTGCCGTACGCATCACGAAGGCAGGGTTGGTCATATCCGCATCTATCTCCTGTATAATGAGATTATCGGGTCTCTTGCGCTTATCCTTGTTGGCACCCTTGCGCATCATCTCCTCTTTCCATTCCTTCTCACGCTTCAGGTTTTCCTGGTCACGCTTACGGATATCCTCCATGATCATCGAAATCGGCATCTGCACACAACTTTTACCTGCGCCTGTGCCTGCAAGGAGGCAGGTCATCAGGGTGGCTTCGTGCTCCACATTGTCGATATATCTGAATCTGGTATTCCAGAGATGGGTAGCCAGCGGAGGGAAAATGGCGCAAGCCACAGCCGGCTGATAGATTTCCGGAGTCTTGGATATCAGCAGCTCCACCAGTTTCGGCAGCTTCTTGGGCATCGGAGGCGGAGCAGGATATTCCTCCTCTTCGGAACTTTGAACACAGGCGTTACTTTGAACATTGAGATTTGCCCCCGCCAGGCGTCCCGGGGATTTGCAATCCCCGGCAAGCAAGCTCTTAGCAGCCTGTTCCGCCAAAGCGTTCACCCGAATCACATCCCTAGAAAACGGCTTGGAGCTATCCCCATATTTCGCATAGAAATCGTGAATCAGCTGATGGCAGTCATTCTCCTGATAATAGCTCGGCATTCTCTTCGCCACCACCTTCATCAGCTCCTCCTCACTCATCACACGAGAAGCGCCAGCGCTCATAATAGCGAGCAGGGAAGAATGCCTGGACCCGATGGTATCGATATTCATCCCCTTCAGTCCTGCGGATTCCTGGAAGAGGTCGAAGGCTATGAGATTCTTGGCATCAACTTGCCCTGCTTCTTGGGCTGCCAGTCCGCCAGCTTTCTGAGCATCTCCAGTATGGCTGATATAATCATCATCAGCACGATGGCTATTACCAGGTTGGGCAGGCTGAATAGCAGCGCCAGAAGAAACAGCAGAATGGCTGTCAGTGCCCTGAAATCGATTGTCTTGAACATCGTCATTACTTTGAACTTTAAGATTTGAACTTTGAACTTTATGATTACTATCGCTAGGTACTTGCCCCTGAAAGTCCCCCGCCAGGCGTTCCGGGGATTTGCAATTAGGTACTTGCCCCAGAAAGTCTCCCGACAGGCGTTCCGGGGATTTGCAATCCCCGGCAAGCAAGCTATAGCGAGCCGTCCCCTTTCCATCAATAGTAAGCCCACGCTTGAGAAAAGCCTCTCTGCGAGCCTTAATCTCCTCATCCGGCAGCACCCCATACCACTCCTTCGAACGATAGATCTCCGAGTCCTTATCCGTGATAAAGATGATTCTCTCCGGCGTGATGCAGCTCTTGTCGTAGGGAATCCCAGCCGCCTCGCAATACGCCTTCTGCGTCTCCTCTATCGTCATACCCATCGGCATTCTGATATCAATATGCAGTTTCTTTCTAGCCGAATACTCCAGATGCAGCAGCTTCCCCTTCCATATCGTGTTGCTGCAGTTCAGCTCACGAGCCTTCTCCAGTGCAGCATCCACATACTCTACATCATCCACATCAATAGTCGTCTGAAAGAGGAAGCTTTCAGGCACCGCATCCTCGGCAGAACGGTGATTATTCCTGAACTTAGAATAATGAATGGCACGGATAGGCAGCTGTCTTTTCAGCCCCTCCTTCGCCTTCTTCACCGCCTTTTCATCACCAGCATCTACGCCGGGAATCGCCTTTTCCCCACGTATCTGCGCAATCACACCCTTCAGCCACGGCTGTGCTATCAGGGTGTCATAGACATACAGGGGCTGGGAAGAATTCAATCTTCCCATATTGCCCTTGCGTGCCGGATTCAGAGCCATTACTTGTACTGTTCCCATGCTATATTCTCCTTGAAATGTTTAGCTTTGCCCTTCATCTCCATCATCTCTTTGTAGAGATATTTCAGAATATCCGACTTATTCATCTCCTTCGGAAAAGAGAAGGAAACGAACACACGCTGCGGAGAGGTACGGAGGGCGCCATGCGAGGTGTGGATAATCTCGGTATAAAGCTTCCCGCCCGACTGAGCGTAAGGCTTGAAGTCGAGCTGGTCGCCATGCTCGCCACCGCTGCAGATCATTCTGCCCGGAATCACCTTGGGCACCTCGCAGATGGTTTCCGCATCGTTCCAGGGAGCCTTGCGGATAGCTACGTTACCACACTCGTCAGTAATGATACTGGCATCTACCTTCTGGGCGTTCAAAAGTGCCTGTACTGCAGCCTCTGCAGCTGCAGAAAAACTTTTCTTGCTCATATATATATTGAAGTTTTAGAAAGATATGTTGTTAATTAGAAATACTCTCCATTCATACTCCGGATGCTTGAAAACATACGGCTTCATATTGTTCTTATCCATATTCATATATGTATTATCACGTTGGAGCTGCGACCATCCGCTAAATTCCGTACCAGGAAATGGTACCGGTTTCCCAGATACAGAAAAGCCCCGCAACCAGACTTTATCATCTGATTGCGAGGCAAAGGTACGGCGAAATCCGATACTGACCAAGCAAATAACCCTGCGGTTATTTCGAGGGTTATAAAGTTATAACGAGGGTTATTTCTGAGCCGTTTTCAAGCAATTTTTTCGTCGATTCCCAACAGATTTCTGAAGCAAACCACCACATGGGTCATCGCAACATAAGGTTCTTTCTTCACGTTTCCCATCGGAGCATATCCCCATTTATCGAATGGTTTCATATAACAATCCGAGTTGCTGATCTGCTTCAGATCACCCTGCGTCAGCTTCACTCTGAATGCTCCCGGGTGAATCATATCTATCCAGTTACAGAAACCCTTGTAGTCATTCTCTCCTATTAAATGCAAATCTACGGCTACTCTGAACACGGCAATCCAGTGGCGCTGAATCTTGAATATGTACTTGCCAGATTCATCTACAGACTCCATCAGCTGGTCGATGGCATAAGCAAACTGCTGCTCAGATATACGCTTGGGGTTCAATTCGCCATTCTTGGCTTTCATATACTTTCCAAACTCATCAATATCCTGAGCATGTGCCTCCACACGTTCTATCTGCTCTTCTAAATCAAGATGATGCTTGCGGCTGAATTCCATCAGTAAATGTTTGCAGAAAATCGCCTCTTTGTATTCATGGGTATCATTCATTACATCAACGATCAGGTTAACCATACCTATGGCACCTTTTTGATAGCCCGGCTGGTTGACAAAGTTCTTGGCTCCCTCATCATCAGGAGCCCAGTGATTGCTTTTTGGTTTTTGTTCTTCTTCTTTCATATTATTACGGTTTTTAAGTATATGCAAAAGCCCCGCCTAGCGAGAGCGTTTTACTCTGCTAGGCGGGGCTTGCGTTCCATATTGTTATGTTGTTATTCTTTCGGGAAAGACTATTATAAAATCCCTGCCAGCTTTCACAAGCTGGCAGGGATAATTATAAGTAAAAGATGTAATTCGCTATTCTGATTTCACTTAGAAAATCATCTTATAGTCCTTACTGCTACCATCTGTCAATTCTATGTGTATGATTTGGATGCCAGAGGCTATGCTCGCCTTTAAACACCTTGAACCATTTCCCTGTACCCTGCTGATGATTCTGCCATTCAGGTCTATGACCTTGACACTCTTGAGCAGACCACAGGCAGATTGCACGAGGACAGAAGAACCTTCCTGAACAATACTGATGCGCTGATCAGTATCGACAGATGTCACATCTGTACTTCCATAACGGCTTCTGATAACAAATCTGCCTAACGAGGTCTCGGCATCCGCAATAATGAGAGGAGAATCGAGTGAATAATCGGCACCCGAAAGCATATCATGGAGAACATATCCGCTCATATCAACACCCTGAATAGGTTTTACCTCGATACGGATGCTATCCTTTTGCGAAAGATAGATTCCTAAAGGTGTATCTCCAGTCATCGGAAGGATATCGTAAGCCTGACTCTGCTGAATACCAAATACCTTCAGAGGTGACTTCACTTCACTATCCAGAAGAGTTGGAACCAACACAGAGTTCTTGAAAGAAGAACCATCAGAAACATCATAAGCAGTTTCTGAATTCTCCATCACCAGCATAGCTGCTGATTTGCTTCGCGTCTTCAGGCTTTCCACACACACTTTCAGTCCCTTGGCTTCAGCAGGTTTACTTTCCTCAGTAGCCTTCTTGCTTCCACCAATCATTTCTGGGGTGAGCAGCAGGGTGATTTTCGTACTCGGCTCATCATTTGTGGTAACATAGAATGCCTGCATTGGGGCGATGGTGGTGGCGTTACCCGTAGAAGCGACCTTGCTTACAGTTTGCTCTTCCATACCTCCTGATTCATTCTCTACTTCCACCTTCACACTGCTCACGTTCTCATTCACCTCCAGGAACTTCTTGATATTCAGTCGGCTCATGAATGGGTTGCCCAGCAAGAAGGTCTGCGTAGGAATATCCGATTTCAGCGTAATATGATACTCGCTCTGCCCCACGAACACCGTGCGGTTCTCCGTCACTTCCTTGCCTTCCGACAGATACTTATATTCCATCGTCAAGTTGCGCGGAGAATCCGCTTCGTAGATGAAGCGGTTTATCTTATTTGCATCTTTCGTCACTGTTTCACTAGCCACTTTCTCCTGATCGTAATCCACGAAGTAACTATATTCTTTATGCGCCTTAGGCAGGCGGATACTGAACTTATTGGTAGCCGGCAGATTGCCGTTGTCTATCCACATAGAGAAGCCTTCACCCATGCCGTACTCCTTCGCCACGGCATTGAAGTTGTGCGACCAGGTGGCCTCGCTCACGGCAAGCGTTTCATCCTCCAAAACCGGATTTCCCTTGCTGTCCAGCGAATAAATCTTACCCGGATGCGCAGCCGCCCAGAGGCGCTGGTAGATGCTCGGGTTGAAGCGCTGTTCCTTCCAGTTTTCTTCGTTCAGATCCTCGAAGTATTTCGCCTTCGTGGTGTCGGCAGGCATAAACATATCGCCCGTGTACATCTGCTTGAGTGGTGCACTCAGCAGATAGTAATGGTTCGGCTTCTGCTCCAGTTCTACCCATGCCTTGCGATAGTTGAGCGATGGCACGTTATCCACCGCCGAACGGGGTTCGAAGAAGATGTCCTTGCAGCAGTAGTCGGCTGGCTTCACTGGCGTGCCCAGCATTGGGAAGTTATCGGCATCCGACGAGATGATGGCGTTGGTGCAGCAGTAAGGCGAACCGTCGCTCCAGTTGTCCCATTTGTTCCATTCATTGGTAGATGCACTCGGAAGCCATCGGGTCTGTAATGGATGAACCTGATATACTACTGAAGAGAGTGGCGTCCAGCTGCCGTCGAAGAAGGTGAGCTGATATTCGCCCGGCTCCTTGGTGGTGTAGGTATATTGGATATTGTTCTTGGTGTCTGATGTAGAATGCAGAGACACGATGCCATTATCTCCCGCATCCTTATCACCGAAGTAAAGATGATAATCTACTCCGGTCAATCCGGTAGCAGTTACGACAATCGTATCTCCTACGCATACATTGTTGACAACGATATCGTCTACACCATTTACGCACGAGTTGTTGTCCTTACAGTCAGGAATACCATCATTATCAATATCACCACGTGTCACGAATCCGTAGAATTTCTGCACATCCAATGCGCCTACAATTTTGCCTAAAGTAAATCGCACCTCGTCATACGCTTTCTTTGGCTGAAGGAAGAGGATATTCTTATCGCCATAACCCGCTACTTTAGCGGAAATCACCTTCCAGTCGGTAAATTTATCTCCCGTAGAATTACCGTCTTTGAAGGTTTCTACCGTTAGCCAGTCTCCTACGTTTACGGCTGCCAGGAAAGTCTTGTTGTCAATGACAATTCCCAACTGATGATGATAGTCGAGTGTTCTACCCATCTTTACGGCGAATGTTTGACCAACTCCCAGACTTACCGTATTGGCAACCGCCATATAGGTATTCAAGTCATCATCCACCAGATAACCTAAGTTATCATCTACAGTAGCCACACTCACCGCTCCGCCAAATTTGGTTTCATTAGCATTGATGGTAGTATGTGAATGATTATGCGACATCACCATACTGCTACATGCAAGTGGCGAAGAACAGTCGTCGGAAGCCTCCTCGATAAAGGCATAGTAAATACGGAGTTTAGAAACACCTAGATTGACTGCACCCGAATACCAGAGCTGGAACTCGTCCATCTGGGTTGGCTTTCCATTCTTGTCGATGGAAGGCACCTCGATGGAATATCTCACTTTCTGCACTTTCTCAGAACCTATCAGGTCGGCACTGATGGCATTGTTCTCGTCTATCAGATGGCGATATATTTCCTCGCCGTCATGATAGCATCTTATATGCAAGAACTCCAGTGCATGCAGGTTCAGCACCGTTCCCGTGGCTTCTACCACGAATCCGATGCGCTTGGGCTTCGCTCTCTTGACGGCTTCCGGCTCTGATTCACCTTCGTGTCGGCCGGTAGCATCATATATCAGACTATTCTCCTCTATTCTTTTGATACCGATGATACCCAGGTTGTTGCCCAGGTTGAGACCGCTGATGTATTCTGCATACGAAGTATCATCCTTGTTGAGAATATTCTGAGGATTTTGGAGGTCGGAAATGGAAATCAGCGAACCTGAGGTAGCGTGCTTGTCGGTGGAGAGAGCATAGACGGCTTTTTCAGTATCGTTGATAAGCGGTTTGCCGCACAGCGTTTCACCCTTTCCGAATTCACCTACGGTAATGGTAGTCTCGTCGCTGCATCCGTCCTTAGCCGTAGCCTTGAAGGTATATTTGCCCGGCAGCATGCCGGTTACATAGCCATCGGCAGTCACCTTCACGGGAGTGGTGGTCAGGATGTCGTTGCCATTCAAATCCCAGGCACCCGTCAGCTTCCATGTTACGCTCACCTTGGGGTTGGAGCGAAGGTTGAAGGAAGTCTGCGATTGGCAGACATTGCTGCTGATGGTAGGGTTGATGGGACACCGGTGGGATACATCTGGAGCCATTCTTACGAATCCATAGTGGATGCCAATGGCGCCTACATCTACTCCGAGCACCGTGAGGAATCTGATTTCGCATCCCGAAAACGGCACCTTTGCCTTGATGCTCACCGTTCCGTCGCCAATCTGCACCAGCGAGAGGTGGAGCACCTGGGCAGAAATCGTTTCTTCCTGCACCTTGTTTCCCTTGTGGTCGAAGAGCAGCACGTTGACCCATGTTCCTGCATTGAGGCTCAGCAGGGCATCCATCTTGTATTTGAAGCCAGCCTCCATGCCAGCCTCGAATGCTTCGCCTTGCGGGTTCTTGTCGTTCTGCATCATAAACTTGGCTCCGCCCTGGTAACCTATGTCAAGAAGAGGGACGATGGTGGCGAAATTGTCCAGATCATCATCTGTCATCTTCTTTATATCGCCGTCCAGGAAAGGCAGGGGGATGCCGAGGATAATAGGGCGCCAGCCTTTCATCTCTTTGAGCGCTACCTGCTTGTCGTCTTTGAAATATTCGTTGTATTTTTTGATGCCTCCATCGGTGATGGTAAACTCCGTAGATTCGCCCACGAAGGCATATTTGATTTTCAGAATATTCGCCACTTCTGCCTGAATGCCGCCCGAGCAGTCGAGAGTGATTTCATCAAAGAGCCAGTCGCTTTCTGCCGTCAGCATGGCGCAGATGTTGTCGGAACCCGGTATCTGGAGCAGCTTCAGCGTTACTCCCGAACCATTCTGTCCTTCCCTTACCGCCTTCACACCCTTCAGTTTGCCGTCGCGATAGAATCCGATGGAGAATGCCTTGATTACATCGAGGCTCAGCACGCTGCTACCCGAACCAGCCACGATGGTAAAGCCTGCCACCGTTCCCTTGGAATAGTAATTATCCATATCTTTTACACTTACTATCGGGTCTACGGTTACCCCTGCTCGTACCACGGAGTTCACCTGTGCATAGTTGTCGAGTGAATCGTCGGTAAGGGCGCCCATATCCTTTGCCCAGCTGCCTACGCCTACCACACCAATCAATTTGTTAATGGTGCACGATTCGCCCGTAAGGGCACGGCGGTTGCGCAGTTCACGGAATGTCATGTTGTAATATTTGGGGTCATTGTTGAACTCCACAAAATGGTCTTGGTGCTTGTCGGCTGGCAGATCATCCCAGTTGTTGGTCCAGATGGGTTTCTTGCAGTTCTTGAACGAGTCTCTAACGGCAGCACTCTCGAAATAGGGACTGGTGTTGTCATCCTGAGGTTGTGCCGCCTGGATAGAGGCGGGCACAACCATCAGGAATGCCAACAAAAATGATATGAAAGTTTTGTATATAAAATGCAGTTTCATTGTCTGTTTGATTTTAAAACATAGCATAACGTCTTGATAATTCTCTTGATCTTAATCGAGCAAATGTCTGGAGTCTGTAAGTGTCTTTTGCTCATCGTATGTGAAGACATATTTATGGTTTCGTCTCAGATAGAAGAGGTTATTGACTCCATCTACCACGATAACGCCCGTGGCTGCTTCAGAAGACATCATATCCTTTGCCTTTATCTGATAGTTGTGGGCGTGAGGATAGGCTTTGAGGCCTATTCTCACGGCAAGATGGGTCTTGCCTGGCAGCACAAATGCCTTGAGCACCACTTCCTTGCCTTCACCCGGAAATGGGGCATAGGCAATGGCGGTATAGGAGCCTCCCTTTTCTGAATACTTTTTGATAGGTACACTGCCCTGCTTAAAACCGTCGTAGCTGGTAAGAGGCATCTGGGTAAGCACGGTGTCGGCAAGTAGGCAATACCATTGCGTCTGCGCTGTAATGTAATGGGCGGCATGAGTGATATGAACCTCCACTTCTGCCATGCCTCTATAGAGTGTTCCTACAAGCGGCGTAGGGGTGTTGTTTCCCAGATTTTCCTTCTGGTAATCAGCAGAAGAGATGATTGGATTTTGGGTATCATCCCCCTGCTGGTAGAGGGTGCCATAGAAGAGCTGCGGCACCGTGATGAGCCGGCGGCTCAAGCAATTTACATTATTGAGAACTATTTTTTTTAGATACTCAAGCCAGTTGTTGGGGGTGTCGGTTCTGTCCTTATCATTAACCAGGTAACTCGCAAACGTGGCCTTGAACTCCTGAAATGTAGTACCTCTCTTGATATTGAGCATATCATTGGTTATCACTTTGTTTTCCTCATACTGCGGATAGGGCGATTTCTCCTGGCTATTGTAAGCGAGGGCAATGATGCGATATTCGTAGCCCCTGCTGATGCCGAATTTGCCCTTTACCACATAGTGTTTGTGGGGCTTTCCCGAAAGATAATCGTCTTTCATGACGTCTTCTAACGTGGGTTTTTCGTTAATCACCCTGTCGTTGGTAGGGTCGTACTCGAAGCCCTGGATATCGTTGACTGCGGCATCATAGGTTGCAGTATTTTCTCCATTGTTCTGAACTCTTCGGCGAAAAGCTATCAGCCTTACTGCATCGACGTTGTCGGTCTCGGTATATCCGTCGTCCTCGCCTATTGTGCCCGACGAGGAAGAGGATCCTGCACCAGGAGGGGCTACACGGGTGTTTCTGCCATCTTGCTTGGCATTGCCATCGCTGCCGCTTAATCCGCCCAGAGTGATGGTGATGGGAACAGTCGTAATCTCATCTTCGTTTTCCGAAGGCTGATTCATCCCTGCATCTCCATTGCTGCCATCTGGATAAGGTGGCAGATCGGCATCGCTGCTACATCCCGCGGCTAGTGCGAGGAGGAAGCAAACCCCTACCGCCATGCCTGTCCTGATGGCGTTCATCTTGATGGAGCTTATCTTACAGATGCTAAATCTTGATTTCTGCATATTCTATTTCCGTTTTATGCTGTTTTGTAACGTTTATTCTGTTTCAAATACATGTTTTTTTTCGAAGGCTGGTTCTATCTCAATGTTCACTTCGGTCATCACTGGCTCGTAATACTCCTTCAGGTCGTATGGCTGGTTCACGGTCTTGCTCTTGGCTCCCAGGCAATACAGGTGGTTTGCCTCGATAGGGAACTTGAACTTATCGCCAGTGGTTGTAGATTTCCTGATGTTGTCGTACCTGTGGTGCGTGCCATCCGTGTAATGCAGATAGAAGGTGGTCTCGTTCTCTGCCGAGTTCTTGCTTTTCTGCATTTTTCCCTCTGGTGTAGGCATCATGAAGTTGCTTATCATGTAGCTGTTTGCCTTCCATCCTTTCTGGGAGTCTTCAGCTCGCTTGAATATGTTCTCTGTAGCATCTACGGTCCATCCGTTTGAGGGGGTGAGGTCGATGGTGCCCAACGTCTGATAAGTCAACGGTTCAGCATCTGCTGGTGCCTGCTTCTGCTTTATCAGCGTTTCGGGGCTGATGCCGGTGGCTACAACGGATAGAGAGGTGGGCGTGAAGGTAACGGTGCTCACGTCTCCTGCTGCATTCGACTCCACCTGTGCCGGGATGTTTTCTACGTAAATCATCAGGCCAGCCACGTTACGGCTGGCGGTCAGCGTGCGGTGGAAGTATTTCGTCTCTTCCGTTACGAGAACGGGGGCTTCCTCATGTGTCTTCTCGTCTTGCAGAATGCCGCTAAACAGCTCTGTGGTATTGAGGATACCGAGTTTGACGCTGTTTTTTGCCTCCTCGGTGAGGGCGATTCTTGCGTCCTCCAGTTTCGTTTCGTTTATAGTGAATTTGGGTTCTGTAAGTACTTTCGTCGTTGCGTATTTATCATCTCTTCCTATGGCTAGAAACTGGTAGTAGTAGCCGTTCTGCAGATAGGGTTCGAAGGTGTATAGATACTGCTCGGGCATGTTCTGGTGCTCGGCAGAATAGTAGGGTTCTCTATTGTTGAATGCGTCAACGGAATAGTAACCTTTCTTGGCTGCTTCCGTTTCAATAGGGGTGCAATAGGTATATGCTTCTTCTGGGGTGCCCTTCTTTTCTACGGGGCATCTGAAGACGTAGATTCTCATATCATTCACCTGCTGTGCTCCATCCCATGTATCAAGTTCTCGTGAGCCGGTAACGACACCTGCGCTTACACCCACTCTCATGTCCAACTTCACGGCATGCGAGCCGTCGGCGAGGGTATCAGGCACATCATTACTTGCGCTGCAGCTCATTAGGAGACTGGCAGCGAGGATTATATTTAAACTGTTTTTTATAGATTTTCTCATCATATTCGCCTATTCGATTTCAATGTTTGCCTATTCGATTTCAATGTTCGCCTATTCGATTTGAATGGGAATTACGTATAAAATGAATGATAAATTAAATATTGTGATGTTGGGATAGTAAGGGATGCGAGTACCCATAGCGGGCACTGTGCATCCCTTGGATATATTTTTCTTAATACTGCCTATATTATGAGCACGTAGTAAGATTATTCATCACCCAGCTCCATCTTGTGGATAGCCTCCCAGTTGTCGTTCACCTTCAAGATGAGGTTCTGAGATTTGGTCAAGTCTTCTGGCTCGTCAGTACCTGGCTTTGGTTTATCTGGATCTGGTTTATTTGGATCTGGATCTGGATTACTTGGATCTGGAGGTGTTGTTGTACCAGTTGAAGTCTTCACACCCAAGTTGTACATGTGGTTACGAACCACGTTGAAGATAGAAGCAGTTGCGTCTGTAGCTCCATTTGCTGCAACCTTATTTAAATCTGATTCTGGGATAGAAACGGTCCAAGTCTTGATGATATTGTTTTTAGCATCCAAGAGCTGAAGCTCCATGGTGCTCTTACCCTCTGCGTAATTAAATGGAATGACGAAGTTGCTTCCGAATACAGAACCCTTCACAACCTGAGTCTTTACACCATCAGGGTGTTTCCAGTTGGTATCTTTATCATTCAGCACACCGTCATTGTTATGATCACCACCAGGGAACCATGTATTCAAATCGATAGAGTAGAGCACATAACCATTGTCGCCATCTTTGAACTGTGCATCTGGAGTAAATGTTGCACCTTTTGATTTAGAACCATTAACATAATACTTGATAGTGCTGCCAGTTGCTCCATTAGCTGTGAATGAGCTGTTGAAGTTCTTGAAAGTCAACATATCATTCTTACCTCTTACTACGAGACGAAGGGTCTTGGCGTCTTTACCATTCACACGTGCTGGGATGTTACTGAAATAACCGAAGCTACCAGCTACCTGACGATGCAAGGTTACATCCAATCCATCCTCTTCACCAGAAGTAAGGTTGGTGATTTTCTTGTCAGCGTTGATTGTAAGCGCTGCATCACCTGCGAATACCTCCTCTGCTACTTTGCCTGCCTTCAAGGTTGCAGTGATGTCACTGTATTTACCGGTAAGTGCATCTGTACTTGTTACATCCAAAGAATAGTTGTAGTCACTGTTATCGCTGTAACCTACAGCCATAACCTTGTAGCTACCAGCCTCCAGTCTTTTATCCCCCTTGTAATTAAGAGTAAGCTGGCGACCATGATTGTTATACGTAGCACTCTTTGTCCAATCCAACTGTTCGTCTTTGACAATAGCATTTGTTGTGGTGTTGTAAATCAACACGCGAACATGCTGGATAGTCTGCAAAGCCTCTGAAGAATACAATGGGCGGCCTGCACGTGTTGTCAAGCCATCACCGCTACTTGCTACCTGCAATACAATCTGCTGTACTGCCTCATTCTGACCCACTGTGCTAACCACAGCGTCGTCACTGCTACATGCGCTGAACAACAAGCTGCTTGCTGCAAGCGCAAAAAACATACCTTTTTTCATACGTAAATTATTATCGTCCTACATTACTGTAGAACATATGTTTTACA
>OHXY01000242.1_pt1 | contig 14865 bp, 15 predicted proteins | sample 1580161 | NCBI WGS metagenome assembly OHXY01 (sample SAMEA3882505, study PRJEB24775) | human gut metagenome | biome: human-associated habitat; feature: intestine environment; material: feces | place: Netherlands | collected 2009/2010 | reverse complement strand
TTGCCAATCAATTATAAAAGTTTGGTCAACCTTTAAAAAGGCTTGACCTGAATTTTTTAATTATTCCGCTTAACTTGTGCGTTAAACCATAATTTATTAAGATTATCGGCAAATTCAAGACATAACCTTAAATATAAAATCCGATAATCAATCTGCCGCCCGAATATTCGGTATACGGCTTTATTCTATGCAGTTTAAGAATATGCTTTACTATGGAAAGTCCTATACCTGTGCCACGCACCTCTTCGTCTTTTTCCAAACGGTTATACGGTTTCCATATCTTTTTTAAATCTTTTTTAGAAATTTCATCACATTCGTTTGAAATATTAAAATTATTATTTGCAAAGGATATTTTAATATCGGAATTATCTTTTGAGTATTTAACAGCATTCTCAATCAGATTTTCAAACACAAGCTTCATAAGTTCTTTGTCTGCAAAAATTTCCTTGTCATCTGCAGTTACGATAATATTTTTACTTGAAATATCATTGTATTTCTTCGCAATATTTTCAAGTTCTGTTTTAATATTGAACGATTTTATATTAAGTTTTGCAGAGTCGGATTCGAGTTTTGAGAAATCAAGCATTTTATGTACGAGTATATCCATTTCATTTGCTTGTTCCTGAATAACATTTATGTAATGTTGTTTTGTAAGATAGCCGCTTTCTTCCCGCAGATTTTCGGAAAAACCGTTTATTATGCATAGCGGTGTTTTAAGATTGTGGGCAACTGCGTTTGTCATTTCTATTCTGTGTTGTTCTCGGATTGCCCTGTTTTTAAAGTTTCTCCAAATAATCAGAGAAAGCAAAATGCCGATTAAAATAAAGAAAGCAAGAATAATGCTGTTGCCGATTATAAGAGTAGGCATACAGGCTTTCAGAGGTTCAAGTTTTTGATATATACAAATCTTGCATGTTTTTTGATTATATGAGTTCATCTCATCAACAGATGAAAATCCATCTGTATAATTTGGGTTTGCTTCGTAGATTTGTCTGTATATAAATGAAAAATCATCAAGAGGTATATATGCGGTGAAAATATCAGAATCTTCAGGATTATTTTTGTTGTATTCTTTTAATTCGTTTTCCTTGCCTCCGTTAAAGAAAAAATCCTTTGTAATTTCATTTTTCTTTATATCGCCTATTGAGTGAATAGGTCCGATTAATACGGTATCGGAAGCGCTATCATTATTTTTTTTGTAATTTTCTTCCATTTGTTTTTGTAATTCTTTTATCTCGCTTATTTTGTCTGATGATAAGTCAAAATACTCAATATGTTCATCTTCGGCATACCAAACATGGTTTTCGTTTGTACGCAGAATTTCTAATCGTATTGGTATCATCTCGTCTGTACCGACGCCGTTGTAATTATCCATTGCATATTGATTGACGGACAAAATATAATAATTACCGTTTTCGTCCGGTTCGGAATTAAGATAATCGGCAATTTTATTATACTGCTCATCGGTCATACTGTTTCGGAGAGTAAAATAATCAAGATAACCCCCCAGGCTGTAATTATTTACCATGTTATCGGTATCGGAAAAAGTATCAAAACTTGAATAATAATCGTCAAGTTCAATTGTCATTTTATTTGCGCTGTCAACCGAAATATTATAGTAATCATTTTCCAATGATAGATATATGTCATTGTATGAGGAATTACCGTAATAGTAATTGTTGAGATTTGTCACAATAAATGTACTTATTTGACCGCTTTCGGTTATATCAATATATTTTGTATTGTCATAAATATAGTTAGATTGCAGTTCAGCCTGATATTGATCGATTTGTTTTGTGAAATTGTATGTCAGGTAAGAAAAAGTACCGATTGTCAGCAGGCAAATAAGCAGAATTATTGAAATTATATTTATGAGAATTTTTCTATTTTCTTTTTTCAGCTTTTTATTCATAATTATTCCTCAATTTTGTAACCTCTGCCGATTACCGTCTTAATCAGCTTTGAGTTATCTTTTAATGCTTTTCGGAGATTTTTTATATGCGTGTCAAGTACACGAATGTCAACATTAGAGTCATAGCCCCAAAGCTTGTCTATCAGTTTTGTTCTGGAGATTACAATGTTTTTGTTCTCTAAAAGAAATTTAAGTATTTTGTATTCTTTAGCTGTCAAATCAACTTCGTCACCGTCGGAAATTACGATTCCGTTGTTTGGATTAAGCGTAAGAGTTCCTGCTGTAAGTACAGAGGAACGCACTAGTCCCTTTGACCGCTTGATAAGAGCCTTTACCTTTTCAAAAAGAACAGGCAGGGCAAAAGGTTTAATTATGTAATCGTCACATCCGAGGGCATAGCCGTTAAGCACATCTTCTTCGTTTACCCGTGCGGTAATGAACATAATAGGCACATCGCTGTATCGTCTGACCTCTTTACAGATAGAAAATCCGTCCATTTTGGGCAGGTTTACATCGAGCAGAAGTAAATCATATGGATTTTCGTATGCCATTTGCAGTCCGACTTCTCCGTTTGCCGCAACAGAAACAGGAAAGTTTCCTTTGCCTTTGTTAGAAAAATATTCAACAACCATTTCTCTTATGTTTTTGTCATCTTCTACAAGAAGTATTTTGTACATTGCAATCACCATATATAAAGTAACTTTTTTATTTGTGTTTTGTGTGAAGAATAATATTTATTAATAATTTTATACCAAAAAAATTTTATTTGCAACAGCTTGCTAAACAGATGCGGTTATGCTAAAATTTGTGTATAAAGGAATGATGAAAATGAAGATAGGTGAATATAATGTTGAGGTAAGACGAAGCAAAAGAAAAAGCGCAGCAATAAAAATAACTGCGGATATGCAAATTGTTGTATTTGTACCTCTGTATGTCAGCGACAATGAAATTGAAAGACTGGTAATTTCAAAATCCAAATGGATAGATGAGCATATGCTGAAAGTACAAAGTACAATTGACGAAAGAAGTAAACTTGAAAAAATAACATCTGAACAAATAAAAGAGCTTGCGGATCAGGCAGTTGAGTATATTCCAAAGAGAGTTAAATATTATGCCGAAAACGAAAATTTTGTTTATAATAAAATAACAATTAAAAATCTTGTGTCAAGGTGGGGGAGCTGTTCAACTAAGGGTAATCTTAATTTTAACTGCCTGCTTATGCTCACGCCGGACTATGTAATTGATTATATTGTTGTGCACGAACTTTGTCACCTGCGTGAAATGAATCACTCTGAAAAATTCTGGGCAGAGGTAGAAAAAATTATGCCCGACTACCAAAGAGCCGTACTTTGGCTAAAGCAGAACGGTGGAAATTTAATTTCCCGAATGAGAAGGTAATACAGGTAATTTAAACTAATCTTAAGGTTTTGACTGTATAATTAAAAAAACGATAATGAGTGGAGGAATAAGTGTGAGATTATTACTTGCAGAAGACGAAAAGGAGCTTTCAAATGCACTGGTTGTAATATTAAAACACAGTAATTATTCCGTTGACGCTGTTTATAACGGACAAGACGCCCTTGATTACATAACAAACGGTGATTATGACGGTGTGGTGCTTGACATAATGATGCCGAAAATGGACGGAATTACAGTTCTTAGAAAGGTAAGAGAAAGCGGAAATTCCGTTCCTGTTTTACTTCTTACCGCAAAATCGGAGATTGACGACAGAGTAACGGGACTTGACAGCGGTGCTGACGATTATCTTACCAAGCCGTTTGCCACAAAAGAACTTCTTGCGAGAATCAGAGCAATGACAAGACGAAAAGGGGAGAATACAGGCTTGTTGCTTAACTGCGGAAACATTTCGCTTAACCGCAGTACCTTTGAAGTTTCATCTCCAAAAGCAACACTAAGACTTGCAAATAAGGAATTTCAGATGCTTGAAATGCTTATGTCAAACGAAGGTATGATAATTTCTACCGAAAGATTTATGGAGAAAATATGGGGATATGATACCGAAACAAATCAAAATGTTGTGTGGGTTTATGTTTCTTATCTTCGTAAAAAACTTGCGGCACTTGATGCTAATGTTGCAATAAAGGCAGTACGCAACCGTGGCTATGCGTTGGAGGCTGTAAATGATTAAAAAATTAAGACGGCATTTTATTCTTATAACGCTTATTTCTATAGCGTTGGTGCTTGGTGTGATGATGTCTGCCATAAATATTGAAAACTATCACAGCGTGAATATCAGAGCCGATGAAAAAATATCGGTAATTGCTGACAATGACGGTACTTTCCCTAAAAAAAACGGAGAAAATGAGTACAAACCGTTTGACTATAAAATGCTTGAAAAGAAAATGACGGCAGAAGCTCCTTTTGACACAAGATATTTTACCGTAAAAGTTACAGATAAAAATACAATTGTTTCTGTAAACACAGGTATGATTGCGGCGGTTTCCACCGAAAAGGCTATAAATTATACCAATCAGCTTACCGAAAAGAACAAGACAAGCGGATTTATTGATAATTACAAATACAATTGCGTTGATACCGATGACGGAAAAATGTATATTTTTCTTGATTGTGAAAGAGAACTATCTACTTTTTATAATTTTCTGATTGTTAGCATTCTTGCAAGCGTTGGCGGAATTATTCTTGTGTATCTGCTTGTGCTCGTTTTTTCAAAAATAGTTTTCAAACCTGTTGCAGAAAGCTACGAAAAGCAAAAGCAATTTATTACAGACGCAAGTCATGAGATAAAAACTCCGCTTACCATTATAGACGCATCGACCGAGATTATTGAAATGGAAAACGGCGAGAATGAGTGGACCGAAAGTATTAAAAATCAGGTAAAGAGGCTGACCGCTTTAACGGAAAAACTTGTTTTTCTTTCACGAATGGACGAGGAAAGCACAAAACTTATTATGCTTGATTTTTCAATTTCCGATGCCGTACTTGAGATTGCACAAGGTTTTGAGGCAGTTGCGACTTCTCAAGGTAAAACACTTAACCTTGACATAGACAATAACTTGAGCTATTGCGGAGATGAAACAACAATCAGACAGCTTGTTTCATTATTGATTGATAACGCTATGAAATATTCCGATGAAAACGGAAAAATCACAGTTTCTTTAAAATCAAACGGAAAAAGCCGTGTTATTACCGTTACAAACAGTGTTGATAAAATTGAAAAAGGAAAGCATGACGAACTGTTTGAAAGATTCTATCGTGCCGATTCGTCAAGAAATTCCGAAACAGGAGGTCACGGTATCGGACTTTCGGTAGTAAAAGCAATAGCTAATGCCCATAAAGGCAAGGCAGCTTGCTATAGCAATGACGAAAATTCAATTACTTTTAAGATTACATTGTAAATAAGTTACTGTCTTTAATCATTAAAAAACTTGACCTAAGATTTAAATTATTTTGTTTAAACCTGTTATACTAAACTATAATTTACTTAACTTTTATAAAGCTGATAAAAAATAAAAGCCCGACTTCGATGGTCGGACTTTTTGCTTAGTTTACGGAATTTAATTTTATATCGGAATAATTATAATTTTCAATCGGAAGTTTATCTTTTAATACATCAAGGCTTTTTAAGGATATGATTTCTTCTTTTTGCTTTTTGGTAAGATGTTTAATATGGTATTCAAGTTTAGAGGCTGTGGCTCGGTTTTCGCTTATCCACAGCGATTCGAGTTTTTTAGCTTTATGAGTGCGGGTGTATTTTGCACATTTTTCATTTTGCAAAAAATGCTCGTTCATTCTTTTTTCTATATCCGAGGCAATACCTGTATAAAGGGTATTGTCGCAACACCGCAGTATGTATGTGTAGTACATAAAATCACCTGTAAAATTATAGCATATTCGCATAGCTTTTTGCAATAAAAATCCTGACAATTCAAATGAACTGTCAGGAAAGTTTTATGCTTTTTCGGCTTTTGCATTAAGCTTTTTATCATGAATTTTTCTTGCAATATAAACGAACGGGGTATCGAGCAAACTTGTGAAAATATAGATAACATAGCTTGAAATGAAAATTGAAATAAGTGTCGGAATATCGTATGTGCCCCAGAAAGCGAATGCTGTGAAAAGAGCAGTGTTAAGAATCTGACTGATAAGTGTTGAACCGTTATTTCTAAGCCACAAAAATCTGCGTTTGCTGCCAAACCTCTTTTCTGTAAAATTCCACCATTTATGGTAAAGCCAAACATCAAACATCTGGCTTACGGCATATACAACAAGAGATGCAAGAATCATTCGTGGTGTGTTTGAGAACACTGCTTTTATTGACGGCATAATTGTATCTGTTGCGCTTGGTGTATAAAGCATCCAGCTTTGCGAAAGCACAAGGAAGAATATTGAACAGAATATACCGGCATATACGGCGGTTTGTGCGGCTTTTTTGCCTTCACATTCCGACAAAATATCGGTTATCAAAAATGTTACGGCAAAAAGAACATTACCAAGTGTTTGTTCCATTCCGAATGCGTTTATCATTATTGTAACTTCAATATTTGCAAGAATAGTTGCAATTACAGATATACAATAAAGTCCTGTTTTTCCAAAAAATTTGTATCCTAAAAGTGCTGCACCGTAAATAAATACTACGGAACATATAAGTATAAGTTCGTTTGGCATATCAGTCACCCACTCCAAAATCAGTATTGTTAATTAAAATATCGGCTCTGTCGTTATCCTTATATATAGGATAAATTTCTTTTATAAAAGCCTTTATAAGTTCTTTATCGGGTTTTACGCTTGTGGAATTTTCGCACATTATATTAATGCAAATTCGTTCAAAATATTTGAGTCCAAGTTCAATATCGTTTCTTATAGACTCAACGGTCTGACCTTTAATTCCAAAAAGGAAATTAGCTTCATCGAAATTTTCAGAGATTTTTTCGGGATTTTTTTCTTTGATTCCCTTTTTAAGCACATTCTCTCTGAAATCATAATCAAAGGTTTCAAGACCGAGTTTCATTTTAAGCGTAAAGTCGGAAAACTCTTTTCTCAAATCAGCAATTCTGTTGTTGTAAAGATAGTGCGACTCAAAATGAATTGTGTGGATATTCTTTTGTTTGCAAACCTTTTTTATAAGCTCGACGGTATTTTTGTCAAGTTCAAACACCGACCCCGAGTTTATTACTTCAAGGTTTTGATAGATGCCTGTTACATTTTCAAGCACCTTGCTGTTCAGCCTGAAATTTTCTTCTTCATTTTTACAGCTGTCACTGTAATAGTCGCAGAATGTGCATTTGGTATAAACACACCCACTGCCACGCAGAAGGACAATTTCACGACTGTTTTTTTTGTGAATTATACTGTACCTTTCCATAAATTTGGCATAAAAAAACACCCACAGGGGGTGTACGGACACAGTAAGTCCTATGCCTTTCCTCCTTAGTTTTGATTGAGCAAGCCCCTTTTGGTTAATTGCTCGAGCAGGATGGTTACGAACTGCTTGACTAATATGTTATCACAATAGAGGCTTTTTGTCAAATTATCAAGAAAAATATATTTAATAGCAATTATACTTGAATTTATAAGCAAAATTGTATATAATTTATATGGCAAATGATAATATGAAATTGTCGTTTGTTGATAAATATTTTATGAAGTTTTGAAAGGTGAAAAAATGAGAGGATTTAGTTTTTATGGAGATACTACTGACAGATTTCCGTTTAGCGGAAAAGAAATGCAGCAGTATCAGGAGCAGGTAAAGCGTATTCGCAGTAATCACAGACTTACGGTGCTTTCTTTTGTACTGTTGGTACTTGCAATAGTCGAAACTATGTTTTTTGTTACGGTTCAGTTAATGCTTAAAAGTTCGGAGTATGTCGGTTTGCTCGTCGTAATTCTTGAGGCTCTTACATTAATAATTGTTGCCGCCACAGTACATGGATACAGAAAAATGTCAATTGACTTGCGTTCGGTTGATTTAGCGGTTCTGATAATAGCGGAATTGCTGTTTGGTTTTTCCGAATTTATGATGTATGTATACAAACAGCCGTTTTATATGTATGTCATTGCAGGCATATCATTTGTACTGATTTTGTATATTCTGCTTTTTGTTAAGGCAAAAATAAAAGAAAGAGTTACTTTTGCCGCTCTGCCGCTTGTAATGCTTGTTGCGGCAGGTTTTTTGAGTATAAATACATCAATATTTACGGTAAGATATGTCTATCTTTCTTCCGATGGTTATTATAATGATGTGAGCAATAATGATATGGCTCATTTTTACTACACAGAGTCTGTTAATGTAACAAACTTTTCAAAGCTCCCGTCATACGGCACAAAAGGAATATACAGTATGAGCGAGTATGAAAATTTTTGCAACTCTTACAAAGGTTCGGTAAATATGAGTGAATTGCTTAATTTCAGCCGCAACTACAGTGACGGATTTTTTAACAGCAATTGCCTTTATGTTGCTCCTGTTGAGCTTGAATCGTCGGCAGACAGAGTCAGCTTTAGGGGACTTAGCTATGCAATCAGTTCGCAGGTTCCGTGTGTTCAATATCAGAAATCAAAGGACAGCAATCAATCAAAGGGCGTTTGTCTTATGCTTATTGAAGTACCTCTAAAAGATGACGAAAAAATCAATAACATAGTAGAACTTAAAACCGATAGCGTGATTATGGCTCGATAATTTTTTAAAATCAGATTAAATCAGTCCTAAGTGTCATATAAATACATTACATTATATCTACTCATAAAACAGGAGATTTGCTATGAAAGCAGTAAAAAAAGCTTTTGCTTTTTATGATAAAATAATGAAAAAATATGATCCTATAATAAGCAAATGTATTCACGATAATATTTTTGCCATAGCCGGACAGTCTGCTTTTTTTATTGTGCTTTCATCTGTTCCTTTGTTAGCGTTTTGTTTGTCGATTCTGCAAGGCTTGCATATATCGACTTCGTTTATTGAACAGGCGCTGCAAAGTGTATTTACAGATGTATTTCTTACACAGATAAAGTATTTTTTAACCGAAACATATCAGAATACTATCGGAATTTCTTTTCAGCACATATCTCATCCTGACTTTCGCCGAGTTGTTGCTTTCACCTATCGGAATTTCTTTTGTTTCAATTGTGGTTACATTGTGGTCTGCATCGCAGGGAATACATGCAATCACTAACGGACTTAACAGAGTTTATGATGCATATGAAAACCGTATGTGGATAGTTTTGCGCTTTCGTGCAATGTTTTATACTGTTATTTTCTTTATATTAATGTCTGCGTCGTTGGTAATAATTGCTCTCGGTTCATATCTTGACGATTGGATCCAACCGTTTATAAGCAGTTTACCAAACATAATTACAGCAATTTTCAGATCAAGATATTTACTTGTATTTTTAATTCTGACTTTTACTTTTGCGTCTATATACAGGAATTTCCCGTGTATTTCCAAAGAGCAGAAAAAGGAATATAATTTTAAATCTCAACTTCCGGGTGCGGTTTTGTGTACAATTTCGTGGTTTGTATTGGCTCTCGGAATCTCAATATATGTAAAAAGTTTTAACGGCTTTTCTGTTTACGGCGTAATTACAGGTCTTGCTATCATAATGGTTTTGCTGTATTTTTTAATGCTGCTGTTAATGATATGTGCTGAAATAAATTATGTTTATCACGACACTATAAAGAAATTTTCATTTAAAAAATTAGTTTCACTGATAAAACGGAAAGTTAAAAGGAAAAGTAAATAATAAGTGTGTTAAAGCGCCTTTTTGAGTTATACTAACTCAGGAGGTGCTTTTTATGTTAAAAAAATTTACCTGTACGGCACTTGCTGTTTTAATATTGATTTCCGGTATGATATGCGTATCTGCAACTTCAAAGGCAGATTTTTCACTTGAAAATGCCAAAGAATACTTTACACTTATGAACGGATGTTCAAGGACCGCTCTGAAAAATTATAATGACGAAGATACTGTAGACGCAATTGTATATTGCGGTCTTGATTTAAGCAGTCCGAAAATAATGTTTTATTTATCAATGTTTTATATTGCAAATGATATTGATACGGAAAAAATAACCGCAGACCCCGCATATTGTACACAGATAATCGGTAATCTTAACGCATATCTTGAGAAAAAAGGTATTGTAAACGGCAAGTCGGACGAGTTTTTCAGTAATTATAAAAATGAAATTTCACAGAATAAACTCAGGTTTTCAACGGTAGGCGCATACACTTTTAAGGCTAAAAAAACCGTAGTGCAAAAAATGCTTGATGACGGCAATACGGATTTTGTGATTGTGGGAACAGGATTTATGCTGAAAGAGTGCGATGTAAATGCCGACGGTAAAATTAACGATAACGATGTTAAAACAGTGCAGAATTTGAGTGCGGATATTATTAAAACAGAATGTTCTGATGAAGAAAAATTTGTGTTATATTCGGCAGATTTAGATGATAACGGAAAAATTAATATAAATGACGCTACAGCGCTACAACAAAAAATGACAGCGTAAAGCTGTCTTACATAAAATTAAAATTAGTTCTTGACAAATAAAAACAAAAAGACTATAATGTTATAAAAGTTCGGTATCAAACAATTTAATATATAACAGTTTTATACCGAACTTATATTGAGTTACGATTCGGAGGTGTTTTTTAGTGTGTGATATGTTTGGGGAGGACGAAAAATTAAATGCGGATACAGAGAAAAATTTTGAAAAGGATTGCCATATGTGTGACGCAATAGGTCACGAAATTAAGGCGGTAAACCACCTTATGCACAGGAAAATGCTTGAAAGTGCGGCAAAAAACGGTGTGGATAAGGTAACGATTATGCACGGCTGGATAATAGCGTATCTTTACAATAATCAGGACAACGATATTTTCCAGAAAAATCTTGAAAGCGAGTTTTCAATTTCACGCTCATCCGTAACTAATATTTTACAGCTTATGGAAAAAAAGGGGTACATAAAGAGAGAGTCTGTTGAAAATGATGCAAGACTTAAAAAAATTGTGCTTACCGAAAAGGGAATGAGCATAAAAAGCTCGATAGATAAAGCAATTATATCTAACGAGCAGGAATTTGACAGTATTTTTACACCCGAAGAAAAGCAAACCTTTTTGTTTTTAATACGAAAACTTAAGGCAGGCATTTCGGGACAATAATATGGTAAAGGAGAAAAAGTATGATAAAAACTTTATCAAAACAGATTAAGGGATTTGTAAAAGAATCTGTACTGACGCCTGTTTTTATGATACTTGAGGTTGTTTTTGAAACGCTTATCCCGCTTCTTATGGCCTCAATTATTGATGACGGTATCAACAAAGGCGATATGAATCATATTCTCTTTGTCGGAGGAGGAATGGTTCTTTGTGCTATCGGCGGACTTATCTGCGGTATTCTCGGCGGCAGCTTCGGTGCAAAGGCATCAGCCGGTTTTGCACGAAATCTTCGCCGCTCAATGTTTGCGAATATTCAGACATTTTCGTTTTCAAACATTGATAAATACTCAACCGCAGGTCTTGTTACAAGACTTACTACCGATGTAACCAACTTACAAAATGCGTATCAGATGATACTCAGAATGTGTATGCGTGCACCGACAAGCCTTATTTGTGCAATGGTTATGGCATTTATAATCAACGCAAAACTTGCAAGTGTGTACCTCGTTGCAATTATTTTTCTTGCGATTGTTCTTGCTTCCCTTATGAAATTTACTATGAAATACTTTAATCAGGTATTTAAAAAGTACGATGATTTGAACGCAAGCGTTCAGGAGAATGTATCTGGTATCAGAGTAGTAAAGGCTTTCGTTCGTGAGGATCACGAAACCAAAAAATTCTCAAAAGCCGCAAACAACCTTTACAAACTTTTTGTTAAGGCTGAAAACTGTATGGTATCTGTAACGCCTATAATGCAGCTTACCGTTTATGCTTGTATCATTGCAATAAGCTGGTTTGGCGCAAATATGATTGTCGGTTCAACACTTACAACAGGTGAGCTTACAAGTATGCTTACATATTGTATGAACATTCTTATGTCACTTATGATGCTCGGTATGGTATTTGTAATGATTACTATGAGTGCCGCAAGTGCAAAGCGTGTAGCAGGTGTTCTCAACGAGAAGAGTAACCTTACAAACGGCGAAAATCCTGTTAAAAATGTGCCTGACGGCAGTATTGAATTTAAAGATGTATATTTCAGTTATAACAAAACAGGCGCAGAACCTGTACTTGACGATATTAACTTAAAGATCAAGTCAGGCGAAACAGTCGGTATCATTGGCGGTACGGGCAGCTCTAAAACAAGTCTTGTAAACCTTATCGGCAGACTTTACGATGTAACAAGCGGTGAAGTTCTTGTCGGCGGCAGAAATGTTAAAGAGTATGACCTTGAAAAGCTCCGTGACGAGGTATCTGTAGTTCTTCAGTCAAATGTACTTTTCAGCGGTACAATTTTAGATAACCTCCGTTGGGGTAACGAAAACGCAACGGAAGAGGAATGTGTAAATGCCTGCAAACTTGCGTGCGCTGATGATTTTATTCAGACATTCCCCGAAAAGTATAATACATTTATTGAGCGTGGCGGTACTAATGTATCGGGCGGTCAGAAACAGCGTATCTGTATTGCGAGAGCATTACTTAAAAAGCCTAAAATTCTTATTCTTGACGACTCTACAAGTGCGGTCGATACAGCAACGGATGCAAAGATAAGAAAGGCTTTTGCAGAGGAAATTCCTAATACAACAAAGCTTATTATTTCACAGAGAATTTCAAGTGTTCAGAATGCCGATAAGATTATAGTTCTTGATAACGGTAAAATCAGCGGCGTAGGCTCACACGATGAACTCTTGAATAAAAATGATATTTACACCGAAATTTATGAGGCCCAAACTAAGGGCAGCGGTGACTTTGACGCAAAGGGGGAGATGTAATGCCGGGTCCTATGGGTGGCAGAAGACGCCAGATGGGTGCAAAACCTAAGGTTAAAAATCCGGGTAAAATTCTCGGAAGAATTTTAGGATATACCTTTAAGAATTATAAAATTCATATGATAATCGTGTTTATCTGTATTATCGTAAGTGTTCTTGCTAATGTTCAGGGTACTTTGTTTATTCAGTCGCTTATTGATGATTACATCACTCCGCTTATGAATACAAGTTCGCCTGATTTTACTCCCTTGCTTTTCGCAATAGCAAGAGTAGCAGGTTTTTACTTGCTCGGTGCTGCTTCAACTTTTGCGTATTCAAAACTTATGGTTTATGTAACACAGGGTACAATGCGTAATTTGAGAATTGATATTTTCTCACATATGGAGAGTTTGCCGATTAAATTCTTCGATACTCATTCTCACGGCGATATTATGTCGGTTTATACAAATGATATTGATACCCTCCGTCAGATGATTAGCCAGAGTATGGTTCAGCTTTTCTCAAGTACAATTACAATCGTATCTGTAATTGTAAGTATGATTTCAATCAGTATTCCGCTTACACTTCTTACACTTGTTATGGTTGCGGTAATGTTTATTGTATCGGGCAAAATCGGCGGCAAGAGCAGTAAATATTTTACGGCTCAACAGGATGACCTCGGCAAGGTAAACGGCTACATTGAAGAAATGATGAACGGTCAGAAAGTTGTAAAGGTATTTAATCACGAGGGTAAGGCTGTTGAAGAATTTAACGAACTCAACGATAAACTTTTTGACAGCGCATATAATGCAAATAAATTTGCAAATATTCTTATGCCTATCAATGCACAGCTCGGTAATATCAGCTATGTGCTTTGCGCAATAGTCGGCGGTGTGCTTGCTTTTAATCACTTTGCAGGACTTACACTTGGCGGACTTGTGGCATTTATGACATTTAACAAAAATTTCAGTCAGCCAATTAATCAGATCAGTATGCAGCTCAACAGCATTATTATGGCTCTTGCAGGTGCAGACAGAATTTTCAAACTTCTTGACGAAAAACCTGAAGAGGACGACGGATATGTAAATCTTGTCAATGCTAAAATTGTTGACGGCAAAATCGAACCGTCTGAAGAGAGAACAGGTGTGTGGGCTTGGAAACATACTCACAGCGAGGACGGCACAACAGAGTACCGTCAGCTCAAGGGCGACCTTGTAATGGACGATGTTGACTTTGGTTATACCGATGATAAAATGGTTCTCCATAATATTGACCTTTATGCAAAGCCGGGTCAGAAGATAGCATTTGTCGGCTCAACAGGCGCAGGCAAAACTACAATTACTAACCTTATCAACAGATTTTACGATATTCAGGACGGTAAAATCCGTTATGACGGCATAAATATCAATAAGATTAAGAAAGCTGACTTAAGACGCTCTCTCGGTATTGTATTGCAGGAAACGCATCTTTTCACAGATACAGTAATGGAAAATATCCGTTACGGCAGACTTGACGCTACCGATGAAGAAGTTATTGCGGCGGCTAAACTTGCCAACGCAGACAGCTTTATCCGTAAACTTCCGCACGGATACGATACGGTTCTTACAGGTGACGGCGGAAACCTTAGCCAGGGACAACGCCAAATGCTTGCAATCGCAAGAGCCGCAGTTGCCAATCCGCCTGCACTTATTCTTGACGAGGCAACAAGTTCAATTGATACCCGTACAGAAAAGATTGTACAGGACGGTATGGATAAGCTGATGAAGGGCAGAACAACATTTGTAATTGCTCACAGACTTTCAACCGTAAGAAATTCAGATTGTATTATTGTTCTTGAGCATGGCAGAATTATAGAAAAGGGCACACACGAACAGCTTATAGAGCAGAAGGGTAAGTATTATCAGCTCTATACGGGTAAAACAGCTTAAGGATAGTTAAACACTTTATAATATAGCGCCGACCGATACATAAAAACTGTATCGGTCGGCGTTTTTTAGTAAATATTAGGTTCATCACGATTTTTTGTGGGATGGTGAACGGACAGAAGGAATAGAAAGATAGCGAATCAAGGTGA
>OHXY01000241.1_pt1 | contig 14888 bp, 9 predicted proteins | sample 1580161 | NCBI WGS metagenome assembly OHXY01 (sample SAMEA3882505, study PRJEB24775) | human gut metagenome | biome: human-associated habitat; feature: intestine environment; material: feces | place: Netherlands | collected 2009/2010 | reverse complement strand
CTTGCCCATCGGTTCCCACCCAAAGCTGCCCGTCCACGATAGCCATGCAATACACAGATAGCTGTCCGTCATCTCCGCTATAAGAAACGGAGACCATCTCTCCCGTTTCATTATCATATCGTGATACTCCTTGTTTTTGTGTACCTACGAAAATATTCCCCAAATGGTCTTCTATAATGGAAGTTACATTATTATCGCCAAATGCGGGATACTTGAAAAACTGCAGTTGCTTTGACTTCGGAATATAACGGGCCAGCCCATTTCCCTCCGTTCCTATCCAGATTTCCGAACGGGAATCAATGCAGAATTTAGATTGATAAGTACAATTTATCTGCTGAAACAGACCGTCAACAGATACAGCCCGATTCAGCAGACTGTCCAGACGAAACAAGCCCTGCCCGCTGGTGCTCAACCATATTTCACCGCTACGGACTTCTTGCAAGTGCGTGACATGTGGAGTAACCCGCTTGCCTGCACGTATCATAGGAATTTCCCGGAAAGTATCCGTTTCCCGGTTGTACACCATCAAACCATTGATACAGCCTATCAACAAGTTTTGACGACTATCTTCAAAAAGAGTACGTACATAATCACTCGTCAAGGAAACGGAATCATTGGGTACATGTCGATAATTGGAAAAATTAAGCCCGTCAAAACGGTTCAATCCATATTCTGTAGCCACCCATATAAATCCACGGCTATCCTGGAAAAGCTGGTTTATCAAACTGCTGGACAGCCCGTTTTCTGTAGAATAAAAATTCCTTGTTTGAGCCATCAAAAGAGAATATGGTACAAACATTACAAGTGCCATGGAACAAGCACATATATACCGGACAAGTGTTTTCATATTAGTACTCGATATTACGGTAAGATTAAGCAAAGGTAAGAAACTTTTTCATTTTATTGAAACAAATGTATTCTTAAAGACACTTCAAGTCCAAAATGTACGATAAACACAAGTTTATGTAACATACACAAAAGCACATGTTACCTATATAATGTTTTGTGCAACATTCCTTAGCCTGTTTTAAAGGACAGAGCACTATCTTTGCATTCATAACTAATGCTGTGGATTGATGAAAAGAATCTTTTTACTCTTAATATTAAATCTATTGATAGCCGGATATGGCCGTGCCCAGAAAAGCTGTTTGCAGAGACGAGGGAATGCCACCCAACTTATCATTAATGATACTCCCTATCTTATTCTTGGCGGAGAACTGGGGAATTCATCGGCAGCAAACACGCAAGACATTGAACGCATCTTTCCCAAGCTACAGAAAATGGGACTAAATACTGTTTTAGTCCCTGCATACTGGGATTTGCTGGAACCCGTAGAAGGACATTTCGATTTCACATTGACCGATAAAGTCTTGGAGCAAGCACGCAAGTACAATCTGAAAGTTGTCTTTTTATGGTTCGGTGCATGGAAAAATTCCATGAGTTGCTATGCGCCGCTTTGGTTCAAGGAAAATGACAAGAAATACCCTCGGGCGCATACCGGAAGCGGCAAGCCCCTTGAAATAGCCAGTGCTTTCTCCGATGAAGTGCTGCAAGCCGACCAACGCGCCTTTACCCAATGGCTGAAACACATCGCTGCCGCCGACAAAGATGAAGGTACAGTCATCATGATACAAATAGAAAATGAAATCGGCATGCTGGAAGACGCACGCGATTATTCACCGGAAGCCAACAGCGCTTTTTGCGCCCCGATACCCCAAGAGCTGGCATCTTACCTGCAAAAGCACAAAAAAGACCTTCATCCCCGGTTGCTGAAAAAATGGGAAGCACAAGGCTGCAAGAAAGAAGGGAACTGGCAAGAGGTATTCGGCGCAGACATCTATACCGATGAAATCTTCATGACCTGGAATTATGCCAAGTATGTAGGAAAACTGGCACAAAGCGCCCGCTCCATCTACAATGTGCCGCTCTATGTCAATGCAGCTATGAACAGCAGAGGACGCAAACCCGGGGAATACCCTTCGGCCGGGCCGTTAGCACATCTGATTGATATATGGCATTGCGGAGCACCCGATATCGATATGCTGGCCCCCGACCTATATGACAATGATTTCACAAACTGGGTATCTCAATATCATCTGCACAACAACCCTCTATTCATCCCTGAAATCCGGTTGACAGACAATAACGGGGTAAGGGCTTTCTATGTATTCGGCGAACATGACGCAATAGGTTTCAGTCCTTTCTCCATCGAAGACAATCCCGAGTCGGCAGATGCGCCATTGGTACAAAGCTATGGAAAATTAAAGGAATTGATGCCATTGCTTACCGGACATCAAGGCAAAGGAGTGATGAAAGGGCTGCTTTTCGACCAAGAGAACAAGGAGCGCATCATTACAGAAGATGATTTGACCATAACCTGCCGCCACTATTTCACTCTACCGTGGGATGCTCGTGCCACAGACGGCAATGTATGGCCGGAGGGAGGAGGAATCTTGCTAAGAATGTCGAAAAACGAATATATAATAGCCGGTAGCGGAATCGTCATCGAGTTTGCTAAGAACACAGAAAAAGCAACTGCCGGAACACACAAGGTGTTAGGCGAAGACGGCTTCGTAAAAAAAGGAAATGAAAACAATAGGACCGGAAGTGACGGAACGGCATGGCATGGCAAGCGTTGCGGTATCGGATTTGTGGACGAAGTGAAGGTGAATGCAGACGGAAGCCTCGGATATATCCGCCGGATGAACGGTGACCAGAGTCACCAGGGACGGCATGTCAGAATTCCGGTAGGACAGTTCAGCATTCTGCATGTAGTGCTGTATGATTACAAATAAATACAGGAGGATTAAGATATGATGTTTAATGGTTATGATAAAGTTAGGTTAGGAATGGCAGTGCTGCTTTGCCTTTGCAGCGCCGTGATGGTGAGAGCGAAGGTAAAGTTGCCTGCCTTGATTTCAGACGGAATGGTATTGCAGCGTGAACAAACCATAAAAGTATGGGGAACGGCAGATGCAGGAGAAAGTATTCAAGTAAGATTTACCAAAGATACTTTTCCGACCTCCACAGCAAATAAGAAGCTTAAAGGCATCTACACTGCTGTTGCAGATGCCGACGGGCAATGGAATATAACTCTCCCCTCCATGAAAGCCGGCGGCCCTTACTCCATGCTGATAAACGACATTGAAATCAGAAACATACTGGTGGGCGACGTATGGCTCTGCTCGGGCCAGTCGAATATGGAACTGCCCATAAGCCGCGTGACAGACATGTTTGCCGATGAGATAGCCGGCTATGACAATGAAAAGATACGCCATATCATTATTCCAAAGGTCTATAATTTCCGTACGCCGCAAGAAGACATGCCGCAAACAAGCTGGAAAGCACTGACACAAGAGAATGTGATGGATTTCTCCGCCTTGGCCTATTTTTTTGCCAAAGCGATATATGAAGAAACAAACATTCCGATAGGAATCATCAATGCCAGTTGGGGTGGCACCCCTATAGAAGCATGGGTCAGCGAGGAAGGCCTGAGGCAATTCCCGTTATACATCAATGACAAACGGCAATATGAAGACGACAATTTCTGCACACACATCAAGCAAGTGGAAAATGAGAAATTCCGTCATTGGAACGAATCTCTGTACCGTGGAGATGCAGGGTTGCATGAAGCGACGCCATGGTATAGCGAAAACTATGACGACCATACATGGCAAGAGGTTGACATGTTCTCAGCCGGCTGGGGAAACAACGGTCTGAACCCGACAGGTGGTTCCCACTGGTTCCGCCAGCATGTGACCATAACCGACATTGCACCGGGAAGTGACGCCATCCTCCGCTTGGGATGCATCGTTGATGCAGACTCTGTATATGTAAATGGAATATTTATAGGCAATACAACTTACCAGTATCCGCCGCGTATTTACAGAATCCCGGCAGGTGTACTCAAAGCCGGACAAAACAACATTACCGTACGCCTCATCAGCAATGGCGGTCAACCGGGTTTTGTCAAAGAAAAGCCCTATAAAATAATTTATCAGGCAACAGATGGGGAACAAGCCAAGGAGCTCAATCTCAAACCGACATGGAAGTATCGTTTGGGAGCCCCGATGCCCGATGCTCCGGAGATGATGTTCTTTTGTTACAAACCGGTTTGTCTGTACAACGCCATGATTGCACCGCTCAAGAATTACGGCATATGCGGCGCATTGTGGTACCAAGGCGAGTCCAACGTTTCACGCCGCAACGAATACGCAGCATTATTGTCGGCCATGATTAGCGACTGGCGGCGTACCTTCAATTCGGAACAGTTGCCTTTCTACATTGTCGAGTTGGCAGATTTCCTTGCAAAGAATGACATCCAGGGACGTAAAGCCTGGGCAGAAATGCGACACGAACAAGCCAGGGCAACCCAAATGAACACCAATACCTACCTCATCAAGAACAGCGATCTGGGAGAGTGGAACGACATACATCCACTGGACAAGAAGACGTTGGGGCAACGTGCAGCAGAAACTGCGCTGAAACACAATAAGGAGGTTAAGCAACAACAGTAATCGACTTATAACATATTACATACTATAATGAACAACATGAACCAGAAAATTTCAATCTCGGAGAAAATAGGTTATAGTCTCGGGGATTGCTCTGCGAACTTAGTGTTCCAGATGATGATGATTTATCAAACCAAGTTCTACACCGATGTATTCGGTTTGGAGGGTGCCATTGCCGGCAGTGTCATGCTGATAGCCCGTATTGTCGATGCCTTTGTAGATCCGACCGTGGGAATCTTATCCAAGAAGACAAAAACCCGTTGGGGCAAATACCGCCCCTGGATATTATGGACGGCTTTACCGTTCATGGTATTCTATGTATTGGCTTTCTATAATCCCGGCATTGAAGACAAAAGCCTGGTTGCAGTGTATGCCACCATTTCGTACACACTGCTGATGACACTCTATTCATTCAACAATACCCCTTATGCCTCATTGGGCGGTGTCATGACAAGTGATATAAAAGAGCGCAACAGCATTACCAGCATTCGCTTTGTAGCCGCTACCGTAGCACAGTTTGTCGTGCAGGGCCTGACGCTGCCTCTTGTAGGCAAATTTGCCGGTGCAGACGGTGACAAAGGGCACGGGTGGCTTTGCACTATTTCCCTGTTTGCAGTAATCGGTTTTGTATTCTTTATCATAACCTTTTTTTCTGCACGGGAACGCATAACCCCACCTGCCAGCCAAAAGACCGATACCCGGAAAGATATAAAGGATGTGTTCCGCAATATTCCCTGGCGGGCCATGTTCATCCTTACCCTATTCCTTTTCACCACTTTGGCCATGTGGGGAAGTGCCATGAACTACTACTTCGAGAACTATGTAGATGCCAATGCCCTATATACTTTCCTCGACAAACTGGGACTGGTAGCCGTAGAAGCGAATGCAAGTTTAAGCTACAATATACTGAATGCTTTCGGATTGATAGTCAATGGTCCGGAGAAAGCTTACGAAGTGGGCTTTGGAGTTTTCAACATGGTCGGTGCACTGGTACAATTCTTCGGAGTAATCCTGTTATCCAGTTTTCTCGCCAACCGTTATGGAAAGAAGCGCGTGTTTATCATCTGCCTGACGCTGACAGCCATCTTCACTGCGCTGTTCTATTTCCCCAATGAAACGGATATAGAAACCATGTTTGCCTTGAATTTCCTGAAAAGTCTTGCCTACGCTCCAACGGTGCCCTTACTTTGGGCCATGATTGCCGATGTAGCAGACCACTCGGAATACGTAAATTACCGTCGTGCCACAGGATTCGTCTTCGCAGGGGTAGTTTTCGCATTAAAAGCCGGTCTTGGAATCGGTGGAGCTATCCTGGGATTCCTGCTTTCCGGTTTCGGCTATGTCAGCGGAGCAGGTACGGCACAGACAGAATCGGCCATCCACGGCATTATACTTTCTTCAAGCCTGATACCGGCCGCTACATTCTTCATAGGAGTCATTGCATTATACTTCTACCCCATCACGAAAGCCTACAATGAGAAAATGCAGGCTGAACTGACTGAACGGAGAAAACAAACGGATTATTAAAACAAAAAGGCTCAGCTTGTCAACTAAAAAGTTGAGCAACATGCGAAACTTAAATAAAAGAAACCATGAAACTGAAACAAACATTACTATCCTTTGCCATTGCCGGGTTCGTTACGGCTTGCATCGGCGGAAAACGCACCACGCCTTCGGAAGAATCTTCTTCACTGAAAGCAGCCTTCGGCAATAAATTTCTCATCGGTGCAGCGTTGAACCAACGGCAAGTCTCCGGCGAAGACACTGCCGCCATTGCCATTGCCAAACATCACTTCAACTCTATCGTCGCAGAGAACTGCATGAAGTGCGAGGTCATTCATCCGGAGGAAAACCGGTATAACTTTACACCGGCAGACTCCCTGGTAGACTTCGGTGAAGAGAATGGCATGGCCGTCATTGGTCACTGCCTTATCTGGCACTCACAGTTGGCTCCCTGGTTCTGCGTCGATTCAGCAGGAAAAAATGGTTCTGAAGCAACGCATGAAGGAACATATATCTACCATTGTCGGCAGATATAAAGGCCGCATACACGGATGGGATGTGGTAAACGAAGCTATTATGGAAGACGGTTCATATCGCAAAACCAAATTCTATGAGATATTGGGCAAAGAGTATATCCCCTATGCTTTCCAGTGCGCCCATGAAGCCGACCCTGAAGCAGAACTTTACTATAATGACTATGGCATGAATGTCCCGGGCCGCCGTGACTCTGTGGCCGCCCTTGTGCGCTCATTGAAAGAAAAGGGCATCCGCATCGATGCTGTCGGCATGCAGGGACATATGGGCATGGACTATCCCACAGTGGAAGACTTTGAAAAGAGCCTGCTCGCCTTTGCAGCCACCGGTGCCAAAGTAATGATTACAGAATGGGACATGAGCGCCCTTCCTACAGTCAGCCGCACGGCAAACATATCGGACACCGCAGCATACCGGAAAGCGTTGAATCCTTATCCGGAAACATTGCCCGACAGTGTCAGCCGCATCTGGAATGCACGCATGAAGTCCTTCTTCGACCTTTTCCTGAAACATGCAGATGTAATCACGCGCGTCACTGCATGGGGAATATCCGACAGCGACTCATGGAAGAACGACTTTCCCATGCGCGGCCGCAGGGAATACCCGCTACTGTTCGACCGCAATTACCAGCCCAAACCATTCATACGCGAACTGTTGCAAAAACCCTAAAACATAATACACCATGAAGAAAGAAATGAGATATCTGGTTCCGGAAGACTATATGGCAGACCCGGCAGTGCATGTATTCAACGGCAAAGTCTATATTTATCCCAGCCATGACCGGGAGAGCGGCATACCGGAAAACGACAACGGCGACCACTTCAACATGAAGGACTATCACGTCTTCTCTACCGACGACGTGATGCACGGTGAAATCAAAGACCACGGAGTGGTGCTCGCCACCGAAGACATCCCTTGGGCAGGACGCCAGCTCTGGGACTGTGACGTTGCCTTGAAAGACGGCAAATATTACATGTATTTCCCGTTGAAAGACCGGAACGACATTTTCCGCATCGGCGTTGCCGTCAGCGACTCTCCCGAAGGGCCTTTCATTCCCCAACCCGACCCGATAAGAGGCAGCTACAGCATCGACCCCGCCGTGCTGGATGACGGGAACGGCTGCTACTACATGTACTTTGGCGGACTGTGGGGCGGCCAACTGCAACGCTATCGCGACAACAAGGCACTGGAAAGCGCCGCCTTCCCCCCGGACAACGAACCGTGCATACCGGGACGCGTGGCAAAACTGAGCGACGACATGCTGCAATTTGCCGAAGAGCCGAAGCCCGTAGTCATTCTGGATGAAAACGGCAAGCCCCTGGCAGCCGGCGACAACGAACGGCGCTTCTTCGAGGCCAGCTGGATGCACAAGTACAACGGAAAATACTACTTCTCCTACTCCACCGGCGACACGCACCGCTTATGCTATGCCATCGGTGACAATCCTTACGGACCTTTTGTCTATCAAGGAGTCATCCTCACCCCGGTTGTGGGATGGACAACGCACCATGCCATCACGGAATACAAGGGGAAATGGTATCTTTTCCACCACGACTGCGTACCTTCCAACGGAAAAACATGGCTTCGCAGCCTCAAAGTCTGCGAACTGGAATATGACTCCGAAGGAAAAATCATCACCATAGAAGGAAATCCTGAATAAACAACAGTAGACAAAATATCATGAAATACAGATTCTTCTCTCTTATCTGCATTGTTTTCTTCTTTACAAACCAAATGGCTGCCGAAGATGGCAGCCTTTTGTGGTTAAGACAGAGCCAAGGGGCAAATGCCTCCGTCGAGGTATCGACCCAGTGCACATCCGCAACCTTGAATCTGGCCACCGAAGAGTTGCGGCAAGCATGGAAGAGAAATCCAATTACGCTATCTATAGAAAAAGACAAGCAGCTTGCCCCTGACGGTTTCCGCATACGGTATATGAAAGAGAGACTTATTCTAAGTTCTCCTACCCCCATCGGTCTGCTCTATGGAGCCTACCATCTGCTACGCAGGCAAGAATGCGGACAACCGGCATGTGACACCACTGAGAATCCGGCATACACCCTGCGCATCCTCAACCACTGGGACAACATGGACCGCACCATAGAAAGGGGGTATGCCGGAAAATCTCTTTGGAACTGGGAAGAACTGCCCGACACATCCTCCGGCAGATATGAAGCGTATGCCGGTGCCAATGCCTCCATCGGTATCAACGGCACTGTATTGAACAATGTAAATGCTTCTCCCCAAATTCTTTCCACAACATATCTGGAAAAGGTAAAGACGTTGGCAGACACCTTCCGCCCTTACGGAATACGGGTATATCTTTCCGTCAACTTTGCCAGTCCGATTATACTCGGCAAGTTACATACAGCCGACCCACTTGACAAACAAGTCATTCGCTGGTGGAAAGACAAAACTCGCGAAATTTACCGCCTTATACCGGATTTCGGCGGTTTCCTTGTGAAGGCGAACAGTGAAGGACAACCCGGCCCGTGCGACTTCGGACGCACCCATGCCGAAGGCGCCAATATGCTGGCCGATGCCCTCAAACCTTACAAAGGTATCGTCATGTGGCGCGCCTTCGTCTATAATCCATCGGATACCGACCGCGCAAAACAAGCATACACCGAGTTTAAACCATTGGACGGCAAATTCCGTTCAAACGTCATCTTGCAAGTAAAGAACGGTCCAATAGACTTCCAGCCACGTGAGCCTTACAACCCACTCTTCGGAGCCATGCACGAGACTCCACTCATGGCAGAATTTCAAATTACCCAAGAATACTTAGGACATTCCAACCACCTTGCCTATCTGGCACCCATGTGGAAAGAGTTCTTCCGCTTTGTGGCACCTTCTTCGTTAAGAGCCGTTGCAGGTGTTGCCAATATAGGTACAGACAAAAACTGGTGCGGACATCCCTTTGCACAAGCCAACTGGTATGCTTTCGGACGCCTGGCCTGGAACCCGGCAATCTCTTCTGAAGAAATAGCAGACGAATGGTTAAGGCAGACTTTCAGCAATGACAAAAATTTTGTTGGGCCGGTAAGCCAGATGATGCTCGAAAGTCGTGAAGCGGTTGTCAACTACATGATGCCATTAGGACTACACCATATTTTTGCCTGGGGACATCACTACGGTCCCGAACCTTGGTGCGACATTCCCAACGCACGACCCGACTGGATGCCGTCCTATTATCATAATGCCGATAATATAGGAATCGGATTCAACCGCAGTCACACCGGCAGCAATGCCACTGCACAATATCCTGACTCACTCTGCAGGCTCTACGACGACTTGTCCACGTGCCCCGAAAAGTATCTTCTATGGTTCCACCATGTACCCTGGACATTTCGGCTAAATAACGGGGATACTTTATGGGAGGAACTTTGCCGCCACTACGATAACGGCGTACAGCAAGTAAGGGAGTTCCAGAAAATATGGGATAAAGTAGAGGAATACGTTGACGACGAACGATTCAAAGATATACAATCACGCTTGAAGACACAAGTACGCGATGCTGTCTGGTGGAAAGATGCTTGCCTGCTCTATTTTCAAGAATACTCCCAGTTACCCATTCCTCCATCGATGGAACGTCCTATACACGAATTGGAGGACCTGAAAAGAGTCAAACTGATTATCAGCAACTATGAATGTCCTACAAAGGAATTGTTGAATAAAAACAGATGAAAGCCTATTTCCCGGAAAAGATATTCTGCAGGCGCGAATAGCACGGAATCTCCCGAATTTGTTTTTACCATAAATCCAAGTTCCGTGTAATTCGCACCTGAGAAAAACTATATTCAATCTACAGAGGGAGAAGCGAACTATCAATGAGCCTTAAAATTCCATTTGGAATTGTCGCTATCTTTATCAAACTTGGCAAGAGTAGGCGTACTGTCACCTATAGATATCAGTGCCAGCTTCTCCGTCGAACCGGGAATCTCTTTCGGCATAATCCGGTACGTACCATCCGTCAATTGATCAATCCGCCACAACTGCTCGGGTGCACCGGTAAATGCAGGAACCGTCACTACTTCCGCTTCAGCGGTTGCCGCCAACGCACGTTCCGTCCCTTCTATCACAATTTTATAATAAGGCGCTCCCAAATAACCTCCCGCATCGCGAACAGCCGTAATTGTCCACCGCTGATGCGGACGGAACATATAGTCGCCTGCCCTCACTCCGATGTTTCCTGTCGGCCAGGTGTCTATAACATCTGCCAAAGTTTGCGAAGCAATAGGTTCTATAGGTCCGGTATGTTCAAACCAGCGCACACCTTCCGGCATTCTTACAAAATCCACAGCCAGTTCCAGGGCATATCCTCTTCTTTCTGATTCTATTTCATAAGTACCTTCTTTGAAATTGTCACCGGCAACGGGCCAACCATTCTTCCATAACAACGGACGAATACCCAGTACGCTTATTCCACTTCGGTCCAAGTCCGCTTCATAATGGCACGACATTTTCTGTATTCCGTCACCAAGGTCGAAAAGCCCGAAATGTCCCGGTCCCGTCACTCTTCCTCCGGCAGCGACCACCATGCGGCCGCCTCCTTCGAGCATACTTCTCCCTACATTGTCCATGTAAGGACCGGTCACCTTGCGCGAACGGCCCACCACAATGTTGTAAGTGGAGTTCGGTCCGTCACAACAAGTGCCGTGCGTACCCAAAAGGTAATACCACCCATCACGATAAATCAAATCCGTAGCTTCGCAGTCAATGGCAATATCCACCGGCTGATTTCCTTCCACACGTTTTCCCGTCTTCGGATCCAGTTCCACAAGACGGATAAAGCCAAAATAAGTGCCATAAGACATCCACAGCCGTCCATCGGTAGGATCCAGCAGAAGCCCGGGGTCTATGGCATCATTATCTTCGATGCCATCCGACGAAGCAACTGCCACCGGCTCCGAATATCCGAAATCAGGAGACTGCGGGTCAAGGGTTTTGTTCCACATCGTATAAATCACGCCATTGTGTCCGCCACCCAATCCGCCGCCGGTGGCACCATAAGCCACCAGATAACGGTCACCAATCCTTACCACATCGGGAGCAGCTCCTCCTCCGGGTCTTACTGCTCCACTGTTCCAAGTCCATCCGTCTTCGGAAATCAGCCCGCCTCCTCCCGTACCGAATGTATAATACTTTCCCTCACACTCCATGATGGTGGAAGGATCATGAATAAACGGCTTTCCAACTTGTGCTACAACTGTATCCACAAGAAATGCCGACATAAAGGCTACAGCCACTATCCATCTGTTTTTTACTATCATCATAATTTCCATTTTAAATACTCGTTGCGGAATCAGACAAAGCAACTCCTCCGGCCTATCCCGCAACCCCCTCTTTATTTACAGCTGACAGAGATTTTTCAAGCTTAGCCGAGGCGACACACAGTCGTCTTTCACCATACGCCTGTCTCCGGAAAGCACCACGGCCTCTTTCCCATTCACCCACCACATAGAGGCTGAATTGGAGCCCACTGCCATCCGTACATTATTAATGTCTTCCGCACAATTGACCACTGCCACAGCCCAAAACAGAACGCCATATACATTCTTATCCAGTCCATGGGCAAAGCGGAATAGTTTAACATTGAAGTTCTTGCTGTCCAAGGCATGCCATGCCAGCTTCTGATTACCTACCCTGACACTTGTTCCCTCCTTGGGAAGAACTGTAAACTGATTCGGAAAGTATTCCGTTGTAAATGCTTTCCTTATATAACTATCCGTAAAAACCGTATTACTGCGATTGGGTTTGTCTATCGGTTCCAACAGCAGCCAGCGCCTTATAAACCCTTCGGCATCAGGCTGCGCCCCTCCCGTCCGCACCGGTGTAAAGTAGGCGCTCATACCGCTGTATACCGCATCCCGGCCTGTATCGGCAGGTTGCATACTGTCCTCTATTCTGAAATAGTCAAAGTCCGCATAGCCGCCTGTTTCCTTCGCAGCATAGTTGAACAAGGCGAAACGGTAACCCATGAAATGCGGCAAGGTATATTCCATCTGCAGCGGATTGCCCAACGGCTTCCACTCCTTTCCGTTCAGGCTATAATAGAAATAGCCAATATCCGTGCGGCCTCTAAAATCACATTCAGCCTTGAAATAAACCCTGTTCCTGCTTAACGGGATTTTCTCTACCTCCACCGGTTCTTCCAGTTCTCCATTCACCATCACAATATACTTCTCTCCGTTCACTATCTTCACACCCACCTGCCCGTACCTGCGCTGAAAGAGCGAAAGCCCGGCGAAGTCCCCATCCTTCATGCCCGATGCGTCCATGCAGACAGAACCGGAACAGACCGGCCCGATGGTACGCTGCGTCAATGTTCCTTTTGCCTGCATAAAAGAAGATTCCAAACGACCGGTGGTCAATCGCAAATAACCCTTACGTGCCGATACAGACCAGAGGGTATTGTCCGGATTATGGTTCCACTGCCACACAAGCGGCAGGTCGGGTTCGCCTGCCTTGCGCACGAACTCGTCTGAGCAGACAATTCCCGGAATCAGTCCCTTGCCTGCCGGAAGCTCCAGCTCATCGGGAGCCACGCCATTCACACCCAATACCGGCCAGCCGTCTTCCCACTGCACCGGCACCAGATAAGGAATGCGCCCCACTGCACCGCAATCCTGAAACAGATAAGCAAACCACCGTCCGTCCGGTGTATCCACCAGTCCGCCTTGGGCAATGCCACGATCCTGAAAGACAACGCGTCCCTCGTAAGGTCCCGTTATCTTATCGGCACGGTGCACCACCACTGTACGCATACCGTTCCTTGGCCAAGTGATGTTGAACAGATAATACCTGCCATCCACCTTGAACAGTTGCGAGCCTTCTGCCCCCAACATAATATCGCCGCCTGCCGGAGCACTGGCATTCTCCAGCAATACGCGTTCCGTACCGGTTTTCACACCCGTCAAATCCGTTTCCAGTTCCGCAATAAACAACTTGCCATTGCCATAAATCAGATAATTCCGGCCATCTTCATCAAAGAAGAAAGTATGGTCATGGTAAGACGGTGCGAACTCCACACGCTTCCATGGCCCTTTCTCAATATCGCGTGTCATGAAGAAATAAGTCTTACCGGTGGTTTGTGCAAAAGTGGAAACATAATACATCCCTTTGTGATAGCGGATGCAGCTTGCCCACGAACCACGTCCGTAGGCATTCTGTCCGCCATCCAGATTCATGGCAGGAACATCGTCGGCCAACGTATCATACGCATAGCTCACCAGTTCCCAGTTCACCAAGTCCTTCGACTTCATAATAGGTACCCCCGGCACCATGTGCATCGTGGTACTGCTCATATAATAGGTATCATCCACCCGCACCATCGACATATCCGGTACATCGGCATAAATCAGCGGATTGACGGCAGTCTGTTGTGCCGACAATCCTAAGGCATAGCCGACCAAGTTGCATAAAAATAAAAAAAATCTCCGTATGTTCATTTCTCTGTTTGAATATTTGCCCCAAATCAGCACAGCGACCGGATATATTGATACGACACTATGCATCATGCCGGTCCCGGACTGTTTCAGGAGATTCATTGTATAACACAAAATTACTTCTGCTTCCCTCTAAACAGATGCGGGATGAATTCATTCAGACACCTGCGCCAAGTCAGCCATTCGTGTGCCGTTCCTTGCGATTCGTAGAAGTCCACACGGATATTCATGTCACGGAGGCTCTCGACCAGCTGTTTGGTGCCCATGTTCTCTTCCGTGCCGCAACCCAAGAAGAGATAATGCACCTTTTTGTTGAAACTGTCTGCATCGGCAAACACACCATTGAAAGCATCCTTTACATCCAGTCCGAAGATGGCTCCACTGAAGCCGCCTATGTATGAAAACTTGTCAAGGTTGGTCAGCGTGATGTCAAAAGTCTGCTTTCCTCCCCATGACAGTCCGGCCATAGCACGGTGTTCCCGGTCTGTATAAGTACGGAATGTCTTGTCCACCATCGGGATAAGGTCATCTATCATCAGCGTAGCAAAGGAAGAACCGTACAGGTTGCGTTCGTCATCCACATTCTTTCCGGGACGCGGGCGGAATCCCACTTCCACATCACCGCTCTCCATGACCACAATCATGGGGACACATTTACCTTCGGCAATCTGGTTGTCCAGAATGTTGTACATATAGCCTTGTGTGCTCCATCCGGTTTCGTCCTCTCCCATGCCATGCTGCAGATAAAGTACCGGATAGCGTTTCTTGGTGTTCTTTTCATATTCAGCCGGAGTGTAGACTACGCAACGGCGGAAACGCTGCTGGCTTTCAGAATAATAAGTGCAAGTACGCACTTGCCCATGAGGCACATTCTGCATACGATAATAAT
>OHXY01000240.1_pt1 | contig 15134 bp, 7 predicted proteins | sample 1580161 | NCBI WGS metagenome assembly OHXY01 (sample SAMEA3882505, study PRJEB24775) | human gut metagenome | biome: human-associated habitat; feature: intestine environment; material: feces | place: Netherlands | collected 2009/2010 | reverse complement strand
TTTGAAAGCATAATAAAGTTTATGCCGGAATCGGTGCTCTTTTTATCAAATGCCATTGCGGAAATAATATCCGAAAGGCTGTTTTCATCATCTGTTTTAAGATTGTATTTTTTAAGCACCGCGGTGATTTTCTCTGCCGTGCCGGGCTCCGTGATTCCGGCAGACTCGCCTGCTTTTGAAATCATAACCATGCCGATGCCGACCGCCTCGCCGTGAGAAATGCCCGTAAAATTATGCAGCTTTTCTATTGCGTGGCCTGCCGTGTGGCCGAAATTCAAAAGCGCCCTTTCGCCGGCTTCTTTTTCGTCTCGCTCCACAACGCCTCTTTTAATATCCACACATTCATAAATAACATCTTCAATATATTCGTGAGCGTCACGATTTTGAACAGCATCAAAAAGAGACGCCGATTTTATGCAGCCGTACTTTATAACCTCGCCCATACCGTCGCTGAAATAATGCGGCGGCAAAGTGGAGAGCACATCGGGATCTATGATAACCAGCGCCGGTTGATGAAATGCGCCGCACAGATTTTTGCCCTGCGGCAAATCAACGGCGGTTTTTCCGCCCACGGAGGAATCCACCTGCGACAAAAGCGTGGTCGGAATTTGAATATACTTTATGCCCCTTAAATATACGGCTGCGGCAAAGCCTGCCATATCACCGCAAACACCGCCGCCGAGGGCGACAACCGCATCTTTTCTTTTTAGCTCGTTTTCCGCCAAAAATTCAACGATTTTTATAAGCTGCGCCGTGTTTTTTGAGCTTTCGCCGGCCTTAAAAACATATGTTACAACCTTAAAGCCAAGCGATTTAAGCTGATTTACAACGCAATCCATATAAAGCGGAGCCACATTATCATCACTTACCAAAGCAAGCGTTGCAGCCTGCGGAACTGCGGCTTTAACATATTGCGCACATTTTTGCAGCAGCCCTCTTTCAATGAGGATATCATAACCCGTGCCGACATTTACCCTGATTTTTCGCATCAGCCGATCTCCTCTTTAATTTTATTTGCGCTTGCCATAAGCGATTCAAGCTCTGCCGAATCCTCTTTATCAATGGCCGCTCTGAATTTTTCAAGATTTTGAACAAGATCGTCTATTTCACGAATAAGCGGCTCTTTATTGGCAATGAAGAGTTCACTCCACATTTCGCCGTTTATTCTTGCAACACGGGAAACATCACGATAAGAGCCTGCCGAAAAGCCCGTGTGCATCGGTGCAAGCGGGCTGAGCACATAAGAGCAGGCCAGCACATGCGCAATTTGCGAAGTAAACGCAATCATTTCATCATGGTGCTCCGGCGTTGTTACAACCGTGCGGGCAAAGCCCATTTCACGGGCCAGCTCCGTTAAAGTATCAGTTTTTGATTTCGGTGCATTTGTGGGGGTGCAGATAAACGATGCATTGTCAAACAAGGTTGCAAGGCTGTTTTCATAGCCTGAAACCTCTCTGCCCGCCATGGGATGAGCGCCGATAAAGCTGAAATTGAATTCTTCTTTTTCAAGAGTGCGGCATATTTTTGTTTTTATTCCGCAACTGTCTGTTACAATGCTGCCCGGCTTGAAAAGCGATTTATGCTCTTCTATAAAAGGAACAATCGCATCCGGATAGAAATTTACAAAGGTGATATCCGCCTTGGGAATAAGCTCGGAAAGCTCGCCGATTTCATCAACGGCGCCGTCCTCAAGCGCCTTTTCGGAAACGGATTGTGTTCTGTTCCAGCCCATTACATAATGATTTGTGTTTTTCTTAATGGTTTTGGCCAGGCTTGCGCCTATAAGCCCCAACCCCGCAATAAGTATTTTCATTTAAACCGCACTTTCATATTCAAAACGCTATATACTATATAATAATATATAAATTAGGATAAATCAAGAAATCTTAAAATAATTTATATTATCGCAATAAACGCAAAATCACTTAACAAGGCGCACATTTTCAAGCTTAATATCCTCTGCCTCAGCCCTTGCCGCGCTGCCTTCAAACCTGATAAGCTCCAGGTTTTCAACATCCTTGGCATCGATTGCACTTGCATATTCATCGCAAAGAGCGCCCCAAGAGGTTTTTGTTTTCATAATCGTGATATCTTTTGCGTTTCTGATGAAAAACGCCGAGTTTTCATATTTTTCAACGCCCCAATCAAGGCACGGGCGCAAATCATAAGCACCGCAGGGCCATTTGCTTGTTTTGGTTAAGCAAATTCGGCAGTTTTCAAATGTTACATCCTCTATCGGATTTTCCGGGCTGCCGTGAATTAAAACGCCGTTTTCGCCCTTCGCCGTGATATTGAAAAAGCGAATGTTTTTAACCTTGCCGCTTTTTGTGTTTTCATCTCTGTTGAAGCTTGTTATCGTTATCGGCTCTGCCGTTCCCCACCAATCGGGGCAGAAGCGGCGTGTTTCGATAACTATGTTTGAATAGGAAACATTTTCAACATTACCGCCGTCTCTGATTTGAATGGAAAGGCCTCTGTTTGAGCGGCTGATGGTGCAATTTGAAACAATGATGTTTCTGAAATCGCCAACGCCCTCCGTGCCGATTTTTATTGCAGCAGAGGTGGACACAAGTGTGCAGCCGTCTATAATAACATTTTCCGTGGGGCCGTATTCACTGTTGCCCTTTGAGGTTTTAAGGCAAATGCAATCATCGGCGCAGGTTACATGGCAGCCCAAAATGCGCACGTTTGAGCAATGATCGGGGTCTATACCGTCGCTGTTTGCAACATCAAGATCGTTTAAAATTCTGATTCTGTCTATAAGCACATCATCGCAGCCCGCCGGATGAAGAGTCCAAAACGGAGCATCCTTAACCACAAAATCCTTAAAGGTGATGTGATTGCTTTTTTCTATGTAAATCACCGTTGGGCGGGGATAAAACTCACCGGTAACATAATATTGATCCTTGCGCTGCACAAAGGCGTGGCCGTTTGCATCAATTGTGCCCTCGCCGCTGATTGTGCAATTATCCGCCTCAAAACCATAAATGAAAACAAAGCTCGGCTTGCCCGTTACAGGGTTGCCGATAAGCGCCGTTTTCGGGTCGTTTATCAATTTATTGGGGCGAATATAGCCGTCTATATTAGAAGTGGCTTTAAGCACCGCGCCCTTTTGAATGTGCAAATTAACATTGCTTTTAAGGCGCACCGAATCACTGTAAAACACAAAGCCGCTTTGCAGCACAACCGTGCCCCCGCCGCTTTTTGCGCAATCATCAATTGCGTGCTGAATTGCAAAGGCATCATTTGTTTTACCGTCTCCGGCAGCGCCGTATTGCAGCACATTATATTCTTTCATATTCATTTCCCCCGTTTCCGCGCCAAAAACGCCAAACTTTTTCGCATACAATAATATCACACCTTTTTGGGTTTGACAAGTAAAATAAGATATGATATTATATAGCCGTAAGCAAAGCTGCCAGGTATTCCTCAGTTCAACGGAATGCAAAGGCAGCTAATTTTATGCTTAAATATTTTTAAATGGTGAAATTATGAAAAAATATGATGTTGCAATAGTGGGCGCAGGCCCTGCCGGTATTTTTACCGCAATCGAAATGATTAAAAAAGGCAGCAAAAAAAGCATTATAATAATTGAAAAAGGCAAATCCGTTGAAAAAAGAAAATGCCCCAAGGCAGTAACAGGCAAATGCATGAATTGCAAGCCCTATTGCCATATCACAACAGGCTTTTCCGGAGCCGGTGCGTTTTCGGACGGTAAACTTTCGCTTTCCTATGAGGTGGGCGGCAATCTGCCCGAGCTTATCGGCGAGGATTTGGCGCAGGAAACGATTAACTACACGGATAAAATTTACCTTGAATTTGGCGCAGACACTCATATTGAAGGTATCGGCAACACGGAAGAGGTTAAGGAGATCCGCAAGCGCGCCATTCAGGCGGGACTTAAATTGGTTGACTGCCCGATTCGCCATTTAGGCACGGAAAAGGCACACGACCTTTATTTTGACATTGAAAAATATTTGATTGCACAGGGCGTTGATATTTTGTTTGACAGCCAATGCAGCGATTTAATTTTGGACGGCGAAAAATGCCTCGGCGTTCGCCTTGAAAACGGCGAGGAAATTTATGCGGCCGACACCGTTGTTGCCACCGGCAGAAGAGGCGCGGATTGGCTTGAAAAGCTTTGCGCAGACCACGGTATCGCCCATCAGCCCGGCACGGTAGACATAGGTGTTCGTGTTGAGGTGCGCAACGAAATTATTGAAAAAATCAACGATGTGCTTTATGAATCAAAGCTTGTGGGCTATCCGAAGCCGTTTAAAAACAAGGTGCGCACATTCTGCCAAAATCCCGGCGGCTTTGTGGCGCAGGAAAATTACGACAACGACCTTGCCGTTGTTAACGGCCATTCATATAAAGAGCTTAAAAGCCAAAACACAAACCTGGCAATTTTATGCTCCCACAACTTCTCCGTGCCGTTTAACCAGCCGATTGCATATGCGCAAAAGGTTGGCGAGCTGACCAATATGCTCGGCGACGGCCATATTCTTGTGCAGCGCTTCGGTGATATTCTTGAGGGCAAGCGCACTTGGCAAAAGGAGCTTTCGCAAAGCAACCTGCGCCCCACTCTCCCCGATGCGGTTGCAGGAGACATCACGGCGGCAATGCCTTATCGCGCAATGACCAACATCATCAACTTCATTCACGCAATGGACCATGTTGTGCCCGGCTTTGCGGGCGACGAAACCCTGCTTTACAGCCCTGAGCTGAAGTTTTATTCAAACAGAGTTAAGATGGACACGGATTTCAACACAAACATTCAGGGGCTTCACTGCCTCGGCGATTCAAGCGGATGGACAAGAGGCTTGATGATGGCTTCCGTTCACGGCGTTTTGATGGGCAGAAAGCTTGTTTAACACAACAGCGCATTGAAGCAACCGAAAATTTTGTGCAGCCGGCGATTTTCGCCGGCTGCTTTTCTGTTTCGCTGCGGCGAAATAATAAAAGGAGACTCCGAGGAGCCTCCTTTTATTATTTATTTGATTTGCCTTTAATCTCTTTGGGCTTTTGATTTTGATTAAAGCGCTTTCTGATTTTTTCCTTTTCGGCCTGCTCATGCTTTTTATAGGAAAGATAATAAAGCCAAATGAGCACAGCCACAACAACTGCGGCAAGAATGCCGGCACCGATTTTCAGACCGGTGGTGAGCTTATTTATATTTTTCAATCCGGCCAAAACAAAGCCGACATCAACATGCACGCTGCCTTTTTCCTCGGAATAATAGGTGCCGTTTGAAAGATACATTTTTTCGTGCGAGGTGTCGCCGCCCGGATAATAATAATACTTCAATGAATTAAGCACATTGCTTGTTTCGGCATCGTAAACAAAATCTGGGTTCTTTTCTGCATAGAAAGTGATTCCCGTGGCATCATCAGTCAACTGCGAAGGCACGAATTGATTAAAAAGCTTATATTGATTTGAATCGCTTGAAGCCCAGGCAACGGCGATAATCAGCGCAATTATAACAGCAGCCAGCACGGCGATTGCGATAATTCCGCCCTTATGATTTTCAAACATTTCCTTTGCGGATTGCCTGATTATTTTTTTATCAACGGAAGCGGCTTTTGCCGCTTTTTTATTTTTTGCCATTAGGTGCATTAACCTTTCCGACTGCAAAATAAATAAGGCAAGCCCTGCGCAGCCGTGCAGGAGCAAGGCGGCATTTGCCGCTTTTTTATTTTATCATAAACGCACTGTAAGGTCAAGCGGCAAGAGTTGTTAATTCGCGGCGAAACGGGGGTGAACTTGTGAGGAGCACTGTTGCAATGCCGTATACCACTTGTTTCCACCCCCTTATCCGAGCGCTTGAGCCACTTCCCGCGAGGAGAAAGGCGAATTTGTTGCCAAAGCACCGTTTAAACTGAATAGCGGATTCCCGAAATGCGCTTGCTTTTTGGGGAAAAGGATAAACAACCGCCATGCCTTTTGTGGTTTGAAAAGCAAATTGCATCGGCACGGTGCTTGTTTCGGCGCCGGGGAACGGCAATATATGTTGCAACGGTGCTTTTAGCAAAAAAGGCGCAAAAAAAGAGGGCGCCGAAGCGCCCTCCCAAATCTTGCGATTTAATTTTGCAAATTTCCGTTTTCTTGCGGGAAAGCGGAAAACAAGTTGCAGAAGTTACTTAGAACTCAATGTAGCCTTCTTCTGTGGATGTTGTGATAACATCAACAGAGAGGAACTGCTCAACTTCTACAACGGGCTTTGTGTAAACTTCTTTCATTATGAAAGACCTCCGTTTAGTTTATTGATACGGCAGAGCCGAAGCCCTGCCGATTTCATGCTTAAATTAAATTAAGCACCGAGAGTAGCAGTTTGCGGTTCTGCGTAAATTACCTGTGACACACCGTCTTTTTCAACGATGATGTATGCACGAGCCGAAACAGAAGAAGCAGTTGTCTTAAGAGTAAGAGCGAACTGGCCGTCTGCTGCGGTGTTGCTGTTCTTATAGATGTAAGCGCCGTTGCCTACATTTTCAAGAACGAGTGAAGCTGTGTCAGCAACATCCTTGCCGAATACGAAGCCGGATTCAAGAAGATTGTAATCTTCAGGAACGGAACGTGTTGCAAGGAATCTTGCCTTGTTAGCTGCAAGCTTTTCAGCTGCAACTGCGGTTACAACGGGCTGAGCTGTTACAGCGCCTTCAACAAATTCAACGTTAACATCAGCTGTTACGAAGAATGTGTATTCGTTGCCGTAAGCGGCATCCTTGCCGTTGATCTTCCATGTGCCTTCGTTAGCTGCCTTAACAGTTACCTTAGCATCATGAGAAACAGTTGCCGTTGTGCCCATATCCTGGCCGCCAACAGCGATTGTGCAGCCTTCCGGAACCGTTACGGTGTAGGAAGCAGCCTCATCCTTAGAGTAAGAAGCAACTACTGTTGCAGCACCCTGGAGAGCCTTAACTGCATCAAGATCCATGCTCCAGCCCTTGAAGGTGAAGCCCTTATATTCATAAGGAGTAGGCATAGCATCAAGTGCTGCTACTTCTTCATTGCTGAGCTTAGCGATAACATTGTTGAACTGGTCAACGAATGTTACATTGAATGCCTTAGCCTCATCTGCTGCGAATACAGGTGTGTAAGTTACATCTGCGAAAGCAGCAGTTGTGTAAGTAGCCTGGTTAGAAACGAGCTTGCCGTTTACTTCCCAGCCAACGAACTTAGCGTTTGCAGCAGGAGTTGCGGTGAGGGTGTATTCCTTCTCATAAGCAACCTTCTGAGCTGCGCCTGTTGTAGCCTCGCCGTTAAGAGTTGTTGTGCCCTTATCGGAAGCATTAACAGTGATCATAACGCCTGTTGCAGGTATAACCTGACCCTTTGCAACAACATCGCCGCAAGCTGCGCATACAGAGTCGCCTGTGTAGCCGTCTTCGCCGCGAGTTGCTTCCTTAGCATTAACGCCTGTTTTGATTTCGCCAACATGGTTGTTCTTATCAATAGGAGTTTGCTGCTGAGCAACGATTACAGCATTACAATCTGCGCAATGAGAACCTGCTGTTAAACCGGTTGCAACGCAAGTTGCAGCAACAGCATCGTCTGTTACGATATTTGTATGGTTGTTAGGATCGAGATCTTTATACTCGGTCTTTGTTTCGCCGCATACGCAGCTGTAGTGAATTTCGCCCGGAACTGTGCAGGTTGAATTGGTTTGGCTTGTTACCTTCCAATCATGAGCACTTGCATCTGCAGGAATTACCTCGCCGCCTGTGGTGTAGCCGCAAACAGAGCACGTTTGAACAGCTGTTTTACCAGGTGTTGTGTGAGTTGCGGGAACTGCAGCTTCGGTTTCGTGCATATCGCAAGCAACGGTGTCTACCGTTTCGATTTCATCATAGGTTGTTGTGCCTTCAACGAAATCCGGCCAAGAATAAGTCTTGGTGGTGTGTTTGCCTGCGCCGTCCGATTTGGGTCCTACTGCAGGTGTGTTCTCCGGAGCTGTTGGTGCTTGACCGGCAGGAACAGTAACAGTTTCTGATTTGCTGCCGCCAAAATAGTTGTAAGTATAAGTTACATCTGTTGAGGTTTCTTCAGGCTGAAGACCCCACTCGGGCATAATGAACTGAGTTCTGGGTGAGGGATTTTGTTCATAATCATCAAGTGAGTTCCAAACTACAAGGTCCTTATCATCGGAACCGCGAGTTGTGTTAATGAATGTGTCACCTGAATTTTGATAAAGAGGAAGTGCCTTTGTTAAATCAACTTCATCTGTCTTCATTTGAAGACCAAATACAGCAAGCATTTGACCCTTGAAAACTGAATCGGGATTATCCGAATCTTGCTGATAAGAATTAGGCCAGGGCTCATGAGGAGTTGCGTTAAGAATAACAGCAAGAGTCTGCACGCTGGCACGAAGATTGATGCCGCTTACATCGGAAGCGTCAATATCGGTGTTTGTATCAGCCCATGTTGCAAGTACACAAGACTTACCGGCTGCTTCGCCAGTTGTAAGCTTATTTTTTTTGCCTGCATAGCTGGCAGGGACAACATCATTACCAGCAAGACCCTTTGCATATTTCCAAATGAGAGAAAGACAGTCTGCCGTGTCAACATTTTCAACTGTAACAACAAGTGCAAATGTGCCGTCTTCCGACTTAAGGTCAGACTTCTTCAAGTTTTTTAAATCATATGTGGGGACAGCGCCTGTTTCCAAATTATCATAATAGTAATTGGACGTATATCCCCATGAATCTGTACCGTCATAATCCACAACATAGGTGTGAAGAACAACGTCCTCATCATAGCTGTATTTACCGTCTGTATTATTTTTATTCGGGAGTGCGAATGAGGTGAGAGGGAAGCTGAAAGCCACCATCAATACAGAGAGCAACACAGCCAAAGCTTTTTTCAAGCTTTTCATCGAATTACCTCCGCTTAACTAACAACAGTATCTGTGTAAGTAAGGATTTCTGAACTATATCCTGCAAAAGCAAGATAAATTTGCTTGTCTTTAGTATTTATGGTTCCGTTTCTGTCAAGATCAACGCCGACATCATAACCGTCATCCTCAGACCTAAAACCGGCGAGATTTAAATATGACGATTTATCCTTAGCGTTTATAGTGTTGTTACCATCCCAATTGCAGGCAACAATGCCAACCATTGTTGAAGATTCAACATCGGAATCTGCCACCTCAATTGTGAAGGTGCGCGTGAAGCCGTATTTATAAGAAACGGTTGCGGTGTAAGAGCCGGCGGGAACATTATTAAAAATGAACTTTCCGGATTCATCCGTTTCCGCCGTTACCGTTTCGCCGCCGACTTCAACAGAAACCTGCGCCCCTGTTACGGGGTAGGAGCCATATTCATCGCTCGGCGCGGTTAATGCGCCGATATATGCCGAAACCGAATGGCCGGTGGCCAATTCGGGAGAGAGGTCACACTTCATGGGATGAACCTCTCCGTTAAAATCGGATGCCTTGCTTAACGCATAGCATTTATAGAAATACGATGTTCCCGAAACGGTTACATCGCCGTAATCCACTTCGATAAAGGTTCGATTTGGATTTTTGTCTACCTGCAAAGCAGTGTTCATATCTACAGCGGTATCGTTATTATCAGACACAGTTACATTGATTCTTAACAATTCGGCACCGTTTGCGGCGAGAACCGAATTTGAATCATAATTACCCGAATTATAAGCAAACACAAAGGAACCGTTTGAAAATTCGCTTTGCACCGCATTTATATTCAGGCCGGTGGCCGAGGCGAGGGGCAAAGACCCATCGGAAAAGGCCAGGAGCGCCGGGTCATAAGAAGCGGTGAATTGCATTTGAGAGATTGATGCAAGATCATCAACCCGCAAAACCATTTCATATGTGCCGGGCGTTAATGCATTGCCGTCTGCTGTTTGGCCGGAGGAATCCGTGAATTGCGCGAACATTACCGGCGTCTGCGTGCCAACAGAAGAAATCGGACCATCTGCGGCCGCTCCGTATATATTAAAAAACGATATGATTAAAGTGCAGGTAAGAACGGATGCCAATGCAACCGATAATTTCCTTTTGAATTTTTCAAGTTGCATTAAACAGCTTCTCCGTTAAAACAAATTTTCGCATAACGCGAATATCGGCCGAACATTCGGCGGATTGCTCCGCCGAATGCCCGATAAAATCAATATATGTTAAACAAAAGCACACACTTATTATTTAACAGTTACATCCGTATAGCTTACATCGCTATCTTTGTAACCTGCAAATGCAAGATAAATAGCTTTATCCTTGGTGTTGATTGTTCCGTTTCTGTCAAGGTCAACGCCTACATCATAGCCGTCTGAACCCTGTCTTGTGCCGGAAGCAGCCAAGTAAGTTGATTTATCCTTTGCATTAACAACAGTATTGCCATCCCAGTTGCAGGCAACGATACCTATCATGGTTGAAGAAGCAACATCGGCACCGTTTACGGTAATGGTGAAGGTTCTTGTGAAGCCATATTTGTAGGTTACGGTTGCTGTGTAAGTGCCATCCGGAACATCCGTAAGAGTGAACTTACCGGAATCATCGGTGGTTGCCGTAACAGCCTTGCCGTTTACATCAATGGAAACAACTGCGCCTGTTACTGCGTACTTACCTTCTGTATCCGTAGGAGTTGTCATTGCGCCGATATAAGCAGATACGCTGTGGCCGGAAGATACCGGCGGCTGAGGTTCAGCGGATTTTTCCGTGAGTCCGTTTTCTGCAAGCATAAGCTTTTGCCTCATTGTATAGAGGTTGGAAATGCAAAGCGTGTAGTTATCCTTATCGGAAGGAACGAACGGGGAAATATCCTGGTGCTTATAAAGGCCCGACTGGAAGTTTACTGCATCAACAGCATCATAGAGTGCATCAATAAATGCAGACCAGCTCTCATCCGAATAGGTTACGCCATCCGGGTTGGAGGATGCTGTGTAAGTGGTGTTGCCAACAGTGTAAGTTTTAGCATCGGGATCTGCATCAATTGTTGAAATATCAAGCGAAGCAGAGCCTGTGCTGTTCTTACCGGCAACCGCGCAACGGATTTCCTGCTCAAGCTGAGCCGGAACATAGCCACGCTCAAGAACCTTTGCCATATAATCGTTGAAGTTACGAAGAGCTTCACGAAGTTCAAAGGTGGAAGCGGTGGAGGTTACGACAGCCTTGCTGTAATCAACAACGGCTTCGAAATCTCTGAAGCTGCGGTTTGCATTATTGGCGGTATTGTATGCTTTAAGAGCATCATCTTTCTCAGAATCAAGAGAGCTGAATACAAGCGTTTTTTCGCCGCCTTCGGGAGTATAATAATAATCCCTGTAAAGATCTACATTGATAAGAGCTTCTGCACTGCGACCTGCGCTTGCCATCTGCTCATACTTAACAACATCGAAGTTTACATTATTAAGGCCGGTTCTAAGAACGTAAACATTATTGTAAACATTCGTTGCATAGGAAACATTCAGATTTGCATCAAGAAGCTCCTTAGCATAAGTTACCTTATCGTTTACTGCTGCAACAGTGCCTCTGGAGGCTGTGCCGGGAACGATTTGATTTTGTGTATTTGCATACATTACAACCCAATCATCCGATGCGGCAACTGCCTTGTTATCGGCATTGTTATGAGTGTATTCAACAGCTGAGTAAACGAGAGAGCCGGCGCTGTCTTTAACCTGAATGGTTGTGGTTGCAAGATAGGGAGCTTCAAAATAAGGAGCTGTGCCCGAGCCTGCATCCTGCCATTCGGTTTCATAAGCTGCGGCATTAACGAAATGCCATACGCCGTCAACCTTAACAACCTTAACGCCGGTTGCATTAACCGTGTAAACATCAAGATCTGCTGCGGCACCGTTTACCATAACGGAAACGGTTTCGTTTGCTTTGGTAACATCGGCATCTGCGAGCTTGGTGTTACCGTAAACAGGATTAGCGAATACCTCTTCACCGTTTGCATCGGTGTAATGAGTGAGATAGAATACGCCATCCTTAACAACTGCGGAAGCTTTAAGGCTTGCAAAGTTTGAACTGCTCATAACATCTGCCGTTGCGGGGGCATATGCTATTTCGCCGACAACATTGGTTGTGTTGGAAGTTTTTGCAAAGTTAGCTTTCTGAGAGCCGAGGCCTGCTGCGTTATCGGCAGTAAGCACGGTTGCAGTTGTGGAAAGAGCCTGCATAACTGCTTCCTTATAATAGTTATAATATTCGGGAGCCTTTGCATCGGCAGCCGTGTAGTTATTCAGGAACTCTGCGCCGGTGTTATAAAGGCTTTCGGATGTGGGAACATCGGAAAGATCGCCGACGATAAGATTTGTTGCAAGATTATAGCCCTTATCGGTTACAACGCGAAGTTTAACATCGCTGCGGCCCTGCTTAATGCTGTGGTCTTTATCCCATTCAACAAAGTCGAGCTTTGTGCTGGTTGCGGACATTGAGCCGGGAGTGATGGAGAATACAAGGCCCTGAGAACCGGTGGAAGCTGTTGCGCTGCCCTTGATTCCCTTATTGATGGCCACACTGTAATCGCCTGAGCCGGTTGTGGAAATATAAACGCAGTTATAAGAACCGTCGTTATTTCTGTCTGCAATGATGCTTGCGGGGATGTAACCGTTTACACCTGTGGTTGTGATTGCATCAAAAGAGCAAACAATATGCTGCCTGCATTCGGGAACCGTATTATCCGTTGCAACAAGATTTACAGCGTCAGCTCTGCTGAGAAGCTTATCTTCGGCGGTTACCCAAGCACCCTTAGGATTACCGTTTTCATCATAAACGATTTCCTTTAAGGTTGAGCCGTCTTCCAAAGTTTTGGTGGTGTACTCATATTGATAGTAATCATACCAAGATGTATTAACAAGGTTACCTGTTGCGGGATCTGCCGCAGCTGCAACATATTCCTGACCGCCGGAAGTAATATAAGCTTCAAATCTGATGTTAGAAGTTGTTTTACTTGCGCGGTTAAGATATACGGTGGAGTTGGAAACCGCAGCCGGATCGTCTGTTGAAACAGCGATATTATTGGGAACAATAAGGTAATCCTGCGATCTTGCCGCGCCGGCAATTTTATCCGTTGTGGAGATCGTGGTGCCTTTTTTGTTTACACCGGTGAGGGTTTCAGCAAAGCCTGTTGCAGAATCGCTGCTATAGGTTTGTGAATACAGATCCTTTTGAGCGGATACATAGTAATACATCGTTCTGGTAAAGTCGCTTGTATATTCATCAGAATATGCTTTGCCGTCCTTGCCGACGATTTGATATGTAACCGTGAATGTAACAACAGCTGCATTTGTTGAGCCGAGTTCATCTGCGGTAAGAGAACCGCTTATGCCGATAGAACCTCTTGCCTCGGGATCGAGGGTTGCGGAAGTGTCTCCCGTAAAGGTCCATGTGCCCTTATCGGCCTTAATGCTCTTAATCTTAATCCAAGAGCGGCCGAGTTCTTCGGTGGAACCATCCGTTTTAATTGTGAAACGGTTGATACCTTTACCGAGGTTCTCCAGGTTGACAGTATTTGTCAGAGTGTTGCCTGCAGTGTAGCCTTTAGCAACGCTTTCCGCAAGCTTAGCATCAAGGTTGCTAACCTTATAGTTTTGAAGCTGAGGAAGGAATCCGTTAAGCAAGCTTGCAACGGACTGAACAACGAACATAGCGCCCTTCCAAACAGTGTCGGGATAGCTGGAGAATACGCCGGCGAACTGAACAATATTAACAATTGCGCTTGAGATAACGCCGAAATTGGAAGCATCATCGGAAGTGCCTGCAATAACGCTGCTCTGAACAAGGTTGTGGAACGGCTTATTCACATTATCGCCGGAAACATCCGGAATAATATTCTTGCCATACAGCGGCTGATTTGTGCTGCGGGCATTAAGGAAACCGTTCAGGAGTTCTTTAAGAACATCGTAAACGCTGAGGTCTACGCCCTTTGTTGCAATAGTGGGAGCGTTAATGATTGTTGCCAATCTGTAAATAAAGTTTGTTACGCCGCCTACCTGCTCACCGTCTGCGGAGTGGGTGCTTGCGATATTAAGAGCGCCTGTTACCAGGTCATCCATAATAAGCGCATGAGAATCAAGTGCGCCACGCTTTGAAGCTGTGCCGAATTGAAGCTCACCGAGAACGGGGAGAAGCTTATTTGCGATAATATCTATATTCTTCCAAAGTGTATTGTCCAGAGTAATCAAGCTGTTACCGTTTGAATCTGCACAACCGAGAAGAGGACCAACACCCTTATCCTTTGCATAATATACGATTACGGAATTAAGAATGCTGAAGATATCTGTGCCTTCGGCAACCTGTTCGTCATAAGTTTGAACAGATTTAACATTATAAATGCTCCATGCCGTACCTTTTTTATCGGTGATCGGAACATATTGCATCATAACATAGCCAACGGCATCGCGGCACATTGCATAAATTGTTTCCATAGATATATCATAATATCCGTCGCTGCCCACAGTTAAGAACTGTGAATAGTCGTTTTGAGGAAGAATAAATGCAAGGTGCTCCTGAAGAATAACTGCTGCAACGCCTTCTGCGTCATCACATTTATCCCACTTATCATAGTGGATGGATTTAAGATCCTGAATGTTATTCTGAAGGCAAGCGATGAGGAACGGAACCATTGCGCTTTCGAGATTAGACTCGGAAAGAACAGCCGAATCGCCGCTTGTGTGATAGAACGAAGAAAGAATGTTCTTATCGGTTGCATCGCCGACGTACTGAACAACTTTCAGTGCGTTTGCAACAAGAGTTTTGCCGATTGTTTTGGCATCATTCGTATTGATTGTTTGAAGAGAAGCTGCGCCTGCATAATCGGGAAGGAAATCCTTAACCGCTGCAACAAGGAAATCATTAAGGCCTGCAAGGATATTGCTGTAATTGCCATACTGATTTGCCATGAACGCATCGATATTGGGAGTGCCGGTGCACTTAAGGTTTGTGTTAAGAGGACCGGTTTCCGCCTTGAAGTAATAAACCATAAGCGGGCTTCTGCGAAGTTCGTTAAAGAGCTTCGTGGAATCAATATCTCTCCAATTATACACAGCGTTTGCTACAACGCTTCTGTCATAAGTGAGAGCTGCCTTAACATCGTCAAGGTTAAGACCGTAGTCTTTAGCCCAAGCCTGAACATTAGCGGCGGAATAGTTGGCGGCAGGATTTGAGTAATCCC
>OHXY01000229.1_pt1 | contig 15660 bp, 9 predicted proteins | sample 1580161 | NCBI WGS metagenome assembly OHXY01 (sample SAMEA3882505, study PRJEB24775) | human gut metagenome | biome: human-associated habitat; feature: intestine environment; material: feces | place: Netherlands | collected 2009/2010 | reverse complement strand
CCCCCCGTATGGCTGCCTACTTTCACATCATTCACCCATACATCCGTTTTCCAGTCGACAGCACCAAAGTGCAACAGCACTTGTTTTCCCTTCCAGGCAGAAGGAATTTCAAAACTGCGCTGGTAGACCAGTTCCTGGTTTTCATTGATTCTTTTTCCAACTCCGGACAAGGAGGATTCGATGGCAAAAGGAACAAGTATCTGCCCTTCGAACTCTGCCGGAAGATGCTCACCTTTATTTATAACGGCATAATTCCACAGTCCGTTCAAGTTCTTCCAGTCACTCCGTTCCATGATGGGACGAGGATATTCGGGCAACACATTCGCGGGATTGATCTGGGATGCCCAGTCCGTTTTGATTTTATCACCTGCCGGCTTCCATTGCGCCGAGCCTCCGATTGCAAACAACGTCAAGAATGACGATATGAGGAAAAATCTTCTCATAGTATTATAACTTTTTATTGGTTTCTACGAAAGCAAAGATAAGCCGATTCAGAAAAAAAGAATAGAAATTTAGAACCAATAAATAGTATTTTTGTGGAATATCAAGGTATTACCGTCTCATTTTATCAAAGAAATTCATCAAAGGCACCTTTTTCCGCTTTTCTTGCCACGCCAATGACAAGGCTTTGCCTTCCCATTGGCAAGACTTTGCCACCGCGTTGGCAAAACTTTGCCATAGGCGTGGCAAAAGTTTGCCAAGGCAGTGACAACTTGTTGGCAAAATACCTCCCTGATATACAAGGAGTAGCAAACAATAGACAGCAGGGAACGACTAATATCCCGGATTCTGCTGGTTCTCCAATGCCGGATTGGCATTTATCTCATCTTGCGAAATAGGAAGCACAATCTTCTCGAAAGTACGGTCGATTGTTTTTCCACGGTGACTCACCGGAATATCTTGAAAATCGTCGTTGAATTCGATGGTTCTGCCCATACGCATCATGTCGAAGAAGCGTTGTCCTTCACCAAAAAGCTCCTTGCTGCGCTCGTCCAGAATCATATCATCGGTAATGGTAGCGGCAGTGGCCGGTGCCAGTCCGGGAGAACGCCTGCGGATTTCATTCAGGTAACCGGCGGCGGCATCTGCGCCTGCTTCCTGCTTCGTGGAGTGCAAGGCTGCTTCGGCGGCAATCAGATATATCTCGGAAAGACGGATTATCTTGATATTGACGGCTGTATTGGTTGCCTTGCCGTCACCTGCCAGAGTGGTACTGCCCATATACTTGTAGCAGGCTCCCTTGCGTTCAATCTCATTGTCCACCCAGTATTCATCGTTGTCCATGATTCCCCAACGCACATCCGTCTCGTCTTCACCCAGACGGTTCAAGAAATAATCGCTGGCAAGATACCAGCCCATGGCATTCTTCAACTGTCCGTAGCGCATCAGGTAAAAGCCCAAAGAAGAAGTTCCCAGGTCTGATTCCTCAGTGGTGATGCCCAGCTCAAAGATGGACTCGGAACCAAACTGCTTGCTCCAGGAAGCCGTCCAATCGGCAGGCTCATACAGTTTGTACACACCGCTTTCTATAATCTCCCGGGCAGCGTTCAAAGCACCGTCATAATCTTCCATATAGAGTTTCACACGCGCTTGCAGGGCTATGTTGGTGTAATAGTCCGCATATCCGCTCTGCTTTGTCTTCTTCTTGGCAAGCAGGGCCGCCCCGTCCGACAAGTCCTGCAGAATCTGGCGATAGTTCTCCTCCACAGTAGCACGGGTGGGCTGGGCGTTCACCGTAAGCGGCTCGGTTACATTGGGAACTCCATAAGAGGTCTTGTTGTAATTGTAAGGAAGCCCGTAGAGACGGACCAAATCGAAATAGAACAGCGCCCTCAGAGTCAACGCCTGCCCTTTGGCTTCGGAAAAGTCTTCCATACTGCCCGATTCTTCCAGCTTCTCAATGTTGCTCAACAAGGTGTTGACCTGCAGAATGCAGTAATATCCACGGCTCCAGAAACCGGAATAAGTATTGCTGTTGGAAGTGTGGTTGAACGTATAGAATGCATCCAGTCCGCGTCCGGCAGCAAAAATCGTGAGGTCACCGCCCTTGGCATCACCGTACATAAAAAGGTTTCTGCCGTAATAGGACGATGAGGTCATCGCACTCATCACACCGTTGATAACCACCTGCGCATCGGCTACCGTACCGACAGCACCTTCTGCATTTCCGGAGTTGGTGGGCTGCATATCCAGAAAATCGTCACACGAAGTGAATGTAAAGGCACCAAGTATCACAAGTGCCAATAAATGATATATCTTTTTCATTGTTAGTTCCTCCAGTTCATTAAAATTTCAATTCAACGCCAACGACAAACGTTTTTCCGATAGGGGTTTCCCAACCACGTGTGCCGTATTCGCTCACTTCGGGGTCTGCCTCCTTGTATTTGGCTATTGTCCAAAGGTTGCTGGCAGTGAAGAAAAGGCGGGCATTCTCGATGAAAGCCTTGCGGGTCATGGCTTTGGGCAGCGTATAGGCCAATGAGAGATTCTTCAAGCGCAGATAACTGGCATTGAACAAGTGGCGGCTGCTGTATTGTTGCGGGTCATCGAGGTCTACACCTTCGATACGGGGCTCTGTACCGTTCGTATGGTCTGGCGTCCAAAGGTTGTTGTAGTAGCTTTTAGCACGGATACGCTCCCAATAATAACCGTCGTCGGCCACATCCATGTAGGCTCCATCGTACAAGTCTCCTCCTATCTTATAGGTAAAGCCCAACGAAAGGGCTATGCCTTTGTAGGAGACCGAGGTATTGATGCCCCCATACACTTTGGGAACGGCATTACCGATGATGGTGTAGTTGGCATTGTTATAGTCATAAGTAGCTCCGCGCCCGTTATACTCAAAATCTCCGGCCTTGCCATTCTTGGGGTCATTTACATAGTAGACGTTCTTGCCGTTGGTCTTGTCCACACCTGCCCATTCGTATCCATAGAAAGCCAGCGTGGACTGACCTTCCCGGTATACATATTGCGCACGGCTGTCGCTACTGGTGGGGTCGTACCAGATAATGTCCGCACCGCCATACAACTCTTTCACCTCAGAACGGAGAAAGGTTGCGTTGACATCGGCACTCCATAACCATCCTTTACTATCAATGATGTCACCACTCAACTCCACCTCTACCCCATGGTTATTGATGCATCCTACGTTCCGCAACGTAGAGGAAAATCCCGTAACCATCGAAATGGGAACATCCTGGAGCAGGTTCTTCGAATCACGGTTGAAGTATTCCACCGTACCGCGCAGACGTTGGCCGAAGAAGCCGAAGTCGATACCCACATTCGTGTTGTAGCTCGTCTCCCAAGACAGCTTGTCATTGGTGACGGTAGTGATTGTACCGCCCGGGTTACCCATGTACTTACTGGTATAGCTCATCAAGCTCATATAGCCGTAATTGTCCGAAGGCAGCGTACCGTTAATACCATAAGAGGCACGTATACGCAGGTTGCTCAGGAAAGAATATTTGCTCATAAAACCCTCGCGCATGATGTTCCACGCTCCCGCCACTGACCAGAAGTTTCCCCAACGTTCCTGCTTGCTGAGCCGGGAAGAACCGTCGCGGCGGTAAGAACCGGAAATGAAGTAGCGTTCATCGTAATTATAATCCAACTTGGAGAGCACGGACACCATCGAGTTTCCCCAGGAATATCCGGCAGAAGTCTGCGTTCCGGCAGTAGAAACTGTATGAATGGTGCTGACCGCAAGATTGCTTCCTGTGGCACGCACATAGTCTGTCTTGTTCTTCTCCGCTTCGAAACCCACCATGGTGCCAACTGTGTGTTTGTCGAAGGTGCCGGTATAATTGGCGGTAGTGGAGGTAACCATCTTCTCGTATGTAGTACGGTATTCGTTGACATTCCCATTGTCTGCCGAGCCTTTATAGTGATTGGCACTGTAATAGATATGGTCTTTTACAGTAGTATTGTCGTAAGAGTAGATAGAACGAAGGTCCAGGCCCGGCATCAGATGCAGGGTGAGCGTCTCCGCAGCTATGATTTTGGTACTGGTAGAACCGTTCTCCCACTCTTTGTCATAATAAAGCCCATTGTAGGCGTAGCTACCGTAACGTTCGGTCCAGAGCTCGCCGGTCTTGTAATCAGTGGGCCAGTAGAGTCCCCACAGCAAGTTACGGGTCTGCATGAAGTAATTACTGCCCGTGTTGCGTGTATCATTATAACCGCTTTTCTTGGTACGCGCCAGGCTGGCATTGGTGGTCAGTTCAAGGAATTTCCCCACCTTCTGGGTGAGGTTCAGGCGACCGGAAACACGGTCGAAGCTGTTCATCTTCAAACGTCCTTCGTCCTGGGTATAGGAAAGGGAAGTGTAATAGTTGGTATTCTGCGTAGCACCGCTGACGGACATATCGTAGGTCTGGTAAATGGCGGTACGGAAATATGCCTTGTCCCAATCGTAGTATTTGCCTCCACGCCCGGAGTTGTCGTACTCAAGGATATTGACGTTCTCGTAAGCTCCCGTACCATTTGTGGTAAATTGGTAGCCATGTTTGTTGAAACGGCTGTTCAACTGGCCTATGGCATAGGCTGCCGCCTTTTCGTCCGTTTCGCCCTTACCACTTGTACGGGCATCGTGAAATACGGTGTAGAGCATATTCACATTCTCCTGTACGCTGGCCGTTTCATAGTTGTCCGTTGCCCAGCAGGGCGTGAAGCCCACTTCGGCTTTCAGCGTCACCACCGGCTTGCCAATCTGTCCTTTTTTGGTAGTAATCAGAATGACGCCGTTTGCCGCACGCGACCCATAAAGCGAGCTGGCCGCCGCATCTTTCAATACAGAAATAGATTCGATGTCTTCCGGGTTCAACGTATTCATGATGTTGTTGGTAGAATAGAGCTCACCGCTCATCTGCCCCGTATTGCCCGAAGAGACCGGAACACCGTCCACTACATACAACGGTTCATTCCCGGCATTCATAGAACCTATGCCACGGATGCGGATGGCCGGTGCGGAACCCGCCTGGCCGGAATTATTCGTCAGTTGCAAGCCCGCCACTTTACCGTTCAACGCGTTTTCAAAGCTGGTCGTCGGAATGTCTTTCAGCGCATCCGCTTTCACTAAAGAAGCCGAACCTGCATAGCTGCTCTTTTTGGCCGTGCCGTAAGCCACCACCATCACTTCATCCAGCAGTTCCGAATCCGATTTCAGCACCACCTTCATAGCAGGCTTTATGGCAGCTTCTACTTTCTGCATACCTACAAAAGAGACAATCACTGTCTTTGCCGTGCCCGGCACATTCAAGATTGTAAATTTACCTTCGATATCGGTCACGGCCCCCAGCGTTGTACCCTTCACCAATACCGATGCCCCAATAATCGGCTCATTGTTGTCCTCGGCAAATACTGTTCCCGAGACCGTAGACGTCTGAGCCATCACTCCCGCCCCCATAACCAGGCAGACAATGATTAACAAGAAGAATTTCTTTCTCATGCTTCTCTTCCTTAAAATTAGTCAATCAAAACACTTTTTAATATCCAAACGTTGCAAAGGTATGTATCTTTTTCAAAAAGAAAAGCAATAGTATTCAAAAAGCTTCATTTTGATTGTATTTTAAGCTAAACACAAGCAATATGTCTATAGCCTAAGCATTCCAAGCAATAAGTATGATGCTGGATACGGAAATATAAGCAATGCCAAAGAAGATATATCCGGATTTTAAGATATGACACGTCCCGGCATACAACTTTTTTCGTAACTTTGCACAGTTTTAAAATACACTGAACGAATGGAGTTTAAGTATGACGTTATTGTAATCGGCGCCGGACACGCAGGATGCGAAGCCGCTGCCGCTGCTGCAAACCTGGGTTCGAAGACTTGTCTTATCACAATGGATATGAACAAAATCGGACAGATGAGTTGTAACCCGGCAGTGGGAGGCATCGCCAAAGGACAGATAGTACGCGAAATAGACGCCTTGGGAGGATATATGGGATTGGTGACAGACCAGACAGCCATACAGTTCCGTATACTGAACCGTTCCAAAGGTCCCGCTATGTGGAGTCCGCGCGCGCAGTGCGACCGCAACAAATTCATCTGGGCATGGAGAGAGATACTGGAAAATATCCCCAACCTGCATATCTGGCAGGATACCGTGCAGGAAATCCTCGTTGAAAACGGTGAGATTACGGGAGTAGTCACATTATGGGGAGTAACGTTCCATGCCAAATGTGTAGTACTCACCGCAGGAACTTTCCTCAATGGACTGATGCACGTGGGACGTACCATGCTTCCAGGCGGACGTATGGCAGAACCTGCATCCTACCAATTAACCGAATCCATCGCAAAGCATGGCATCACCTTTGGACGCATGAAGACGGGAACCCCCGTACGCATAGATGGACGCAGCGTGCATTATGAGGATATGGAAATCCAAGACGGAGAATGTGACTTCCACAAGTTCTCGTTCATGGACACTCATGTACGCCATTTGAAACAGCTCCCTTGCTGGACCTGCTTCACCAACGAAGAAGCACACCGCATCCTGCAGGAAGGTCTGCCGGATTCTCCCCTTTTCAACGGACAAATCCAAAGTATCGGCCCACGTTATTGCCCCAGTATAGAAACCAAGATTGTGACTTTCCCCGACAAACCGCAGCACCAGCTTTTCCTGGAGCCCGAAGGGGAAACAACCCAAGAGCTCTACTTGAATGGATTCTCTTCTTCATTGCCCATGGACATCCAGATTGCAGCATTGAAAAAGATACCGGCATTCAGAGATTTGGTCATCTACCGCCCGGGCTATGCCATCGAATACGACTTCTTTGACCCCACCCAACTGAAACATACGCTGGAAACGAAGAATATAAAGAATCTGTTCTTTGCCGGACAAGTAAACGGAACAACCGGTTACGAGGAAGCTGCCGGACAAGGAATCATGGCTGGCATCAACGCCCACATCAATTGCCACGGCGGAGAGCCGTTCACCCTTGCAAGGGATGAAGCATATATCGGCGTTTTAATCGACGATTTGGTAACAAAAGGCGTAGACGAGCCTTACCGTATGTTTACTTCCCGTGCCGAATATCGCATCCTGCTCCGTATGGATGATGCGGACATGCGACTCACGGAAAAAGCCTGGAAGCTGGGACTCGTCAAGGAAGAGCGGTACAAGCTGCTGACAGAAAAACGTGAAGCCGTGAACTGGATTATAGACTTCGCGCGGAATTACTCGATGAAACCGGCATTAATCAATCCGGTATTGGAGCAGCTCGGCACTACTCCACTGCGCCAGGGATGCAAATTGATAGATTTGATAAACCGTCCGCAGATAACGATTGAGAACATTGCCGAACACGTCAGTGCCTTTAAACGAGAACTGGATAAAATATCCGATAGAAAGGAAGAAATTGTAGAAGCTGCAGAAATACTCATCAAGTACGAGGGATACATCGGGCGCGAACGGATTATTGCGGATAAGTTGGCAAGATTGGAAAGCATCAAGATAAAAGGTAAGTTTGACTATAATTCCATTCAATCCCTTTCCACCGAAGCCAGACAGAAGCTGATGAAGATAGATCCGGAAACAATAGCCCAAGCGAGTCGGATTCCGGGAGTATCTCCGAGCGACATCAACGTGCTACTGGTACTTTGCGGACGATAGAACGCAAAGTTCCACGTGAAACAAAGAATTCAATAAACCTATTAAATAACTGATTATGAGCAAAGAAACGCTTGCCAAAAGCATCCGGGAAATACCCGACTTCCCCATTCCGGGAATTCTATTCTACGATGTAACTACCTTGTTCAAGGAACCTGCTGCCCTGCAGGAGCTCTCGGACACACTGTACGAGATGTATAAGGACAAAGGAATAACCAAAGTAGTGGGTATAGAATCAAGAGGTTTCATTATGGGCCCCATTCTCGCCACCAGACTGGGAGCAGGCTTCGTTCCTATCCGCAAGCCGGGAAAACTTCCTGCAGAAACCATCGAAGAGAGCTATGAGAAAGAATATGGCAAAGACACCGTGCAGATGCACAAGGATGCCATCAATGAAGACGATGTAGTATTGCTACACGACGACTTGCTGGCAACCGGTGGAACAATGGAAGCCGCCTGCAAACTGGTGAAACAGATGAACCCCAAGAAAGTGTATGTAAACTTCATCATCGAGCTGAAAGAGCTTCATGGCAAGGATGTGTTTGGAGATGATGTGGAAGTGGAGGCTGTGCTGTCGCTTTAGCCATTTCATATTTCACCACAGATTACACAGATTAACACAGATTATTTATCCACCACAAAACACAGTTTTATCGAAGAGAAATCTGCGCTAATCTGTGTAATCTGTGGTGAAACGTCGGTATTATGGAAGAACTCAGAACTAACGACTACCTCAAAGGGATTGTATCCAACCTTCCCGAAAGTCCCGGTATTTACCAATATCTGAATACCGAAGGGACTATTATATATGTAGGAAAGGCAAAGAATCTGAAGCGAAGAGTGTCTTCCTACTTCAACCGGGAGCACGAACCGGGAAAGACGAGGGTGCTGGTCAGCAAGATTGCAGATATCCGATATATCGTGGTGAATACGGAAGAAGACGCGCTATTGCTGGAAAACAATCTTATCAAGAAATACAAGCCTCGCTACAACGTACTGTTGAAAGACGACAAGACGTATCCCAGCATCTGCGTGCAGAACGAATACTTTCCACGTGTATTCAGAACCCGGAAGATAATCCGTAACGGTTCCTCCTATTATGGCCCTTACAGCCATATACCTTCCATGTACGCATTACTCGACCTCATCAAGCATCTGTACCCTTTGCGTACATGCCACCTGAACCTCTCTCCGGAAAACATACGTGCCGGAAAGTTCAATGTTTGCCTGGAATACCACATCAAGAACTGTGCAGGACCTTGCATCGGGAAGCAAAGCCAGGAAGAGTATCTGAAAAACATCGCTGAAATCAAGGAAATACTCAAAGGGAATACCCAGGAGATAGAACGGATGCTTTTCCAGCAAATGCAGGAACTGGCAGCCGAAATGAAGTTTGAAGAAGCACAGAAGATAAAGAAGAAATACCTGCTGCTGGAAAACTACCGGGCGAAATCGGAAGTGGTAAGCAACGTGCTGCACAATATCGACGTGTTCTCCATCGAGGAAGACAGCGATGAAAAGTCCGCTTTTGTCAACTACCTGCACATTACGAACGGTGCCATCAACCAGGCTTTCACCTTTGAATACAAGAAACGATTGAATGAGAGCAAAGAAGAACTGCTCTCTCTCGGCATCATCGAAATGCGGGAAAGATACAAGAGCCTTTCTCGTGAAATCATCGTGCCTTTTGAGCTGGATATGGAGCTGAAAGATGTCGTCTTTACCATTCCGCAACGGGGAGACAAAAAGAAACTGCTGGAACTCTCCATCCTCAATGTGAAGCAGTACAAAGCCGACCGCCTGAAGCAAGCCGAAAAGCTGAATCCGGAGCAACGGACCGTGCGCCTGCTGAAAGAGATACAGCAAGAGCTGCACCTGGACCGCCTGCCCATGCAGATAGAATGTTTCGACAACTCCAACATCCAGGGTTCCGACCCCGTGGCCGGGTGCGTGGTCTTCGTCAAGGGGAAACCTTCCAAGAAGGATTACCGCAAGTACAATATCAAGACCGTAGAGGGACCGGATGACTATGCCTCCATGAAAGAGGTCGTAAAACGGCGCTATCAGCGCGCTATAGAAGAGAAAGCACCCCTGCCCGACCTTCTTATCACCGACGGTGGAAAAGGGCAAATGAGCGCCGTAAAAGAGGTGATAGACGAGCTTGGCCTGAACATCCCCATCGCCGGACTTGCCAAAGATGGCAAACATCGCACTTCCGAGCTATTGTATGGCTACCCTCCCCAGACCATCGGATTGAAACAGAACACCCCCCTCTTCCGACTGCTGACGCAGATTCAAGATGAAGTGCACCGCTTCGCCATTACCTTCCACCGCGACAAGCGCAGCAAACGGCAGATTGCCTCCGCACTGGACGAGATAAAAGGTATCGGTGAAAAGACAAAAAGCACGTTGCTCAAGGAGTTCAAAAGCGTGAAGCGTATCCGCGAAGCATCTGCCGAGGAGCTTGCCGCCGTGGTGGGAGAAGCGAAAGCCAAAATCATCCAGACCTATTTCTCAGAGAAATAATGACTGATAAATCAGCCTGCAGAGCCATGCACACAACGAATTAATTCGTAACTTTGTCCCCTCAAAAAGACAAGAACAACATGAGAGTAGTGATACAACGTGCCGGACACGCTTCCGTCACCATCAACGGAACCTGCAAAGCCTCCATTGGAAAGGGCCTCATGATACTCGTAGGCATCGAAGAATCCGATGGAAAAGAAGATATCGACTGGCTTTGCAAGAAGATAGTCAACCTGCGCATTTTCGATGACGAAAACGGCGTAATGAACAAATCCATTCTTGAAGCAGACGGCGAGATACTGGTTATCAGCCAGTTCACCCTCCACGCCTCCACCAAGAAAGGCAACCGTCCCTCCTACATACGGGCAGCACGGCCGGAAATATCCGTCCCGCTGTACGAACAATTCTGCCGGGAACTGAGTTTAGCATTAGGTAAAGAAATAGGTACCGGCGAATTTGGTGCCGATATGAAAGTAGAACTGATGAACGATGGCCCCGTGACCATCTGTATAGATACAAAAAACAAGGAATAATGACGTTAGAAGAAGCACAGAAACAAGTGGATTCCTGGATAAAGGAATACGGAGTGCGCTATTTCAGCGAACTCACCAATATGGCGATACTGACCGAAGAAGTGGGCGAACTTGCCCGCGTCATGGCACGCAAGTATGGCGACCAATCCTTCAAGAAAGGAGAAAAAGACAATCTCGACGATGAGATGGCAGATGTTCTTTGGGTACTTCTCTGCCTTGCGAACCAGACCGGAGTGAACCTGACAGACGCCTTCTGCCGCAACTTCGAGAAGAAAACCAGACGTGACCAGACAAGACATATCAATAACCCTAAATTGAAAGACCATGGAGAAGAATGAGCCTACCCAGAGTAAGTATGACGCCGCCCTGGCAAAGTACAACACCCAACTGGATGATGCGGAAATAGCTGCACAAGCTGCCAGAATCATTGCAGAGAAAGTGCCGGCAAACAACACGCCGGAGGTAAAGAAATTCCTTTTCAACTGCATTGACCTCACCACACTGAACAGTACGGACAGCGACGAAAGTGTCATGAAATTCACCCAGAAAGTGAATAAATTCGACGAAGAGTTCCCCGACCTGAAGAATGTGGCAGCCATCTGTGTATACCCCAATTTTGCAGAAGTCGTAAAAGACACGCTGGAAGTGGAAGATGTAAAAATAGCTTGTGTATCAGCAGGTTTCCCCTCCTCCCAGACTTTCATTGAAGTGAAAGTGGCAGAAACTGCCATGGCACTGATGGAAGGCGCCGATGAAATAGACATCGTTATTTCGGTGGGCAAGTTCCTGGCGGGAGACTATGAAGGCATGTGCGAGGAGATACAAGAACTCAAAGCAACCTGCAAAGAGCACCACATGAAGGTAATCCTCGAAACCGGAGCCTTGAAGACGGCTTCGAACATCAAAAAAGCATCCATCCTTTCCATATATTCGGGTGCCGATTTCATCAAGACTTCCACCGGTTTCTCCACCGGCGGTGCAACCTTCCATGACATCGAGTTGTTCGCCGAGCATGTCAAGGGCCGCTGCAAGCAACAGCCTGCCGCCACACCGGAGGCCGCTCTGGTTATGTGCCAGGCCATCAAGGAATATCACGAGCTGACGGGTATCAAGGTAGGCTTTAAGCCCGCAGGAGGAATCAACTGCGTGAACGATGCACTGATTTATTACACCATCGTCAAGGAAGTGCTCGGCGAAGAATGGCTGAACAACGAACTGTTCCGCTTGGGAACCAGTCGTCTTGCCAACCTGCTGCTTTCGGAAATCAAGGGCGAGGAAATGAAATTCTTCTAAGAGAAAGCTGTATTTACCTATAAATAAAGCCTGATGGAGTGGGTTCCATCAGGCTTTCTCATATTATCAACCGGAAACAGTTCCGTCATTTTTCCCGCTCTACCACATAATCCAGATACCCGGCTAGCGCTGCTTTTACCTCCGTATCGGGCAAAGAAGCCAGCAAAGAAAGAGCCTTTTCCTTATAGTCATACATCACTTGCGAAGCATACTCTATACCACCATTCTGCTTGGTAAATTCGATTAAATGGGCTATTTCGCCAGGCGTTGCCTCCCCATTCTTTATCTTTACGGCAATTTCTTCCGCTGTTTTATCCTTCACGGTATTGAGCACATGAAGCGCAGGCAGAGTCAACTTCCCCTCCACCATATCATTTCCGGTAGGTTTGCCTATTTCCTTGCTCTCGGAGTAATCGAAAATATCATCCTTTATCTGAAAACAAAGCCCGATATATTCACCGAACAGACGCGCAGATTCCGCCTTTTCATCGCTGGCCCCCACCGAGAGAGCGCCCGCCTTCGTACAAGCTGCAAAGAGCACGGCCGTCTTCTTGCGGATAACGTCGAAATAGACTTCCTCGGAGAAATGGAGATTGCTGACGTTGGAAAGCTGCAGAAGTTCACCATCTGCCAAATCCTGCCCCAGGCAGGAGACGATGTCGATAATGTCATGGTTACGGGTCATGCCCACTTGCACCAACGCTGTTGCAAGCAGATAATCGCCTGCCAGTACGGCTACTTTATTATTGAAAATGGCATTAACGGAGAGTTGTCCACGGCGTTCAGTACTTTCGTCCACTACATCATCGTGCACAAGGCTGGCATTATGAAGAAGTTCCAACGCAACCGCAGCATGCAGGGTTGCAGGACATACCTTGCCAAAAAGCTTCGCAGCCAGAAGCACCAGAATGGGGCGCATCATCTTCCCGTTCTTCTGCCGGATATGCGCAATTACGCTGTTCAGCAAAAGGTTGGAACTGGAGAGGGTACTTTCAAAAAGCTTCTTGAAGTCCTCCAATTCCTCAGAAATCGGAGATTTTATCAATGATGAGTTGTCCATGCATCGCTATTTGCCTACAAAAATAGTAATAAAACGGTTAATACGGTATTTTTTTGTACTTTTACCATGAAAAAAAGGATTAAATGTATGAATTCAATCGATAAACTGTTTTTGCTCGATGCCTATGCACTGATATATCGAGCCTATTACGCGTTCATCAAGAACCCGAGAATCAATTCAAAAGGATTCAACACTTCGGCCATTCTGGGCTTTGTAAACACCCTGGAAGAAGTGCTCAAAAAAGAGAATCCCACACACATAGGAGTAGCCTTCGACCCGTCGGGCCCCACCTTCCGCCACGAGGCCTACGAGCAATACAAGGCACAGCGCGAAGAGACACCCGAGGCCATCCGCCTTTCCGTACCTATTATAAAGGACGTCATCCGCGCCTACCGCATCCCCATCCTCGAGGTGGCAGGCTACGAGGCAGACGACGTGATAGGCACCCTTGCCACCGAAGCCGGGCGGCAAGGCATCACCACCTATATGATGACGCCCGACAAGGACTACGGCCAGCTGGTATCGGACCGCGTCTTTATGTACCGCCCCAAGCACACTGGTGGATTCGAAGTGATGGGTACCGAAGAAGTGAAGACGAAGTTCAACATACAGACCACCGAGCAGGTCATTGACATGCTGGGACTGATGGGCGATGCTTCCGACAACATCCCCGGCTGTCCGGGTGTGGGCGAGAAAACCGCACAGAAACTGATTGCCGAATTCGGCTGTATCGAAAACCTGCTGGAACATACCGACCAGCTGAAAGGCGCACTGAAAACGAAAGTGGAAACCAACCGCGAGATGATAACCTTCTCCAAATTCCTTGCCACCATCAAAACAGATGTTCCCATCCGGCTCGATATGAATTCGCTCGTCCGCGAAGAACCGAACGAAGAGGAACTCCGCAAGATTTTCGAGGAGTTGGAATTCCGCACACTCATCGATCGGGTACTCAAAAAGGGAAGCGGCAATTCGTCCTCCCCTACTCCAACCTCTCCGGTACCCGACCTCTTTGCCGGGACTCTGTTTGCCCAGCCGCAAACCTCCACTCCCGAAAACAGCGCCCCGATTCAAGGCGATTTGTTTGCAAATTTTGCGGGCGAGGGGACGGGCGTTTCTGAAAATTCAAACCTGACGCGGTTAGAAATGCTCGATGTAGACTACCAACTCATTGATACAGAAGACAAAAGAGCAGAAATTATTCAAAAGTTACTTACAATCGAAATTCTCTCAATAGATACCGAGACTACCGGAACCGAGCCAATGGACGCCGAACTTGTAGGAATGAGCTTCAGCGATGCCGAAAACCGTGCATACTACGTACCCGTTCCCGCCGAACGAGAGGAAGTCTTAAAAATTGTAAACGAGTTCCGTCCCCTCTTCGAAAACGAGAAATCCATGAAGGTGGGACAAAATATCAAGTACGATATGATTATCCTCCAAAATTACGGCGTCCAGGTGAAAGGCAAACTTTTCGACACCATGCTTGCCCACTACGTGCTTCAACCCGAACTGCGACACAACATGGACTATCTGGCGGAAATCTACCTGCACTACCAGACCATCCACATCGATGAGCTAATTGGAGCGCGAGGCAAAAACCAAAAGAACATGCGCGACCTTCCACCCGAAGATGTCTACCGTTATGCCTGCGAGGATGCGGACGTCACCCTCAAACTGAAAAACGTGCTGGAAAAGGAACTGAAGGAGCAAGGTGCCGAACATCTGTTCTACGAAATAGAGATGCCGCTCGTCCCCGTACTTGTCAATATAGAGAGCAACGGAGTGCTGCTCGACACGGAAGCCTTGAAGCAATCGTCCCAACACTTCACCGTCCGTCTGCAGGAGATTGAGAAGGAAATCTACGAGATGGCTGGCGAGACATTCAACATCAGCTCCGCCAAGCAGGTAGGCGAAGTGCTCTTCGACAAGCTGAAAATCGTGGAGAAGGCCAAAAAGACCAAGACCGGACAATACGTCACTTCCGAAGAGGTGCTGCAGAGCTACCGCAGCAAGCACGACATCATCGGGAAGATACTGGAATACCGCGGACTGAAGAAGCTGCTGAGCACCTATATAGATGCCCTACCCCAGCTCATCAACCCACGCACGGGACGCATCCACACCTCCTTCAACCAGGCAGTGACCGCTACCGGACGCCTCAGCTCCAGCAATCCCAACCTGCAGAACATCCCCATCCGCGACGAAGACGGAAAGGAAATCCGCAAGGCGTTCATCCCCGACACCGGCTGCGAGTTCTTCTCTGCCGACTACTCGCAGATTGAGTTGCGCGTGATGGCGCATCTCTCGGGCGACGAGAACATGATTGAGGCGTTCCGCGAGGGCTACGACATACACGCTGCCACCGCCGCACGCATATATAAAGAGGACATTAACAGCGTGTCGCGCGACCAGCGCACAAAGGCGAAACGCGCCAACTTTGGCATCATCTACGGCATCACCGTCTTCGGTCTCGCCGAGCGACTCGATATCTCGCGCGACGAGGCGAAGCAGCTCATCGAGGGCTACTTCAACACCTTCCCCGGTGTGCACGCCTACATGGAGAAGGCGAAGGAGACGGCACGCGAACACGGCTATGCCGAGACGTTCTTCCACCGCCGCCGCTACCTGCCCG
>OHXY01000224.1_pt1 | contig 15787 bp, 18 predicted proteins | sample 1580161 | NCBI WGS metagenome assembly OHXY01 (sample SAMEA3882505, study PRJEB24775) | human gut metagenome | biome: human-associated habitat; feature: intestine environment; material: feces | place: Netherlands | collected 2009/2010 | reverse complement strand
ACTTTTCGTTATGTTCTTTTAGTGCCAACTCCGACTTCAATGTCGGGACAACATTGGATACATAGATTATGGATATTATTGCAATTAGCAAACAAATCACACAAGCAAGAGTATATTTATTATTATTTAAACTTTTCATGTTATTTTTCTTGATTATGCCACCACGGGCGACGGCGAGCTTTCTGCTGTTAAGCTGATTGAAACTGTTGTTAAAAGCGGTGCAACTCTCGGTTCGCTTGCAAAAATAATGACGGTTTATCCTCAGGTGCTTATAAATGTTCCCGTAACTCCGCAGGGTAAGCTTAAATATAATAACGACGAATATATTATTTCCGCCGTTCAGGAAGCGGAAATGGACCTCAACGGCGACGGCCGTGTGCTTGTGCGCGTTTCCGGCACTGAGCCGCTTGTGCGCGTTATGCTTGAGGGCAAGAATATCGAGCAAATAACAAAGCTCGGCAATGAAATAGCAGAAGTGGTAAAGGAAAGACTCAGCTGATGAGATACACAAATGATTGGGCGGATTACGAGCTTATCGATTGCTCCTGCGGTGAAAAGCTTGAAAGATGGGGCAGTCAAATTCTTGTGCGCCCCGATCCGCAGGTTATATGGAAAAGCGAAAAAAAGAATAAGCTTTGGCATACTGCAGATGCACGCTATCACCGCTCAAGCACGGGCGGCGGCGAATGGCAGTTTTTCAAAAAGGTTCCTCCCGCATGGAAAATCAAATATAAAGATTTAACCTTTAATATCAAAACAATGGGCTTTAAGCATACGGGGCTTTTTCCGGAGCAGGCGGTAAATTGGGATTATGTTCGTGATATTATCCGTGTGAGCGGCAGAAATGATGTTAAGGTGCTTAATCTTTTTGCCTACACGGGCGGAGCAACCGTCGCCTGCCTTAAAGAGGGCGCGTCCGTTGTGCATGTGGACGCTTCAAAGGGAATGACTCTTTGGGCGAAGGAAAATGCAAAGGACAGCGGAGTCGCCGATAAGCCGGTGCGCTGGATTGTTGACGATTGCATAAAATTCGTTCAGCGTGAAATCAGGCGCGGCAATAAATATGATATTATTATTCTTGACCCGCCTTCTTACGGCAGAGGCCCGAAGGGCGAAATTTGGCACCTTGAGGATCAGTTATATGATTTTGTGCAGCTGATTGAGCAGGTGCTTTCGGATGATGCGCTTGCCGTTTTGCTCAATTCTTACACAACCGGGCTTTCCGCTTCGGTTATGAAATATATTCTTGATGATGTTATCGTAAATAAGAAAGGCGGCAGTGTGTTTGCGGATGAAATCGGGCTTCCCGTTTCCTCCGGTGCGGGCGTTTTGCCCTGCGGCGCAACTGCTGTTTGGAAAAATCAATAAATGAGTTTAATCGAATTTCAAAATGTTTCCTTTTCTTACGGCACCGATGAGGGCGAAGAAAGGGTAGATGTTATCGAAAATTTAAATCTTAATATAGAAAAAGGCAGCTTCACGGCAGTGCTCGGGCACAACGGCTCGGGAAAATCCACCCTTGCCAAGCTCACAAACGGAATATTGTTTCCTCAGCAGGGCAAAGTGTTGGTGGACGGTTCCGAAACAAAGCCGGACGACAGTATTTTCGATATCCGCAAAAAAGTGGGCATGGTATTTCAAAATCCCGATAATCAGATAGTGGCTTCAATCGTAGAAGAGGATGTTGCTTTCGGGGTTGAAAATTTAGGCGTGCCGCCGCAGGAATGCCGCAGGCGCGTTGACGATGCCATGAAAACCGTTGGTATTTACGAACAGCGCCTTAAAGCGCCGCATAAGCTTTCGGGCGGTCAAAAGCAGCGCGTTGCAGTTGCGGGAATTATTGCAATGAAGCCCGAGTGTATAGTGCTCGACGAACCTACCGCCATGCTTGATCCCAGCGGCAGAGCCGAAGTGCTTGAAACAATCAAAAAGCTCAATAAAGAAGATGGCATCACGGTTGTGCTCATCACTCATTATATGGATGAGGCCGTTCAGGCAGACAGAGTTGTTGTTATGGACGGCGGCCAAATCGTTATGGATGATACGCCGCAAAATGTGTTTGCAAAAGTTGATGAGGTTAAATCCTACGGGCTTGATGTGCCACAGGCAACCGAGCTTGTGCACAGAATGAAGCTGAAGCCCAAAAAAACGGTTTTAAATGCCGATGAATGTGTTGATTATATAGTTTCCCTGTTGGAGGATTAACATGCCTGTACTGTGTTGCGAAAAATTGAATTACCTTTACAGCGTGGGCACTCCGTTTGAAACGGCCGCGGTTAATAATGTTGATTTCAGTGCCGATGAGGGCGAAATGATAGGTATTATCGGCCACACGGGCAGCGGCAAATCCACGCTTATTCAGCATATGAACGGCTTGCTTGAGCCGCACAGCGGATGTGTTATTCTTAACGGTAATGATATTTGGTCCAAAGAAAACAGAAAAAAAATAAGAAATGTTCGCTTTGCGGTGGGTCTTTGCTTTCAGTATCCCGAATATCAGATTTTTGAGGAAAATATATTTAAGGAAATCGCCTTCGGTCCAAAGCAAATGGGGCTTTCGAATGAAGAAATCGCTTTGCGTGTGCGCGAAAGCATGGAATTTGTGGGGCTTAAAGGCGATATGGTTGATAAATCGCCGTTTGATTTATCCGGCGGTCAAAAAAGGCGAGTAGCAATAGCTTCGGTTATCGCAATGAAGCCGCAGGTGCTTATTCTTGACGAACCGTGCGCGGGGCTTGACCCGAAGGGCAGAGATTCCATTCTTGATATGATTAAAGAATATCAGCGTTCCACGGGCAGCACCGTTATTATCGTTTCTCATTCAATGGAGGATGTGGCAAGGCTTTGCACCAAGGTTTATGTTATGAACGGCGGCAAGGTTGCCATGAGCGGCAGCGTTGCCGAGGTCTATTCAAGGGGAAATGAGCTGAAAAACATGGGCCTTAATGTTCCGCAGGTAACGGATGTTTTTATTAAGCTCAAAGAACGCGGTGTTGATTGCAAAACGGATATCTACACGCTTGAGCAGGCTCAGGCCGAGCTTGAAAGACTTTTAAAAACGGGGGTGCACCGTGAGTGATATAACCTTGGGGCAGTATTTCCCCGGAAATTCTTTTATTCATAAAATGGATGCGCGCATGAAAATCGTGCTCACCGTTGCGGTAATCGTTGCGCTTTTTATATGTAAAAACTTTTATACTCTTGCGCTTGTAACCGTGTTTTCGGTTGTAATCGTTCTCTCTTCAAAAATATCGCTTAAAACGATATTTAAAAGCATTAAGCCGCTTGCCGTTATTATCATTATCACCTCAGTGCTCAATCTGTTTTACGGGCAGGGCGAGCCGTTGGTGACTCTTTTCGGCAGGCTGAAAATCACCGAGGCGGGTATTTGCACGGCAATATTTATGTCCGTCAGAATTATTTTGCTGGTTGTTGTCGGTTCGCTTTTAACCTACACCACCACGCCTACGGATTTAACGGACGCAATCGAAAGATTGTTTTCGCCCCTCAAGGTGTTTAAGCTTGATGTTCATTCGGTTGCAATGACGATGACTATTGCACTGCGCTTTATTCCAACGCTTATTGAGGAAATCGATAAAATCACGGCGGCGCAAAAATCTCGCGGAGCAGATCTTGAAACAGGCAATCTTGTTCATAGGGCAAAAGCGCTTGTGCCGATTCTTATTCCGCTGTTTATTTCTTCGTTCAGGCGTGCAAACGAATTGGCTTATGCAATGGATTGCCGCTGCTATAAGGGCGGCGAGGGTCGCACAAAAATGAAGCAGGTTAAAATGGCGGGCAGGGATTATGCCTCGCTAATATCCGTAATTGTTATTTTTGCGCTTGTAATCTATATAAACACACTTTCGGCGGCGGTTATATGATAAATTATTTGGTATCCGTCGGCTACGACGGCTCTTGCTATCACGGCTGGCAAATTCAAAAAAATGCAATCACCGTTCAGCAGGTTTTTCAACTGGCACTCGAAAAGCTCTTTCGTGAAAAAATCGATATTAAGGGCTGCAGCAGAACGGACAGCGGCGTGCATGCAAATATGTATTGCGTTTCGTTTAAATCGGAAAAGGAAATTCCGTGTGCCAATGTTGTTTCAGGGCTGAATACTTATTTGCCAAAAGATATCGCGGCTTTTGACTGCCGTATTGTGCCGCCCGATTTTCATGCAAGATACAGCGTTCATTCAAAGGAATATGTTTATCGCGTTTATAACGGCAAAATAAGAAATCCTTTTTTGCAAAAATATGCTTTTCATTATAAATATCCGATAGATGCCGAATATCTTGATAAAGAGGCCAAGGCATTTATCGGCACCCACGATTTTGCCGCGTTTTGCTCGGCTAATTCAAAGGTGGAAAGCACCGTAAGAACGGTTTATGATTTTAGGGTGGAACGCGAGGGCGACGAGGTTCGCTTTATCGTCAGCGCAAACGGCTTCCTTTATAATATGGTGCGAATTATGGTCGGCTCTCTTTTGTTTGTTAATGAGGGCAAAATCAAAAGCGGCGGGCTTGCGGAGGTTATCAAAAGCAAAAGCCGCACCCGTGCGGGAAAAACCGCACCGCCGCAGGGGCTTTATCTAAATAAAGTAAATTATTAAATTTCAGTTAATATATATTTCAGCAAGTGTTAATTTTTGAGGGTTATTATGGCATCATCTCAGCGTGAAGCCGAAAGAGCGGAAAGAAAAAAATCAAAAAGCCGCAAACGTTGGCGCATTGCGTGGGCAATAGTCGGCGTGGTGGTTGCAGCTTTGCTTATTATGCGTATCGCGGAAACGGATTTTTCCTCCCTTTCGGCCAAGAAAAACAATTCCGAATCTGTTTCGGAAAAAAACAAATATCCTTATGAGCTTTCCTCCGGCGGCGATCTTTCATTCGGAACGGTGGGCAGCGGGCTTTATGTGCTGGACGACAGTTCTTTCACCGTTCTTGACACATCAAACGCAAGCCTTGTGCAAACCTTTAATCACGGCTATTCCAATCCCATAGTCGAAACAGCGGGCAGCTATTCGCTGCTTTATGATCAGGGCGGCACGGCGTATAGGCTTGATACGGAAAAAAAGAATGTTTATTCCGATAAATCAGATAATCAGCTTCTTTGCGCAGGCGCGTCCGAATCCGGCAGCGTTGTTTTGTGCACAACTTCGGATTCTGCAAAAAGTAATGTTTCGGTATATAATAAATCTTTAAAGAAAAAAATGAGCTATGATGTGGCAAACGGCTATGTGATTGCCGCCGCGATAGACGGCGATACCGAGCCGAGAGCGCGATTTGAATATTATTCCTCGCCCGTGCTGGATTTGCGTTTTTCATCAAGTGATTTGTTTGTTGTGGGTTCGGATTTCGTCAGTGTTGTTCGCGGGCTTAAAACCGAAACAAAGATTTTCGAACAGGGCAGTGCATTTACTGCATCATATGATTACGACAGCTCCGATAATTTGATTTACGCTTATTCGGAATATTCCGGTTCCGCGGAAAACAAAATAGCCGTGGTTAAGCACAACGGCAATGTAAAAACCGTGGCAACGGTTGATTCGGCGGTTAAGGATATTTCGGGATCTTCATCATATATAAGCGTTTTAACCGCAGACAGCGTTATAACATATAAAATCTCCGATTCATCCGTTAAGCAAACATATAAGGCGGATGATTCTTACACATCAATCAAGCAGGTTTCGTCTAAGGTGTTTGCAAAGCGGCAAACTCTTGTTGAACTGATAAGCGAGAATCGGGAGTGATTAGGAATATGAATATAAATGTTCTTGATATTATTCTCGTTTTGCTTGTTGTTGCCTGCGTGATTGCCGGATATTTCAAGGGCTTGCTACGCTCCGTTATCTCATTTGCGAAATATGCACTCGGCCTTCCGCTTTCGTTTTTTATTGCCGATAAATATTCGGCACAAATTTACAATTCGCTTTTTCGAGAAGCGGCGCTAAATAAAGTCACCTCCGCGCTTGAGCAATCGGCAAATATAGATTCGGTTGTTTCCTCGGTTAAGGAAAGCGTTGCTTCGCTTCCTTTCGGGCTTTCCGGAATTGTTGATTTGTCTTTTCTTGATAATATAAACAATTCCACAGCGGCTCAGGCGATTGCAGCCAATGTGCTTGATCCCGTTTTGTTGGTTGTTGTTAAAGCTGCCGTGTTTCTGCTTGTTTTGCTTGCGGTTGCGATTATCGCTTTCCTGATTTCGCGCTTCATTAAAAGGCTTGAGGAAAAAGACCGTATGCCGCTTAAGCACACAAATAAATTTATCGGCGCTCTTCTCGGTGCATTTAAAGGCACAGTGCTTCTTGCCGGTGTCTGCGCCGCGCTTGTGTTTGTGCGTGATTTCATTTTTGCGTCATCTCAAAATGAATTTGTAAGGCTTGTTGATTCAAGCTCGGTTACAGAGTTTATAAATACAATAAATCCGCTTATTAACCTTGTTTAATACGGAGCCCTTTTGGGCGGAAAGGCATTGATTATGAGTAAATTAAAGGAAAATCTTAAAGATCTTTTCACCGATTGGAATACAATACCAAATTGGATGTGCTTTGTAAGGATTGCGCTTATTCCGGTTTTTGCCGTTCTTTTCATTAAAGAATATTATCTTTGGGCTGTAATTACAATGATTGTTGCAGCTCTTACAGATGTTTTTGACGGCAAAATCGCAAGAAAATTCAACATGGTTTCGAATCTCGGAAAAATTCTCGATCCCATTGCAGATAAGCTTTCTCAAATGGCAATCGTTGTTATCCTTATAATAAAGTTTTGGCAAAACGACGGTATTGTTAAATACATATTTTTCCTCTTTATCATAAAAGAGCTTATTATGATAATCGGCGGCGGTATATTGCTTTCAAAGGGTATGCGCCCAACAGCGGCAGAAGTGTGGGGTAAAGCAGCAACGGTTGTTTTCTATGTGTTTATGATAACGATTATAGCTTTGGGATCTCCTGATTCTCCGCTTGTCGGCGTATGGTTCTTTAAGCAGCTTCCGCAAACCCTTACAACCGTTATGGTTATAATCTCGGCATTGCTTGCCTTTGTTTCTCTTTTCGGCTATGCGCCCGGCTTTATTAAGCAGATGAAAGAAAATAAGGCGGCTTCAAATTCCGATAAAAAGAAAATCAATTAAGGAGTAACTTAATGAAACAGCAGATGTGCAGCAAGTGCGGAGTTCGCCCCGCAGTTCTGTTTATTCAAAAAATGGAGGACGGTAAAGTTGTTCCCGAGGGGCTTTGCATAAAATGTGCCAGGGAAATGAATGTCGGCTCCATAAATCAAATGATAGATCAGCTCGGCATTTCGGACGAGGAGCTTGAGCAGGCTTCAGAGCAAATGAGCCAGTTTATGGAAAATATGCAGGATTTCGATTTCGGCTCGGTTGGCGATATGCTCGATCCCGATAACGCCGAAGGTGCCCAAACCCTGCCTTTCGCAAGCCTTTTCGGAAATAATGCCGAAGAAAACGGCGACACCAAAACAGGTAAAGGCTCCAATAAGAAAAAAGGCAAAAAGGGCAGGAAGGACGATCCCCGTAAATTCCTGAACAATTATTGCAATAACCTCACCGCTAAGGCAAAGCGCGGCGAGATAGACGCCATTATCGGCAGAGAAAAAGAAATATCGCGCGCAATTCAAATTCTTTGCCGCAGAACAAAGAACAATCCATGCCTTATCGGTGAACCCGGAGTAGGAAAAACAGCCGTTGCCGAGGGTCTCGCAATAAAAATCGCAAAGGGTGAGGTCCCCGCAAATCTTGCCGATAAAGAAATTTATCTGCTTGATTTAACGGCGCTTGTTGCCGGCACTCAGTTCAGAGGCCAGTTTGAGGGCAGAATAAAAGGCCTTGTTGACGAAGTTAAAAGCGAGGGAAATATTATTCTGTTTATCGACGAAGTGCATAATCTCGTCGGCACCGGGGACAGTGAAGGCACAATGAATGCCGCCAATATACTCAAGCCCGCGCTTTCAAGAGGCGAAATTCAGGTTATCGGCGCAACAACCTTTAACGAATACAGAAAATATATCGAAAAAGACGCTGCTCTCGAGCGCCGCTTCCAGCCGATTAAAATTGAAGAGCCCTCTGTGGAGGATGCTTACAGAATGCTTCTCGGCATAAAGGCGTATTATGAAAATTATCATAAGGTGCAAATGAGCGACAGCCTTGTTTATAAAGCCGTAACCATGTCGGAAAGATATATTACGGACAGATATTTGCCCGATAAGGCAATCGATTTGCTCGATGAAGCCTGCACCTGCGCAAATCTGCGCAATCCGGCAATATCCGAATATCAGCTTAAGCTTAAAGAAAAAAATGATTTGCTTGAAAGAATAGACGCTCTTTCTCAGCCCGATCCGGATGAAAACGAGGAAATCGATTACGAGCTGATTTCAAACCTTAAAGCTGAAACAATGAAGCTTGACGGGGTTTTGCCCGATCTTGCGGAAAAAGCCAAGGATAATCAGGTGGTTGAAGCCGATTTGGCAAAGGTTGTTTCGCTGTGGACGGGAATCCCGGCCGCAAAAATCGAGGCAGGGGATATAAAACGCCTTGCTTCTCTTGAAGATGAGCTTAAAAAGCATATCGTGGGTCAGGATGAAGCTATTTCAAAGCTTGCCGCCGCAGTGCGCAGGGGCAGAGTTCAAATAAGCCCGCGCAAAAGGCCGCAGTCGTTTATATTCGTCGGACCGACGGGTGTCGGCAAAACAGAGCTTGTTAAGCAGCTTGCAATGTATCTTTTCGATTCGCCCGAAAGCCTTATCAGGCTTGATATGAGCGAATATATGGAAAAATTCAGCGTTTCAAGAATTATCGGCTCGCCTCCGGGCTATGTGGGATATGACGAAGCAGGCCAGCTTACGGAAAAGGTAAGAAGAAAGCCTTACAGCGTTATTTTGTTTGACGAAATTGAAAAGGCGCATAAGGATGTGCTCAATATTCTGCTGCAAATTCTTGATGAGGGCAGAATAACGGATTCTCAAGGCAGAACGGTTAATTTTGAAAACACGATTATCGTTATGACCTCGAATGCCGGCTCAACGGATACCGCATCGCTCGGTTTCGGCAAATCCTCAAACGATATAAATAAAGATGTTACGATGAAAGCGCTTGAGCGCTTCCTGCGCCCCGAGTTTCTCGGCAGGGTTGATGAAATCATCACCTTTAATAATCTCACATTTGAAGATTTTGAAAAAATTGCCCGTATTATGCTTGATGAACTTGTGGAAAGCCTTAAAGATAAGGCAATTGAGCTTGTTTATGATGATTCCGTGCCCGTATTTATTGCCAAGGAAGCGTTTGGCTCCAAAAAGAATGCGCGCGGAATACGCGATTGCGTTCGCAGGGATGTTGAAGACTTGCTTGCATCGCAAATCGTTTTCAATCAGGATAGGGAAATTAAGCGCTTTGCTCTTACTGCGAATGAAAAAATTCAGGTAAGTATTGATTAAATTTAAAAAAGTACTTGACTTTGCGGCGTTCTTTGTATATAATAACTAACGTCGCTAATGCGGGTGTAGTTCAATGGTAGAATGTCAGCCTTCCAAGCTGAACACGAGGGTTCGATTCCCTTCACCCGCTCCATACATGCGTTTGTAGCTCAGCTGGATAGAGCAACCGCCTTCTAAGCGGTGGGTCGGAGGTTCGAGTCCCCCCAAGCGCGCCAATGCTGCGCCTGAGCATCAGCAAACGCTTCTTTAGCTTGCATGTCAAGCGCAGCAGAATATGGTGGGATTAGTTCAGTTGGTTAGAGCGCCAGTTTGTGGCACTGGAGGTCATCGGTTCGAATCCGATATCCCACCCCACTTTTTTCTATCCCTATATTGGGGTGTCGCCAAGCGGTAAGGCAAGGGACTTTGACTCCCTCATGCGTAGGTTCGAATCCTGCCTCCCCAGCCATGCGCCCTGTTTCGGATAGGGCGAATTCGGTTCATTAGCTCAGATGGCAGAGCACTTGACTTTTAATCAAGGTGTCCGGGGTTCGATTCCCCGATGAGCCACCAAGTAAAAAGCATTGATTACGCTTCGCGTTTTCAATGCTTTTTTCTTTTTGTTTTGTGTAAATCGGTGATTTTTGCTTTTTTATTGCAAGATATATCAGTAATTGGGGAAGAGCCGATTTAAACCGTTCAAAACGAATAGCAAGAACGGAAGGGCATCGTGTGCAATGTAAAGCTGATTTGAATTGTGCTTATCGTGCAAGGCAAATGGGGTGTGACACCGTTAAGCAATGGAACGCAACCCTTGACGGTAAAACAAGAGAATCGCATAGGCTTGTAGATAAAGAATGGCGAGAACTTGAAGAACCTTTTTCAAATGGTTTGATGTATCCTAAAGAGCCGGGTGCTCCCGCAGCTGAAAGGTGTAATTGTCGTTGTATTCTTGATGATGTACCGAGATGGTATGTTGAAAAGGGTGGTGGTCGGTATCGCAGGGATAATAATACAGGCGAAATTATCAAAGCAAGCAATTATCAAGAATGGAAAGAAAAATACTATTCTGCTATTGATAACTTGAAGAAGGATGCTATAATAAATAATAGCTTGAAGTCTTATAAAAATGTTTTTACAGATAAAAAAAGTAAAACTCAAAGTGTTGCTTGATGATGGTACGAAGGTATATGTTACAGATAATAAGGTTGAAAGCGAAGCAATACTGCATGCCGGAACAAAGTACAAATTGATTGATACAAACAGGCTGATGGATTTAAAGGGTGATTCTTGGCTTGAAATAATAAGAATAATTAAGTAGGTGATATGATGACAGAAGAAGAAAAAGCAAAAAGAAGATTTTTTATGTCTGAAGATGCAAGAACTGTGTTTATTCCGCCTTGTGCTGTCTGCAAAAATGTGGATGGACTGAATTGCAAGGCATTAAAGGGCAGACGTCCTGAAAAATATTATATGGATGATAATCCTGATTTTCAGAAATGTCCTAAATTCGATTTTAATCCAAATGCGTTTTATGCAGACAAATATAAGGAATTATCAAAGCATTATAATTGGTAAGCATCCACATATTGATTGTGGATGCTTTTCTTATGCCAAAATTTAATATTGTTGAATGAAGCGCTTTGCAATTATGCAAGGTGCTTTTTATGCTTATGCAATTAAGCTTGCTCTTTTGGAAGTGTTACAAGCATAACCGTGCCGTTATCCGAGCTTTCTTCAATTTTTATTGCACCCTTGTGGAGCAACACAATTTCCCAAACAAGCGATAATCCAAGACCTACTCCGCCGTGCGCTCTGCTGCGTGATTTGTCAATGCGGAAGAAAGGCTGGAAAATACTTTCTCTGTATTGTTCCGGTATGCCGTGGCCGTTATCACGCACACGTATCAAAATCTTATCTTTATTATCGCAAACGGAAATATGCACTTGCGCATTTGCGCGATTATATCGTATGGCATTTTCCGTCAGGTTAAATATCAATCTGTAAATCAAGGTGTCGCTGCCGATTATTGTGCCGTTGCCGTCATAATTAAGGGCAATTCCTTTTTCCTCCGCAATCGGCTCAAGATCGGTTATGATTTCTTCTATCATTGGGGCAAGCTCGATTCTGTCGTTGCAGGGCACAGAGCGCAGCTCGCTCATTTCAAGCAATGTTTTTGTCATTTGAGACATTCGCTCGGTTTGCTCTTGCAATAGCTTTAAAAACTCTGCCGTTTCCGGCTGCACATCGGGATGCTCTGCGGCAAAAAGTTCAATTTGCGCCTGAGTCAGCGCAAGGGGAGTCCGCAATTCATGAGCCGCATTTCCCGTGAATTGGCGCTGTGCCGAAAAGCCCTCATCAAGCCGCTTGATCATGCTGTTGAACGATTTGCTGAATTGCTTGAATTCGGGAAGCACATCCTCGCTGATTTGCACATCCGCAAGATTGTTTGGCTGCACATTTTCAACCTGAGCGGCAAAGCTGCGAAGCGGCTTTAATGCACGGCCGCTTACGAAATATGCAAGCACACCGCCCAGCAGAGTAACCGCCGCCGTTATATACCAATTTGTTGTGCCGAAGGATTGCTGTGCTCCGCTTACGATAATAGTAACCTCATTATCAAGATTTTCGCTTTGCGGGTCAAATGCTCCCGGCTCGCCGCCGTCAATATCGCTGTAAGCCGAAATGCCGTTTCCTATTGAATCCATATAATGCTTGCCGGAATATCCTATCAGACAATTCATCAGCACACATGTTATGCAAATTAAAATAGCCGTCATTATGGTTATGCGCCATTGCAAAGATAGCTTTTTCATTTTCTTTCCTCCATAACATAGCCTTCGCCTATGCGATTGTGTATGGTGTCATATCCCATGGCGGCACGCAATTTCTTTCTCAAAGCCGAAATATGCACTCTTATTGAATTGCTGAAATTATCAACGCTGCTGTCCCAAACATGCTCAAGAAGCTCCTCTTGGCTTATCGGGCGGCCTTGGTTAAGCATAAGATATTCAAGTATTCCCGTTTCTTTTCTGGTTAAAGACAGGGCTTTACCGTCCACGGCGCCTTTGCGTGTTTTTGTGTTAAATGTAAGCTCTCCGCAGGTTAAAACAACATCGTTTTGCGTAAAGCGCCTGAGCGTCAGGCTGCGAATTCTTGCAGCAAGCTCGTCTAAGTGAAAAGGCTTTGTCAGATAGTCGTTTGCGCCGGCGTCCAATCCCTCAACCTTATCTGCGATTTCACAGCGCGCCGATAAAATAAGCACCTTTGTGTCGCAATCCGTTTTTCGCAGGGATTTAAGCAATGTCATTCCGTCTGTATCCGGAAGATTAAGATCAAGCACAACAAGATCAAAATTTTCAACGGCAAGCATTTCTGCCGCCGCTTTTCCGTTGTAACAATAATCAACGCTGTATGCAAGGCGCTTCAGGCTGCGAACAATTGTGTCGCAAAGTGCTTTTTCATCTTCAACAACTAAAATATGCATTATGTTTCTCCTAACAGGGTTTTGGCTTTAGAATATTTATATTATAGCATAAAGCAAGGCTTGCCTGCACAATAAATATTCCGGAGCAAACGGTTATATATGCAATGAGTGCCGTTTGCAAACAGAAAATTTGCTATGTGATGATATTATATCATAAAGGCATAAAGTCTTTGTTAAATTTCTTTTCTTAACAAAGATTTTATGCCTGTTGTGATAAGATGTGTGCAACAAAGGAAATTGAAGGGAGTGATCATGTTGTTTAAGTTGAAAAAAGCTTTGTCTCAGGGTGGATTGCTGATTGCCGGTGCGGTTATGGTTTGCTGCGGTGCAATGAGGGGCGAGGTTGAATCCGTATTAAGTAAGGCAATAAGATTGTGCTTGGAGTGTATTGGGATTGGATAAAAAAAAGAAAAAGAAAAAGAAAAAAGCATCGCGCCTTATAAGCCGCTTCAGAGGCTTGATACAGGCTTGCGCGGCCCTTGCAGCAAACATACATTTGCCTAATTTCTTTAAAGGCGGAATATATCAGGGCAACGGCAAAGCTGTTTGTGTGCCGGGGCTAAACTGCTATTCCTGCCCGGCTGCATCGGGCGCTTGCCCAATAGGCGCATTTCAAGCGGTGGTGGGCTCATCAAAATTCAGCTTTTCATATTATATAACCGGATTTCTGATTTTGATAGGTGTGCTTCTCGGTCGTTTTGTTTGCGGCTTTTTGTGCCCGTTCGGTTGGCTGCAGGATTTGCTGCATAAAATTCCGGGCAAAAAGCTTTCAACAAAAAAGCTTAAACCCCTAAGGTATCTGAAATATGCCGTTTTGCTTTTTGCCGTGGTTTTGCTTCCGGCGCTTGTTGTAAATGATGTGGGTATGGGCGATCCTTTCTTTTGCAAATATATTTGCCCGCAGGGTGTGCTTGAGGGCGCAATTCCGCTGTCTGCCGTTAACGAAGGAATACGTGCTGCTTTAGGCTCTTTGTTTACTCAAAAGCTTATAATTTTAATTGCAGTGGTTGTTTTAAGCATTTTGTTTTATCGCCCGTTTTGCAAATGGATTTGCCCGCTCGGTGCCTTTTATGCGCTTATGAACAAGGTTTCTCTGCTTGGAATAAAGGTTGATGAGCATAAATGCGTTTCATGCGGAAAATGCGCAAAGGCTTGCAAAATGGATGTTGATATTACAAAATCACCCAATCACACCGAGTGTATACGCTGCGGCAAGTGCATAACCGCCTGCCCAACGGATGCTTTAAGCTTTCATTACGGATTCGGAATGCCGTCAAAAAACATCGGCGGAAATTCGGCACCGTGTAAGAAAAATAAATTAAATAATAAAACGGAGGAACAGTTATGAAAATCTCAAAAACATCAAAAATATTAGCTGTTATAATGGCGTTGGTGCTTGCGCTTGGCCTTGCAGCCTGCTCGGCAAGCAAAGACGGCAACAAGAGCGGTGATTCCGAAATTGCCTCATTAATGGCAACGGAACCCGGCAGCATTGATGAGGCAACAGAGCTTTATAATAAGCTTATGCAAAAGGAAAACGATATCCTAACAAATAATTCTCAGCTTTGGGAAAAAGTGTTTCTTTCGGCCAATAAAAACACTTCCATGATTGAAGACGGCACAAATTACGGCGATTTTCTGCTTTCAACTATCGAAGGCGCAAAAGACAGCTTCACTGCCGAAGAACTTAAAACTCTTAAAGCAGGTGCGGAGCAAATTAAGGAAATTGAAAATAAGCTTACGATTTTGGAGCAAAAATATCCCGGCTGCGGAAGCAAGCCCCAGGAAAACGACAGTGTTGATGCCGCAACCGCGGGAATGACGGGCGGCAATACCGCCAACCTAACAAAGTTTCCGAGCTTTCAGGGAAAGGACCTTGACGGCAATGATGTTAACAGCAGCGAGCTTTTTGCCAAAAATACGGTAACGGTTGTAAATTTTTGGTTCACAACCTGCAATCCCTGCGTCGGTGAGCTTGGCGATTTGGAAGCGTTAAACAAAGAACTTGCTCAAAAGGGCGGTTCTGTTGTCGGCATAAATTCATTCACGCTCGATGGCGACAGTAAGGCTATTTCCGAAGCAAAGGATATTTTGGATAAAAAGGGAATAACCTATAAAAATCTTTGGTTTGATTCAAGCAGCGAAGCCGGCAAATTCACTTCTGGCCTTTATTCCTTCCCAACAACTTATGTTGTTGATAAAAACGGGAACATCGTCGGTCAGGTTGTAGGCGCAATCACATCGGCAGAGCAGTCAAAAACTCTTAATGCACTGATTGATCAGGCAATTGCAAACAGCGCAAACTAAGCAGTAATAATGCAAAATGCCGTGCGTTGAAATCATAAATATTTAAGCTTGTTATTTTAAGGCTTTCGCTTCAAAAGGGCGAAAGCCTTGCCTTTTATCCGTTTCTTTGATTTTTTTAATAGTGCAACGGGCAAAACTTGGAAAGCTTAAACCGCATTCTCCTTTATAAAGTGTGCCCCAAATGGGTCTGCTTCTATTGAATATGGTTGAACTATGTAATATAATGTTGAAAGAGGGTACTGAATGTTATAAGAGGGAAATTATGAAGCTTAATGAATTAAAGGTCGCAAAAAGTGCCGTTATAACCAAAGTCAGCGGTCAAGGTGCGCTTCGGCAGCATTTTCTTGATATGGGCATGGTTCCCGGCGCGGAAATTACCTTGGTAAAAACCGCTCCGATGGGTGATCCTTTGGAATATCAAATTCACGGCTATGAACTTACACTCCGCCTTGCAGAGGCCGAAAAAATAGAAATTGAGCCTATAGCAAAAAGGAGCCGCAGCCATACGGGTATAAACAGGGAGCAAAACATTGATCATCCGGGCCTTGGCGAGGACGGC
>OHXY01000155.1_pt1 | contig 19214 bp, 15 predicted proteins | sample 1580161 | NCBI WGS metagenome assembly OHXY01 (sample SAMEA3882505, study PRJEB24775) | human gut metagenome | biome: human-associated habitat; feature: intestine environment; material: feces | place: Netherlands | collected 2009/2010 | reverse complement strand
ATGCTGTTCTTCACCAAGAAGGGCCGCTGCTACTGGTTGAAGTGTTACGAGATTCCTGAGGGCGACCGCAATTCCAAGGGTCGTGCCATCCAGAACCTCCTCAACATCGAGAGCGATGATCAGGTGAATGCATTCCTCCGATTGAAGGGATTGAATGATGCAGAGTTCATCAATAGCCACTATGTAGTCTTCGCTACCAAGAATGGTACAGTCAAGAAGACCTGTCTGGAAGCATACTCTCGTCCTCGTGCCAACGGTGTGATTGCCATCAATATCGTTGAAGGCGATGAGGTGGTAGATGTTCGCTTGACCAATGGCCATAATGAGTTGATTCTCGCTAACCGCAATGGTCGTGCCGTTCGTTTCGATGAGAATCAGATCCGCACCATGGGACGTACTTCTACCGGTGTTCGTGGTATGCGTCTCGATGAGGGTGATGATGCATTGATTGGTATGATTGTAGTCAATGATCCTGAGAAGGAGACGGTCATGGTAGTAAGTGAGCAGGGTTATGGTAAGCGTTCAGACGTAGTTGATTACCGTGTAACCAACCGTGGTGGTAAGGGTGTGAAGACTCTCAATATCACCGAGAAGACCGGTCGTCTGGTTGCTATCAAGAACGTTACTGATGAAAACGACCTGATGATCATCAACCAGAGTGGTATCGTGATTCGTCTTGCAGTGGCAGACTGCCGCGTGATGGGTCGTGCAACTCAGGGTGTTCGCCTCATCAATCTGGCTAAGAAGAATGATGTCATCGCCAGCGTATGTAAGGTGATGAGTTCAGAGCTCGAAGCTTCGGTAGAGGAGGAGAGCCGTTCTGCTTGGGCCAAGAAGAGCGAGGAGATTGAGAATGACACAGTGGGTGCCAAGACAGCAGAAGAAGTAGTCGAGGCTGAAACTGAGTTAGAGAATAAAGAAGACGAGAACGTTCAGGAGTAACATCCTGAACGCTCGTTCACATTATATTGAAGACGCGTAAAGAATTATAAATTTCAACTTTTTAAACTTTAAACAAAATGAAAAAGTTAATCGTTGCTGCAATGATGGTACTAGGTACCACATCAGCATTCGCAGGAGACAGCGATGCCCTCAAGGCAGTGCTGAAGGCTAAGACTTATGCTGAGGCTGAGGCTTTGGTTAAGCAGAATTTGGGTCAGTTGGCTAACGATGCAGAGAAGGCAAAGGCTTACAACAAGCTTGTTGATCTCAGCATGAAGGCATTCAACGACCAGCAGAGTATCCAGCAGACCAACCAGATCATGAAGAAGAATGATCCTGTTGATGAGAATGCTATGAATGAGGGTGCTTACAATGCATTGATGAATGCTATTGAGTGCTATAAGTATGATCAGCTTCCTAATGCTAAGGGGAAGGTTGCTCCTAAGTTCAATGGCAATGCATCACGTGTTTGGGGTGCTCGTCAGCAGCTCGTAAACGCTGGTCAGTCAGCTATTCAGAACAAGAAGGCAGATGAGGTATTGAAGTACTGGGGTGCATTCCTCGATACTGATTCTAATCCTCTCTTCGCTGGCATTGATGCTAAGCAGAAGGATTCTGAGAAGGAATACATCGGTCAGGTTGCTCTCTACGCAGCTTACTATGCTTATCAGGCTAAAGATGCTGCTCGTTGCGAGAAGTATTGCGATATCGCCATGACAAGCGAAAAAGAGGCTAAGGACGCTCTTAACCTCAAGCTTAATGTGATGAAGGATGGTTTGAAGACTAAGGAAGACTCTTTGAACTACGTTAACAAGTTGAAGGATCTCTATGCCAAGGATCCATCTAATGAGGTAATGCTCGATGGTTTGAATTCTATGTATTCAAGCTTGAAGATGGAGAAAGAGCAGGCTGAGCTTTTGGAAGCAGCTATCGCTAAGGATCCTAAGAACTTCGTTGCTCTCGCTAACAAGGGTATGCTGTATATGCAGAAGAACGATGCAGACAACGCTATCAAGTGCCTCAAGCAGGCGCTTGACGCAAAGCCAGACAACGTTATTGTTTTGGTTTACCTCGGTGCTTGCTACAACAGCAAGGCTGGTAGCTTGCAGGATCCAAATGGCCGCAAGGTGGTTTACCAGGAGGCTATCAAGGTTCTCGACAAGGCTAAGGAGCTCGACCCAGAGAAGACTCAGGCTAACTGGGGTTACACTCGCTACCAGGCTTACTATGGCTACTATGGTCCTACAGCTGCTGAGACCAAGAAGGCTGAGGAGGAGAGCAAGTAATTTTGCCTGAACCCTTTTAGAAATAATGATGATTGCTTCGGGAAAGGTTCCAAAACTTTTCCTGGAGCATTTTTTTTGCAGAAAACTTGTCTGCTTTATTTTTTCTTTGTACTTTTGCAGACAGATTATATAATTATGTTTAATGATGAAACAGATATTTGTCAATCATAGGATTTTTAAGGCAGCTTTGTTCTTGGGGATTGCTTCTCTTCTTGTATCCTGCCAGATGGGTAAGACGCAGACTGGAAATAATATGGATGCAGGAGATACGATCCCGATGAAATATGCGCAGCATCTCACTATGGTGAAGCACGGAGAAGAATATACTGAGGTGATTCTTGCCAATCCTTGGAAAGAGGGAACTCTTCTGCATCGCTACATTCTGGTACCAAAAGGGCAGGAGGGAAATGAAACCGTAACACGACTTGCTCTGCGACGTGCTTCTGCAGCCAGATGTGCTACGGATACGGTCCGTACACCGGTAACGAGCAGCGTGGTCTTCACGGGACCTCATTGTCAGCTGATGTATGAACTGGGTTGCAGGAATGCCATCAGTGGCGTATGTGATATGAATTATATCAATATTCCAGATATCAGGAAGAGAGCGGTGGATTGTGGTTCCAGTATGCAACCGGATATTGAACGTATCATCTCCTTGAAGCCGGAGGCACTTCTGGTTTCTCCTTTCGAGAACAGTGGAGGATATGGTAAACTGGATAAACTTCATATTCCCATCATTGAAGCTGCTGATTATATGGAGACTTCGCCTTTGGGGAGAGCTGAATGGATGAAGTTTTATGGGATGCTTTTTGACAAGAATGCGGACTCGCTCTTTACGCGCATAGAACAGGATTATCAACATCTGAAGGCTGTTGCCAAGAAGTTGCCGCAAGGTCTGTCGGTGTTGACCGAAAGAAAAACGGGAAGCGTATGGTATGTACCTGGAGGACAGAGTACTATAGGTATTTTGTTAAAGGATGCCAACGCCCGTTATGTCTTTGAAGACGATTCGCATAGTGGAAGTCTTGCGATGAGTCCGGAGCAGATCCTTTCGAAAGGAAAAGATATTGATGTCTGGGCATTTAAGTATTTCGGCGGTGCGCCATTAACACGTGCCCAATTGCTTCAGGAGTATGATGGCTACAAAGCTCTTCATTGCTTTGCCAATCCGCAGATTTACGAGGTGGATACCAGTACAGAACCCTATTTTGAACTCACCAGTTTTCATCCTGAAATCCTGCTTCGTGAGTTTATCCTCCTTTCACATCCTGCTGATCACGCTAAGTTCTCGAAGTATGCAAAGGATATCAGAAAGTTGGGAGCCTTGAGATTCTATCATCGTCAATTACAATAGAAACCATGAACAAAGTCATTATCTCTATTGTCTTGGCAGTTGCCATCATGCTGTTGTTCTCCGGCAATTTGGTATGGGGTAGCGTCAACATTCCATACAGGGAGGTGGTAGGTGCATTGACGGGGAATCAGGCTGTCTCTGATACTTATGGCTATATTATCCTCGAATCGCGTCTTCCGCAGGCCATCACGGCTTTGCTTTCTGGTGCAGCTCTTGCCACAAGCGGTTTACTGCTCCAGACAGCTTTCCGTAATCCTCTGGCAGGACCGGATGTTTTTGGAATCAGCAGTGGAGCAGGATTGGCTGTTGCCATCGTTATGTTAGCCTTTGGAGGCAACATTAGTCTGAATAATCTCTGTCTGGGTTTTCTGGATGAAGAATGTGGTTATGCTATTGGTGGATTCATGGCTATTCTGGTGTCAGCCTTTGCAGGTGCAATGCTGGTGATGGGAATCATCACAGCTTTTTCTGCCATTGTTAGAAGTCATACAGTCCTTCTTATTATCGGTTTGATGGTAGGTTATCTTGCCAGCAGCGCCATCTCGTTATTGAATTTCTTCAGTACGGCAGAAGGTGTGAAATCCTATCTGATATGGGGAATGGGAAGTTTCGGTAATGTTTCTATGGACGAGGTGAGATGGTTTGTGCCATTTGCCATCCTCGGTCTGTTGGTCTCCCTTTTACTCATCAAGCCGCTTAATGCAATGCTGTTGGGGGAGCAATATGCAGAGAATCTAGGTTTTCCTATCAGGAAACTCCGAATAGCCCTGCTCATCATAACCGGTATGCTTACTGCAGTAGTTACTGCTTTTTGTGGCCCAATAGCCTTTATAGGGCTTGCCACTCCTCATATAGCACGTCTGCTGGTTGGTACAGAAAATCATCGACAGCTTCTGCCAGTTTCAATGCTGATGGGAGCGGCTATTGCCCTTCTATGTAATCTTCTCTGTTCGCTGCCATCAGATGGGGGAATCGTTCCGCTCAATGCCGTTACTCCTCTTTTTGGTGCACCTGTTATCATCTATATTCTTGTAAGAAGACGATAGGTTCCAGTGAGATAACTGATGTTTACATCTAAGAAATAAATATACAACGCTATTCTGTTGCAATAATGTCCTTAAGGAAAAGTTTTCCTACCCTTAAAGAAAAATATATTTTTCCTTAAGGATATTTTTATTTTCCCTTAAGGGAAAAAAATAAACCGCTTATCCCCCATAAAATCTAGGGAATAAGCGGTTTACTTATTTTATCGAAATAAATATACAATTTATTGGTTCACCACATTGATTGGGTTTCCCTCAAGAAAAGCCTTTACGTTGGCAGCTACCTGGCTATTCAAGCGCTTGCGAGCCTCAAAGGTAGCCCAGGCAATGTGAGGAGTGAGATAGGCATTAGGCTCCTTAAAAAGAGGATTCTCCTTAGAAGGTGGTTCCTGACTCATCACGTCCGCACAATAAGCACCGAGTTTCTGGTCATGCAAAGCCTTTGCAACAGCCTCTTCATCTACCAATGGTCCGCGACCGGTATTCACCAGAATGGCCGTATCCTTCATCTTTTCGATATTCTCCTCATTGATAAAGTGATAGGTGTCATCTGAGAGAGGACAATGCAGGGAGAGAACATCACTGGTGGCAAGCAGTCCATCCTTGCTGACCTTTTGGATCCATTCCGGAAGGTCGCAAGAGTTCTTGCTGGTGCAGGCGCAAACGTCCATACCGAACTGACGGGCGATATTTGCAACCTTCATACCGATGTTGCCCAATCCCATAATGCCAAGCTTTTTGCCTGCAAGTTCCATTAAAGGGGTATCCCAATAGCAGAAATCCTTATTGTAAGCCCATCGATCGTTTCTGTTTTCCTGAGTGTAATGTTCTACACGGTTGGTAACAGCGAGAATGAGGGCAAAGGTCATCTGTGCCACGCTATCCGTGCTATAGGCTGGGATGTTGGTAACGATGATACCTTGTTTCTTGGCAGCAGCTATATCCACTACATTGAAACCAGTAGCCTGGATTCCGATGTACTTCAAGTTAGGAAGCTGCGCTAATGTTTCTGCATCCATCTGTACCTTGTTTAACAAGATGATGTCTGCATCCTTGGCACGTTCCACTTTCTCGGCATCTGATGTGCGAGGATAAACCACTACCTCGCCCAGCTGCTCCAGCAGGCGATAGTCGAGATCACCCGGATTGGCTGCATAGCCGTCTAAGATAACTATCTTCATAATGTCTTTTCTCGTCAATAAATATTTTATACTCTAAGTATCTTTCTTTACTCTACATAATCCACCTTTATTACGATTACACGAATAGACTGATCGTTGGAATCGTTGTTGATCTTGGCAATGTGCCAATCGTTTGGGAAGAAGATAAAGAACTCGTTGGGATTGCTGTCGTAGAAACGAGCCTTCGACTGGTCGTAATCATAATGAATCACGTCTGGGCGATACTGGCAGTTGGGCTTGCTGGTAAGATGGTCGATGATGCCGAATCGCTCCACGCCCTTCACGACATACTGGAAGTCGATGTGCTTGTAGTGGCTCTCGCTCTGTCGCTTCTCCAGCGGTCCGTTCTGGCTGTCTTCTACGCTGATGGTGAGGTCAGAGCCCGGAATCTGATGCTTGCCCTTTGGAATCGTCAGGAGATCGGTCTTGGCGATGTATTCGAAGAGCGCCTTCCATTGCTTGGGATTCTTCTGATACTGCAGGTAGAAATCTACCAGGTTGACACTGGCGTGAGGGTTTGCCTTGGAGAATCCGTTTCGCCAGGCTCCCTTCTTGGCCCATTTCTCTGCCTTCTTCACCAACTTGGGATTGTCGGCATAGGACGTAGTGTAAAGGCCTTTCTGAGTGCAGCAGTCCTTGCCGGAAGTCTGCTCAGAATGGCAAGAACCTTTCTGGCAGCACTGTGCCTGCGCTGTCAGAAAGGTACTGGATAATAGGGCAATGCCCATGATTATTTTCTTCATTTTTTCTGATTTGTCTGAAAAACTATTCGTTCATCAAATAATTCTTGAATGATGCAAAGTCCTTGGTCATCTGGATGCTCTTCTTCTCACCCTTCATGAATTCTGCAAGACGGGCTGGAATCTCGATGTCGGTTCCGAGGATGCTATCCACCTTCTCCTTGAACTTGGCTGGATGAGCGGTCTCCAGGAAGACGCCAACCTCGCCTGGCTTCAACTGTTCTTTCAGGGCGCGATAACCGCAGGCGCCGTGAGGATCAAGTACATACTTGGTCTCGTTGTAGCACTGCTTCATGGTTTCGGAAATCTGCTCGTCCTTGTAGGTAGCTCCGCTGATGTAGGCAGCGATGGCATCGTGGTTGCCCTTGTAGAGGTCGTAGATGCGTGCAAAGTTTGAAGGATCACCTACGTCCATAGCATTGGCGATGGTCTGCTTGCTAGGCTGTGGATTGTACTTGCCAGTCTGCAGATACTCGTAGAAGATGTCGTTGGCGTTGTTGGCTGCGATGAAACGATGGATTGGCAATCCCATCTCATGGCCGAAGAGTCCGGCAGTGATGTTACCGAAGTTACCGCTAGGTACGCAGATAACCAGCTTGTCTGCCAAGCCCTTCTCCTTCATGCGGGCGTATGCATTGAAATAGTAGAATGCCTGAGGCAGGAAGCGGGCTACATTGATAGAGTTGGCAGAAGTCAACTTCATGTGCTTGTTCAACTCCTCGTCCATGAACGCAGACTTAACCAGCGCCTGGCAGTCATCGAAGACGCCATCTACCTCAAGGGCTGTGATATTCTGACCGAGGGTAGTGAACTGGCTCTCCTGAATCTTGCTCACCTTGCCCTTTGGATAAAGCACGTAAACGTGGATTCCCTCTACACCGAGGAAACCATTGGCAACAGCAGAACCAGTATCGCCCGATGTTGCTACGAGTACGTTGACCTCCTCTTTACCTTCCTGACGAACGAAGTACTGGAGCAGGCGAGCCATGAAACGGGCACCTACATCCTTGAAGGCGAGAGTAGGGCCATGGAACAATTCCAAAGAGTAGATATTTGGCTCTACCTCTACAACAGGGCAGTCGAATGCCAAGGTATCATATACGATCTTCTTCAAAGAGTCGGCATCTACATCCTCGCCAAAGAAGGCATCAGCAACCATGTATGCAATTTCCTGGAAGCTCAGCTTCTCGATATTGTCAAAGAAGTCCTGTGGTAACTTCTTGATGATTTCCGGCATATAGAGACCACGGTCTTCTGCCAAACCTTTAACTACCGCCTTATGTAAATCGGCGATCGGTGCTTTTTTATTTGTTGAATAATATTTCATTTTTACTTTGAACTTTGAGATTTGAACTTTGAACTTGATGATTAGCTTTCGGACGCTATCATTAATTAGCTTTGGAAACTATCATTAATTTGTTATTATTTAATTGATTGCCATAAAGGCTTTCATGAAGTCTTGCAGCTGGAGCAATCCATAGCTTCCGCTTACGCAACTTACCTCATCGTATTCCTCTACCTGGTCAGGTTCGATACCTGGATAGTAGATGAGGAAAGGAACTGGTTCCTTCACGTGAGTGCGAATCTCTACAGGAGTAGGATGGTCTGGCAGAACCGAAATGCAGACAGGTTCTATCCATGTGCTCACCTCATCAACGATAGGTTTGATCAAGCGCTGGTCGAGGTATTCAATAGTCTTGAGCTTCAATTCCAGATCACCATCATGGCCTGCCTCATCACTTGCCTCTACATGGACATAGACAAAGTCGTCTCCATCCTTCAAAGCCTGGATAGCTGCTGCAGCCTTGCCCTCGTAATTCGTATCAGAAAGGCCTGTGGCACCCTCTACGATGATGTTGCGAAGACCTGCATAATGACCGATACCACGAATCAGGTCAACGGCAGAAATCACAGAGCCCTTCTTGATTTGAGGATACATCTGCGAAAGAGTCAGCATGTGTGGACGGTAACCACCGCCCCAAGGCCAGATCAGGTTTGCCATACGCTCGCCACGCTTCTTGCGTTCTATATTGAAAGGATGATTTTCCAAGAGTTCCTTGCTCTTGATAATCAACTCGTTCAGAAGAGCAGCTGTATCGCTGCATGAGATATGTCCCTCTTCTATTTCTGATTCCGGCAGGATAGGTTTTACGAGCAATTCATGCCAGTTCTCGTTAGGATGATCATGAGGTGGAGCACATTCTATGTGCTTGTTGCCATGATGCACCACGAGCAGATGGCGATACTGGATACCTGTTACGAATTCTACTTCAGGATAGTCCTTTCCCAGGGTTTCATTGAGATACTTGATGAGTACATCAGCATCTTCTGTCTCCAGGTTACCACCATTGTGTGTAATGATCTTGCCATCCTGCACGTTGATGATGTTGCAGCGAAGCGCCAGGTCGGTTGGCTTCAACTCGTAGCCGATGCTGGCAGCCTCCAGTGGACCGCGTCCTTCGTAAACCTCATTCTGGTCGTAGCCCATGATAGAGCTGTTGGCTACCTCTGAACCTGGCAGAAAGCCATCGGGTACAGTAATGAGTCTTCCTGTCTTGCCTTTCTTGGCAAGCATATCCATATATGGTGTATGGGCGTATTGAAGCAAGGTCTTGCCACCCAGTCTTTCTACTGGGTGGTCGGCCATGCCATCGCCTAAAATAATAATATGCTTCATAATTGTTATCCTTTATTGATTGATACGGTGAAATTAAACGTTGGCAATACTCATGATGTTGGCAAAGACACCGGCTGCAGTTACACTGGCACCGGCACCATATCCCTGAATCATCATAGGGTATTCCTTGTAGCGCTCTGTGGTGAGCAATACGATATTGTTGGAACCTTCCAGATTGTAGAATGGGTGCTCCGGACCTACAGCCTGCAGCCCTACACTGGTCTTTCCCTTGTCAAGGGTGGCAACGAAGCGCCAGCGCTTGTGCTCCATATCCAGAGTCTTGCGCTTAGCCTCAAAGTCGGCATCGAGCTGTGGCAGTTTCTTCCAGAACTCATCAATGCTACCCTTGAAGAAAGAGTTTGGTACAAAAAGATTCTTTTCTACATCTTCCTGTTCTACACGATAGCCTGCTTCACGGGAGAGGATGACAAGCTTTCTGATGACATCCATGCCACTGAGGTCGATACGTGGATCTGGCTCACTGTAACCCTTCTCCTTTGCCAGTTTCACAGTCTCAGAGAATGGAACAACTCCAGAAATGGCATTAAAGATAAAGTTGAGCGTTCCTGAGAGAACCGCCTCTATCTTAAGGATTTTATCTCCAGAATTTCGGAGGTCGTTGATGGTTCCGATGATAGGAAGACCAGCGCCCACATTCGTTTCGAAACGGAAGAATACACCACGCTGAATGGCAGTCTTCTTCAGCTTCTCGTAGTTCTCATATTCGCTTGAAGCTGCTATCTTGTTGGCTGCAATCACACTTACGTTATGCTCCAGAAGACTCTGGTATAAGGCTGCAACATCCTTGCTTGCTGTACAATCTACGAATACGCTATTAAAGATATTCATGGCGAGGATGGTATCGCGAAGGAGTTCCGGTGTGCTAGGCAAGGAATTCTTCAGTTCCGTCTGATAGTTCTCCAGGTCGAGTCCCTCACGATTGAAGATGGCGTTCTTGGAAGAAGCAATACCCACAACATTCAACTTCAACTTGCTGCGTTCCATCAAGTCTGCAGACTGCTTTTTGATCTGTTCAATCAATTTTCCACCTACGGTACCTACACCGCAGATAAAGAGGTTGAGAACCTTATATTCTGAAAGGAAGAAACTGTCGTGCAATACGTTGAGTGACTTTCTCAAGTAATCGCTCTTGACAACAAAAGAGATGTTGGTCTCAGAAGCACCCTGAGCACATGCGATGACAGAAATACCGCTTCTACCCAGAGTACCGAAGAGCTTACCGGCAATACCTGCAGCATGCTTCATGTTCTCACCCACGATGGCAATGGTAGCAAGTCCTGTTTCTGCATGCATAGGATACATGGCTCCATCTGCAATCTCGTTGTGGAACTCGCGGTTCAATACGTTTATTGCTTCATCTACATCCTGCTCACGTACACCGATAGAGGTTGAGTTCTCTGAAGAAGCCTGTGAAACCATAAATACAGAGATACCCTCGTTAGCCAGAGCAGTAAAGATACGGCGGTTCACACCGATGACACCCACCATGGAAAGACCTGTTACTGTGATGAGCGCAGTACCATTGATAGAAGAGATACCCTTGATAGGTTTCTGGTCACTATCTATCTTGTTCTTGATAATGGTACCAGGAGCATCCGGATTGAAGGTATTCTTTACCTTGATTGGGATATTGTTGACACAAACTGGGTAGATGGTTGGAGGGTAGATAACCTTTGCACCGAAGTTGCAAAGCTCCATCGCCTCAATGTAACTCAGTTCGTTGATCGTATAAGCTGATTTGATGACACGTGGATCGGCTGTCATGAATCCATCCACGTCAGTCCAGATTTCAAGGACTTCCGCATTCAATGCTGCAGCAATGATAGCAGCAGTATAGTCACTACCACCACGACCGAGGTTTGTGGTACGATCTCACGGCTGATGAAACCCGGAACGAGAGAAATGCGAGGTAGGTCAGCGAAGGTATCCTTCACCAATTTGTTAGTCAACTCGCTGTCGAGGGTATGTTTCCCCTTGCCATTGAGGCGAGCTGTCTTGATGAAGTTACGTGAGTCAAACCACTTGGCGCCACGAATCAGTGTGGCAACAATCTTCGAGCTGAGTCTTTCTCCATAGCTCACGATAGCATCCTGAGTCTTCTCGCTGAGGTCGTGAATCAGATACACACCGAAGTAGATGCTCTTCAACTGTTCGAAGAGGGCATCGACTGATTTAAAAAGATTTTCTCTATCTGCTGTGTCGGTGATGATGGTATCTATCATCTTATGGTGGCGATCAACCATGGCATCGAATTCGACTCTCCATGATTCATCACCCTTGAGGGCAAGCTGAGAGGTTTGCAAGAGTTTGTCAGTGATACCGCCAAGTGCGCTCACGACAACCACTACACTCTGTTTCTTAGCCTCGTTTTCAACGATACGTTTCAAGCTGAGGATGCTTTTTACGGAACCAACCGATGTTCCGCCGAATTTTAATACTTTCATATGTTCTTGAATTTTACGTTGGTAATGTAATGCCTCCCCCGAAACGACCGGGGCCGAAGCAGAACTTGTGGGCAAAAGTACTAATTTTATATCAAACTGCCAAAGAAATCTTTGAAAAAGTGGCATTTTGTAGGTGATTTTAATTATTTTGTGGTTTTTTATAGCTCAAAATACTCTCTATACATTATTAAATATGATAAAAGCGTTAAATCTTCTCGAAAAGTTTGGAGGTTTCGGATAATTTGCGTACTTTTGCGGATGTTAAATTGAAACAGAAACAGATATAGATAAACACAATGAAGTATTTATTATTCTCAGATATTCACGGCTGCTTGCCAGCCCTGGAAAAAGTTCTCGATTTCTTCGAGAAGGAAAAGTGTGATATGATGTGTATCATAGGTGACATTATCAACTATGGTCCGCGTAACAGAATTCCTGAAGGAATTGATCCTAAAGGGATTGTGGAACGACTGAATGCGCTGGCTGACAAGATAGTTGCTGTTAGAGGCAATTGTGATGCAGAAGTTGATCAGATGCTTCTCGATTTCCCAATTATGGAAACCTATGCGCTGCTGGTAGATAATGGAAAACGCTATCTCCTGACTCATGGACATATATATAATAAGGAGAATATGCCAAAGGGTCCTTACGATGCAATGATTTATGGTCATTCGCATCTTTGGGAATTGTCTCATAATGAAGAAGGAAAAGCCATTGTCAACACGGGTAGCATCACCTTCCCTAAAGGAGGAAATGTGCCAACGTTTGCTACCTTGGAGAATGGTAAATTCACAATGTTTCAATTAGATACATTTGACGTGTTGGCAACAATGACACTTTAGAAATCAAAGCTTAAATATCAAAGTTCAAAATTAAAACTATGATTCAGGAATATCAGATTAGAATTCTGCCAGAGCAGGCAGCCAATGAAGAGGGTATCAAGCGCTATCTGGCTAAAGAAAAAGGATTGGATGCAAGAACCTTGAATAAGGTGCGTGTACTGAAACGCAGTATTGATGCCCGCCAACGTACCATTTTCGTGAATCTGAAGGTACGTGCCTATATCAATGAGATGCCTCAGGATGATCAGTATGTCCATACGGAATATCCTGATGTAAGTTCGCGTCCGAGAGTCATTGTGGTAGGAGAGGGACCCGGCGGTCTCTTTGCTTCCTTACGTTTGATAGAGCTGGGATATCGCCCTGTTGTCCTGGAGCGCGGCAAGGACGTGCGTGAGCGTAAAAAGGACCTTTCCAACATCACCAAGACCCAGAAGGTGGATAGTGAGAGCAACTATTGTTTTGGTGAAGGTGGTGCAGGAGCGTATAGCGACGGCAAGCTTTATACCCGAAGCAAGAAGCGTGGTAGCGTGGATAAGATTCTGAATGTTTTCTGCCAGCATGGTGCCAATACGAACATCCTTGCAGATGCCCATCCTCATATCGGTACAGATAAGTTGCCTCGCGTGATAGAGAATATGCGCAATACAATTATCAATAGTGGCGGTGAGGTGCATTTTCAGACCAAGATGACTCGTTTTATCCTGGAAGGTGACCGTGTGATTGGGGTTGAAGCTGTTAACCTGGCAACAGGTGCAGAGGAGAATTATCGTGGACCGGTGATTCTTGCTACAGGTCATAGTGCCCGGGATGTCTATCGCTATCTGGCTTCCTCGAAGATTGAAATCGAAGCCAAGGGTATTGCCGTGGGTGTTCGATTGGAGCATCCTTCTCAGCTCATCGATCAGATACAGTATCACAACAGGAATGGCAGAGGAAAGTATCTTCCTGCAGCCGAGTATAGTTTTGTAACTCAGGTAGCTGGACGGGGTGTGTACAGCTTCTGTATGTGCCCGGGTGGTTTTGTGATTCCTGCTGCTACAGGTCCTGAGCAGCTGGTGGTGAATGGTATGAGTCCTAGCAACCGTGGTACTGCCTGGAGTAATTCCGGTATGGTGGTAGAGACACATCCTGAAGATGTTGTACAGTCGGAAGAGGAATTGAAGGATCCTCTGGCTATGATGCATTTCCAGGAAAAGGTAGAGAAGCAGTGCTGGCAGCAGGCTAATATGAAGCAGACTGCTCCCGCGCAGCGTATGGCTGATTTTGTAAACAACCGTTTGAGCTATGATTTGCCAAAAAGCAGTTATGCTCCTGGTTTGATCAGCAGTCCACTTCATTTCTGGATGCCATCTTTTGTTTCCAAGCGCCTGCAGGAAGGCTTTAAGACTTTTGGAAAGAATGCGCATGGTTTTCTCACCAATGAGGCAACTCTGATTGCGATGGAGACCCGCACCTCTTCACCAGTCCGCATCGTACGTGACAGAGAAACCTTGATGCATGTCCGTATTCAGGGTCTCTTTCCTTGTGGTGAAGGTGCCGGATACGCAGGCGGTATTGTTTCTGCAGGTGTGGATGGCGAAAGATGTGCAGAAATGTGTGCAGAGTATCTGAAGCAACAGTAAAACGTCCATATAATAATCAAAGAACAAGGAAAAAGTATAAAAACGTATAAGAAAAAAGCAGGTAACGATCTTCCGTTACCTGCTTTTTTGTGTTCTTTGGATTTTCATTATCATTATTTGCTGAGATTGGCAATTGTTGCAATCATGGCAGCGATGCTGGAAAGACTACTGCCCATGCTCATGGTTTCAGCCACTGTCATCTTGCGTTTCATCTTGGATGGAACAACTATCTCGCAACCAGGTTGAGCCTTGGCACCATGCCCCACCTTAGCTACCTTGCCATTCATATAGATAATATAAGCCTTGCTCTTGTTGGCATCAGATGCAAATCCACCCGCTTCATCGATGTAACTGGCAATACTCTTCCCCTTTTCATAGGCTACCGTATTGGCGTACATCACAGAACCATTGATTTTCACGGTTCCATTGTATTGTGGAACAATCAGCCTATCACCCTCACGCAAAATCATATCTGCATCACTGCCCGGATGCTTGAGCGCTTCGGCTAAGTCGATGCCTACAGGATATTCTTCAGGAACGCTGAACTTCAACAGATCAGCATTCTGCGCATCTTTTGCAGTCTGGGTAATGGCACTGGCATTATTGCTGCTTGCCGCCAACTGTAGAAGATTTTTCTGTTGTTGTTCTCTCTGCATTTTCAGAACAGCCTCCATGCGTGCTTTTTCAGCTTCGTTTGCCTTACGCATCAGGCGGGCACCCTTGATATATGCCTGTTCTGTGCTTCCTCCAGCCTTCTTGAAGAGATCGCTTAATCTGGCATTGCGGCGATCAAGGGTATAGGTGCCTCCAAACATCACTTCGCCTTCTATCATCACGTTCTGCTGCTCTGTGTAGGCTGGGCTCTTGCGGATGCTCACTTCATCGAAAGGCATCAGCTTGAATCCTGGAGTGCCATCCACCACAAAACCATCTTTCAGGGCGAGCGTGTAGGTCTTGGCTATAATACTGTCTGGTCTTGTTGCCTTGGCGTCATTTACTCTTCGGCTTACCAGAACATTAATCGTTGAAGCCTTGTCGGTCAATCCACCAGCTTGCAGAACGAAATCCTCTATAGTTTCATTTTCTGCATATTGATAGATTCCCGGATATTGTACTTCTCCGCGGATGGTGAGCGTTCTCTCTGAAATCTTTTCTTGTCTTGTCGGAATAAAAAGGACATCATTCTCCTTGAGTGGAACGTCAGCTACAGTACCATTCATCACGCCTGCAATATCTACGGCTATCACTTCCAGCGATCTGTCCGATTTCATTCGGTGCATGACGGCACGTGCCGTAAAGGCATCCTCTGTCAATCCTTCTGCGTGTTCTACCAATGTGCGGACACTGTTGATCTGATCTCCTAGATTGTACATGCCTGGTCGGAAGACGGCTCCCTTGATTTCTACGGTGTTGCTGTAGCGAGGGAGAATGGAATCTACGCTTACAGAATCGCCGTCGTCGATATGGAAACTGGAGAAATCGAATTCCTCTACGTTATATACTGAATAGTCTCTGCCAGTTTTGCGATGGATGCGAACTGATTTCTTGTAAGCATCTCCAGTGAATCCGCCAGCATATTTAAGAAGAGAGTTCACGCTCTCATTTTTCTTCATTTCATAAATCATCGGGCGTTTTACCTTTCCGGTAATCGTAACCAGACAGTCGTAGGCTCCCACAACGATGACATCATTATCTGCCAGGCGTACATTGCCGGTCAGTTTGCCATTGAGAATGTAATCATAGATATCTACCACGGTAACCAGTTTGTTATGGCGATAAACTTTGATGTTTCGCAATGTACCCAAGTCGTTGGTGCCACCTGCCATATAGAGTGCGTGGAAAACGGTGGCAAAGGCAGATAGGGTATAGGTGCCTGGAGTTTTTACTTCGCCCATCACATTGACCATAATGGTCTTGGTTTGTCCTACAGTGAGTTTTATCTTGCTCGAACGGTATCTGCTACCCAGCGTATTACGAAGTCGGGCATTTGCCTGAGCTACGGTCAAACCAGCCACCGATACAGGTCCAAATCCTTCGATGGTAACTTCGCCATCAGGAGAAACGGTGCTTTCTATGGTTTTCTGTGATGCACCATAGATGTCAATGATAACCGCATCTCCAGGACCCAAGCGATAGTTCTGTGGAGTGGCTATATTCATATTTGGCTCGAAGCTCAACTCCTTGTTATTGAAGATGTCTCTTCCGAAAACCTTCTTGATTTTCGCTTCCCGTTCAGCAAGGAGACGTTTGATCATCATCGCAGTATCTGGGATGATACCATCCATCTCGTTTTGGAAATCCATATACTCCTCGTCATCCTCATCGAAAGTATGTTTGTACTGATCATCCTTCTGTGCAGTGATGCGATAGTTGCTGTAGTTCTTCGATTCTTCGCTGATTCCCTTACCATAATCTTCACGGTGTTTACCATTGTTGGTACGAAGACGAGAGGTTTCCTTCCCTTGCAGTTGGGCGGAAGTACCAGTAACCCCGCCCTGTTTCAACTGTCGCTGATACTTGTCTCTTACCCGTCGAATCTGGGAGATATCTACACCCTGCTGCATCAGTTTGGTAACAATCTGAGCATTTGATGACCCTTTTTCATGCTCTCTCACTACCAGACTCATCACTTGATCATCGGTCATGGTGGAAGTCTGTGCGAAGGCTGAACCTGCTGCCGTAACAAGCAGAAGGAAGAGGATGAGCTGTTTCCTCATTTTATTTATCTTCATCTTCATGATTTTCCTATTCATTTATGATCCTATTATTATATAATAACTCATTTTTACGAAATTTGTTGCAAATTTAGATAAAAATTTCCGAATTATAAGCCAGTATAATAAAAAACTTCTATGATTTCCCTCGAATTGTTCGAAATTAGCCTTGTTTTCGAGAAATCAAGACCACAAACTACAAAAAATCTAACTGTACGGCAGAAACGGGCTGAAAGCCCAAAAGCTCTTAGCCCCGGGCGATGCCCTTATTGTAAATATGGAATGGCAAACTTCACCAGACAATATCCACCTCCGATGAGCCAGCAATAAAGAATGGCAGCTAGGAGGAAAGGCTTAATGCCAGCTTTCTTGAATTTGTCAAAGCTTGTTTCGGCTCCCAATGCTGCCATGGCCATAGTCAGGAGGAAAGTATCCAGTTGGTTAATCCAATTCACGATGCTTTCCGGAAGCAAGCCCAGAGAATTGAATCCGATAACTACCAGGAAGAGAATGGCAAACCATGGAATGCTGATTTTAGGCTTGTTGGTATCAGTATTTTCCAGACAATCTCTTTTGGCAACATCCCTTGCAACGGTCCATGCAATCACCAGTAATACCGGTACCAGCATCATCACCCTTATCATCTTCACAATGATGGCATTGTTGCTCACCTCGGCTCCCATGGCATTGGCTGCACCTACCACATGGGCTACTTCATGAACAGTGGAACCCGTAAAGAGTCCCATCATATCCGGTGATAGGTCAAAGATGCCAGCTCTGTAGAGAATAGGGTAGAGGAACATGGATAATGTTCCAAAGATGACAACGGTGGCTACGGCTACTGCCGTCTTGTAAGGCTTCGGACGAATGGCCCCATCCACACCCAATACTGCAGCAGCTCCACAGATGGCACTTCCGCAAGCGGTGAGCAGTGCGATGCTGCGGTCAATTTTCAGGAGTCTTCCCACCAGGATTCCCAAGCCGATGGTGCCGCTTACGATGATGGCATCCATCACGATGGCAGAGACTCCAACAGCCATCACATCCTGGAAGGTGAGCTTGAAACCATAAAGGATGATGCCTGTGCGGAGGATTCGCTTGCTGCAAAACTTGATGCCCGGTACCCAGGTGTCGGGCAGGTTGTTACGTAAACTATTGGCATAGAGCATACCAATGATGATGCCCACCACCATGGGGCTAAACGAAAGAGCTTTCACCCAGTCCATGCCACCGATGTAGAAAGCAGCGCATGCGAAGAGTGCGATGAGCAATACGCCATGCAGCATACTGCTCCTTTGTTCTGATAATTTCATATTCTTCATTTTTTTGTCGGTTATTCGCTTTTGAAAAGCGGGTGCAAAGGTACGAAAAATCATGAGATGTTGTATATATATAATAACTATACGTTATAATCTTTGGTTATGAATCTCTTGAATGTCTGCAGGAGCTTGGCGGTCTCGCCTCTCTTCTCAACAAATAGAAATTCTCGTTCCATCTTCAGATTCTCAATTTCCAGAACCTTGAATACTTGTTCATAGATACTCCTGTAGATGGCTCTTACGCTGATGATACCCATGCTTAAGGAATGTTCCACGAAATGCTTGATGCCCTCTGTGGTTCCCAGATTCATCTCAATGTTCAGATCAGAAAGAGCAATGCCGTTTTCCTGCAGTTTTTTTTGGATGACATCCAAAGTTCCGGAACCTAATTCACGCAGTACAATCGGTGTCTGCCTGAGAAGGTCCAGAGAAATCTCATCTTGCTGGGCTAGGGGATTGGAACAATGTACGAACGCCACCAGCTCATCTTTCATGAAAGGAGTGTATTTAAAGGTGGGCTGCCGCTTGATGCCTTCCACCATACCCAGATCTATCCTTCCTGCAGCAAGCGCATCCTCTATCTCATGAGAATTTCCGCTGAGCAGGGTAAGACGAATGTCGGGATAATGTTTTCTGAATTCAGCTATCAGTTCGGGGAGAACATATTGCGAGATGGTGGTACTGGCTCCGATGCGCAGTTCACCACCAGATTTCTCCGTGAGCTTCTTCATGTCGAAATCGAGATTCTGATAGGCATCGATAATCTTGCAGGCATGGTCAAGCATAAGTTGTCCGGCACGGGTGAGTTGGATGCGGTTGCCGATTCTGTCGAACAGTTGCACCCCATATTCCTTTTCAAGCTCCTGTATGTGCTTGCTGATGGCAGGCTGACTGATGAACAGTTCGTTGGCAGCCTTAGTAAAACTCAGGAGTGTAGCCACACTTCTGAAAACTTTCAGTCTTGTATCTATCATTGTATGTTCCTTTGTTATTTCAAAATTCCTCGTCAATATGATGCCGAGTGCAGCA
>OHXY01000125.1_pt1 | contig 22245 bp, 17 predicted proteins | sample 1580161 | NCBI WGS metagenome assembly OHXY01 (sample SAMEA3882505, study PRJEB24775) | human gut metagenome | biome: human-associated habitat; feature: intestine environment; material: feces | place: Netherlands | collected 2009/2010 | reverse complement strand
CGAAAGTATAGGCATCATAAACTTGCCCATTGTAGAACACACTACTGGTGATTAGCGAAACCGCCGAACAGCAGAAAGTGATCGGCGCATGGCTCTGTGATTATGCGGAACACCAACAACAATTTGATGAAATAAAACATCGCCACACACTCAATGAGGTTGGCGATGTTGCAGAAAGTCGGTATGATTAGAAGATTGATAGGGGGCGAGGGGGAATCAGTCTGTAATGATTATTTCTTTATTATGATAAATTCCACCTTTTGAAGCCCCTTTTTATGGACGTTGGCAAGAATAAGCGCATATCTGACCTCCTCGCCGGAGTTCATGGAGCGGATACGTGTAAACTCGTCTTCTGGAACGACATTCTTGAACATCGGGCCGGATGACTCGTTACGCACCAGACGAATTTTGTCGGTAAAGGGTGAAATTACATACGAGTAAGTTGCTTGATAAGGCACACTATGGAATTTCACCCAGTTCGGGTCTTTATGATCAAGGATATTTACCAGCCATATACGCGCCTTATCGTAAGATGGTAGCGGCGAAACATTGTCATATTCAACTTTACCATCTATTTTACCTTCATCATCAACTACAATAGTGCTAGCTACGCCATACTTTTCGAAAGGACACAAGTCATAGTATTCTATGTCTGCTTCCGTTTTTATCTCTTTGTCAATCGGAATTTCAGGGTCTGCTACAAGCTTGTCTTGAAGAACACGGATAAGTTCATATCTGCGGTCGGAAGCATCCGCAGGTGGATTGGCGAGGATTGTGCGCTTTACCGAGAGATAATATTCGTGCCCGCGTTCATAGGTAAAGCCTTTTATCTGTTTAAATCCAAGGTCTTGCCATTCTTCGGAATCACCTTCCGTCTTGACGAGCAAGCACTCTATGGGTTTTTCCTTCATATCATCGCCCCACGCATACGTCACGCCTGTTTCTGCCGACACCAGCATCCTGATTTCTTTGACTGAATCTTTAGGCTCATCATCATCGCTACAAGCAGCCAGTCCTGCCACGGCGAGGAATGTCATGAGCAGCATTCTGAAAAAATTTATATTCATCATTCTTTTTAACTTTTAATTGTTCTCTACATAATAATAAACACCGAAAATGCAAAAATATTGCATTGCAAACACATTTTTAATTCCGAGGACTCTGTATCTTAGCCAAAAGCTCCTCAGACATCCATACCCTGTCAGCTCATGGGGAATTACATTTAAAGAAAACGTGATCCAACTATGTCATTTCCCTCAGAAACGCCACTTACGTATATCTCCTTCTCAGACTCATTTGAAGAACACGAAACCTTGGCAACACTATCATCAGAAGAAGTTGCTGATACTTTACCTTTAGCTCCATTAACATTCACCTTGCTGCCACTATCGGTATAGGTTGTAAGAGTGTTAATAACAATCTGCTTACCAGTAATTATATCACCGGTTACTTCGTCTTCAGTGAGCTGAATTCCAGAATCATCATCGCTACAACTTGTCAAACAGAGCAAAGCTGCTAATGCCATAAGAATCATTCTAATTTTCATACGCTTCTTTATATTAAAGGGTTATAACTAATTAATAAACGCAACTCGTTTTCAAAACTTGCATGAGATTTCTCTTTTTACTTTTTTATATTCTATCACTCTACAAGAGAGTATTACTTTTACGTATTGCTCAAATTCAATATGTACCAACAAGAAGTAGTGAAGAAATTCCTTGCATACTTAATTTTCCAAACAAAACGAGGCAACAGCGATGGAGTAAGCTGGAACTTCTGCTTATAATGAGGATTGATAAACCAAAACTTCTTGTCAACAACAGAGAATTCACATCTTTTTATCAATTTTTCAAATAACTCTATACTTGTCCTGCACTCTTTTATGCTCATCAGCTCGCTTATAGTACCCTCTTCCTCTTTGCATAGTTTCAATAATGAATTATACATAGAGTTTGGTAGCAAATGTATGAATGGAAAGTGCGAACAGAGTTTGCTTCGGCAAATCTGTTGATGTCCACCAAACGGCATCTGCCATGCAGGGAATCCGACAAAGAGAACGCCTGTTGACTTTAGAAAACTTTTGAGGTGTAACAGAAATTTTCCTTTTGCTGGAACATGTTCTATTACATCATGTAATAGTATCACGTCAAACTTTTCCTCTTCATTGATTGGCGCATGGTATTTCATAAAGTCGCAACACACGAATGTGGCATTTTCGCAGATTTCCGAAAAGTATGCTTTCGCATCTATTATTCTACATTCAGCTATGTCTATTCCAGTAACTCTACAGCCAAGTTGGGCAAAGGGGACTAAATTGCCTCCTTCGCCACAACCCACCTCTAATACTCTACTTTTCGAAGTCAACTTTTTGAAAGTTGATAAGTAGCTGACGTAAAACTCTTTAGATGTAATTTCCAAGTCATGGAAGTACATTTTTCTATCTGTATGTCTTTTCTGCATATCTATATAATGTTTTGACCTTTTATCATATAGATACAAATTTGCCAAAAAGACTGCATGCGAAAAGAGACTTTTTACCAAGAGAACCTTATTCCAAACGGAACGGTAAATGTGAATGGACGTTCTGTCCAAGCATTCTTAATACAGCTACCATTCGGAATGTACCAATTCATGGTTGGTTCTATAAACAGATTCAGATTTGGTGCAAACTGATATTGGATTCCGATGTTTGTATTTACAGACCACTGTATCGGGAGCGTCAGTTTCCAATCTGTTGTGTATGCAGACTTATCTCCAACGATATAATCTGCATCAGTTTTTCCATATATAGGAATCAGAATACCAGTGCCTACAGAACCATAAGTTGACAATCTCTTGAACTTCATAAATTGATAAGACAGTTTGAAAGGAACACCAAGATAGTGAAGCTTTTGTTCCTTGTCAACACGATAGCTGCCAGTACCAAGAATGAGATATGATTTCAGATTAGAATATTGAAGTCCTGTCTCTAAACTCCATCTTCTACCTATGTTTTTATTTACAGCAATGCTCAATGTTATTGGCTTGTCATGATGTTCTACTTCTACTATTTCTCCACTATTGTGGTCTGCAATATCTGCCATGGCTACATTTTCTGTAGTAGGGTCTGCCTGGGATATGCGATGTAGCTCTTTTGCATAGTCTTCCCATGTCGTGAAATACTTCCCAGAAGGGTTGGTTGGGTCTGTTGGCTGGTCCGGACCAGAAGGCAAATCACTAGTAATATCGTTACTTTTCATAAACTTACATACACTCTGTACAAGAGTCGTACCCAAAGAACCTGCAGCCAGTAATTGCCACTTATTCCTTTTGTGAACCTCAAGATTTTCTGTAATCCATGATTCCTTATAGAGATTAGGGGCGATGATAGAATCTTTTACCAAGATACTATCAGTTCTATTTACAGCAAACTGCTTTTCATCTTGCAATGTATCTGTTATATTTGCAATTATATTATGTTTTATTTCCGTTGTGTCATCACGCATTGCTGCTATAGTCTCTATGGTTAGTATCTTGTGATAATGAGTACATGGATTCTGCTTTGGGGTACAGTTTGTAGAGTCAACATCGTTCTTTGATGCTGGACTAACTGGACCTTTTATTTTACGTCTGCGTGTTATATTGGTATCATTTTCTGAAATAAGCTGTTTTTTGGTTATAAGTTGCTTATATACAGGAATAATAATGAGAACCAATACCATAATTAGTATTGTTCTCTGGCTCAATTTGTTTCTCAACAAAGCCTTAGCTCTCGCTAATTGCGAAGAAGAACTGTGTGGAGCTATATCAAGCAACTTTGCAATTTCCTGATGAGACAAACCATCTAGCACAGAAAGCTTGAATACCTTTTTGTATCCAACTGGTAATTTATCGATTTCAGCCATAATATCCTCGTATTGGATAGAAGATACTGTATTTCTACAATCATCACAGCTGTCAATCACACTTTCATCTATGTCTGATAAAGAAATATATCTAAATGTATTACCCTTTTCTTTGTATTTTAATGCAAGATTAGAAGTTATACTTGTAAGCCATTGACCGAATCTGTTAGGATTCTTCAAATCTTTCAAAGATACAAGCGCTAGTATAAATGCATCTTGGACAAGGTCATCAATGACATCCTTGTCCTCTTTAAGAATATTGATACATATACCTTTCATTTTAGGATAATATATCTGATACAATGTGCTGAAAGCACTATTATCTCCTTGTTTTGCTTTAAATACTAAAGTTTGTATATTTGAATCCATGAGTATATTATTTTGCACAATTTATCTATATATAGATATGAAACCAGCATGAATACTGCACGAAAAATTGTTAAAGAACATAAAAGCGCTTGATTATTTGCATATATCAAATATTAATTGTAAATTTGCGGTGGAAATATAAACATCGAAGATTATGGCACTTAAGTTATATCCATTAGGCATACAGACTTTCGAGCGAATCCGCAAGGAAAACAAGCTCTATATCGACAAGACGGAATACGTTTACCGCCTGACGCACACCAGCGGTACCTATTTCTTCTTGGGACGTCCACGCCGCTTTGGAAAATCCCTGTTTCTCACCACCCTCCAAAGTTACTTTGAAGGCAAGAAAGACTTATTCAATGGTCTTGCCATCGAAAAGCTGGAAAAAGAGTGGACAGAATATCCTGTGCTCCACTTTGATTTGAGCGGAGGCAAACACATGAATAAAGAACAGCTGGAGAGATATCTCGCATTCATTCTGGAAACAGAAGAGAAGATATGGGGTATCACACAGCCACAAATTGATGCCAATAACCGATTGACAGAACTGATCAATACTGCATACGAGAAATCCGGAAAACAGGTAGTCGTACTTATTGATGAATATGATGCGCCCATGCTGGATGTGGCTCACGAGCAAGAGCAGTTGGATACCTTGCGCAATATCATGCGCAACTTTTTCAGTCCTTTGAAATACAGCGAAGCTAAACTACGCTTTGTCTTCCTGACAGGCATCACCAAATTCTCGCAAATCAGCATCTTCAGCGAACTGAACAACATCACCAACATATCCATGAATGATGACTATGCTGGTATCTGTGGCATCACCAAAGAAGAACTTCTGATGCAGATGTCGGAAGATATTGAGGAGCTTGCCCGAAGAAGAAACATAACGAAAGAGCAAGTAATCGACAAGTTGAAAGAGAATTATGACGGCTATCATTTCACAAGATTCTCACCTGATATCTTCAATCCATATAGCCTGCTGAATTGCTTTGCAGAAAACAAGTTCGGATCCTATTGGTTTACTTCCGGCACTCCAACTTATCTCATCAATATGATGCGCAAATATCAGGTAGTTCCTACAGACATCATCACACGAGTGGAGGCTGATGCCAGTGAGTTTGATGCTCCTACGGAGAATATGCCAACCATCATGCCGCTGCTTTACCAAAGTGGATATATCACCATCAAGGAATATCATGAAGACTACAACTATTACGTTCTTGATGTTCCTAACAAGGAGGTGAAAATGGGACTGACCAAGGCACTGATTCCATCATACGTCACACAAAATACACTTGCAACAACCAATACAGCCCGTCGTATCGCACAGGCATTGGATAAGCAGAATATGGAGGAGGCATTAACCTTACTCCAAACATTCCTGGGAACAGTTCCTTACTGCAACAACGCTCATTATGAGGGACATTACCAGCAGATGCTCTTCATCATATTCTCTCTGCTTACAGACTATCAGGTTGACGTTGAAGTTCATACACCCAACGGCAGAGTTGACATCGTATTGCTCACCCATACAGACCTTTTCCTGTTGGAGATTAAGTTAGACAAGAGTGCGAAGTCTGCGATGCAGCAAATCAACCTGAAGAACTATCACAAACGATTTGCGCTAAGCGGCAAGCCAATGACCAAGGTCGGCATCAACTTCGACAGTAAAACTGGGAATATCGAAAATTGGATAATCGAAAAAGCATAAGATAAGAATATCTGTCTGCGACATCATAGAGGAAGGTATGGTCTATGCATAGATAAGACAGCTTTCTGATACATCTAAAAAGCAAAAAAGAAAAGTTTATTATGTCAATATTCAGTCGCCTCTTTGGAAGGAAGAACAATCTCACCGTAAGCTCTGACATCAAGAAGAAAGATGCCAGAAGCAGGAACATTGCCTTCGTGGATACCGAAGTGGGACTGAAAGACCATAAAATACACGATATCGGGGCATTAAGCTATGATGGAGCTACCTTTCATCAAGCATCACAGACGGCACTTAACAAGTTCCTGCAGGAAAGAAAGGTTGACTATATCTGCGGGCATAACCTCATTCATCACGATGCCCGCTATCTCCAACTCAACGGCATACTGATAGATACCCTCTATCTCTCCCCGCTCCTCTTCCCCAAGCGCCCTTACCATCATCTTGTAAAGGACGACAAACTGATGAGCGAGCAGATGAACAATCCTGTAAATGACTGCGAGAAAGCCAAGGAGCTTTTGATGGATGAAATCGCTGCATGGAATCAATTATCAGAAAGGAAGAGGAAAATCTTCACCTTGCTGCTCCAACATGAAGAGGAATTCAGAGGATTCCTGATGTATGTGGGAGCCATCGACACGGATTATACTATATCAGCTAACGCTATATCAGCTGATACCATATCTAATCATGCAATCATAGAAGTTTCAGAATTCATTCTTTCGGAATACAAGAATCATATTTGCGCCCATGCCGACATTCCGGCTCTTGCAGCCCAGTCGCCTTGCGGCTTGGCATACGCCTTGGCCCTCATAGGCACAGACGATTACCAATCTGTAACCCCAGGTTGGGTACTCTGCCATTATCCCGAAGTAGAACATATCATCTATATGCTCTGCCATACTCAATGCACCGATGGCTGCGAGTATTGCAACCGCATGCTCGACATTCATCACAACCTGAAACAACTCTTTGGCTATGATGCCTTCCGTACCTATGACGGCGAACCGCTGCAGGAACAGGCATCGCAGGCAGCAGTGGATGGCAAGTCATTATTGGCGATATTTCCTACGGGTGGCGGCAAGTCGCTCACCTTCCAGTTGCCAGCCCTGATGGATGGCAGAACCATTCATGGACTCACCGTGGTTATCTCGCCTCTGCAATCATTGATGAAAGACCAGGTAGATAACCTCGCAGACCGCGGCTTCACCGATGCCGTAACCATCAACGGGCTCCTCGACCCTATCTCCCGCTCCCTAGCCATCGAACGAGTACAGAGCGGAGATGCCACCTTATTATATATAGCACCAGAGATGTTGCGCTCCAAAACCATCGAGCGCATTCTGATGGCACGGCATGTGGTGAGATTCGTCATTGATGAAGCTCACTGCTTCTCTGCATGGGGACAAGACTTCCGGGTGGATTACCTATATATCGGCAAGTTTATCAAGGAATATCAGGAACGCAAGTTTGGCAAGGATGCTATGGCCCGCAACCATGGTCAAACCCTGATACCCGTATCTTGCTTCACCGCCACTGCAAAACAGAAGGTGGTGCAGGACATCTGCGACTATTTCAAGCATTGGCTGGGCACCGACCTCCAGCTCTTCGCCTCATCAGCCTCACGTACCAACCTGCACTATTCCGTTATCCACGTAGATAGTGACGGCAACAAATACAATCTACTGCGCTCGCTGGTAGAGCAGACAGATTGCCCTACCATCATCTACGTATCCCGCACCAAGCGAACCCGGGAACTCGCCCAAAAACTGACACGTGACGGCATATCCGCCCTGCCCTATAATGGCAAGATGGATGCCGATGAGAAGATACACAATCAGGAGGCCTTCATGAGCGACAAGGTAAGAATCATCGTTGCCACCTCCGCCTTCGGTATGGGAGTAGATAAGAGCGATGTGGGGCTGGTTATCCACTACGACATCTCCGACTCTCTGGAGAACTATGTACAGGAGGCAGGACGTGCAGGAAGAGATCCACACCTCAATGCCAAATGCTATGTACTCTATAGCGACGAGGACTTGGACAAGCACTTCATCCTGCTCAACCAAACCAAACTGAGCATCAGCGAGATACAACAGGTATGGAATACCATCAAAGTTCTTACCAAGCAGCGCCCACATGTAAGTTGTTCGGCACTGGAGATAGCCCGCCAAGCCGGTTGGGATGACTCGGTATCCGACATAGAAACCCGTGTTCGCACCGCCCTATCTGCTCTAGAACAGAGCGGATACATAGAGCGTGGCAACAACATTCCGCACGTCTATGCCACAGGTATCACCGTCAAGAACATGGACGAGGCAAGACTGCGCCTCACCGAATCACCCCTGTTCTCGGAAGATGAGATGCAGAATGCCATCCGCATCATCAAGTCGCTCATCACCCAGAAACATATAGCCAAGGCACAGGATAGTGAGGCTGAATCCCGCATCGATTACCTCGCCGATATCCTAGGACTCAGTAAGCGAGACGTCATCTCCTCCGTTGACCGAATGCGCCAGGAAGGCATCCTTGCCGATACCCGTGACATTTCAGCCTATCTGCAAGACATCAGCGACAAGCAACGCAAGCCTCAGCAGATGCTGGAGAACTTTGCCAAACTGGAAAGATACATTCTGGAACATATCCCGGATGAATCGCTGCACATCACATACAAGCAACTCAATGACAATGCCGTACACGACGGTATCAACACTTCAACCGAAAAGAAAATCCGCACACTGCTATACTTCCTGGCAGTGAAGGGATATGCGCACAAGAAGGAAGACGGCGTCCGCAATCTCATCGTGACAAGAGACAAGGATATAGAGACCATCATCAAGCGATTCGAAAGACGAATTGAGGCTTGCCGATTCATCATCGAAAGACTATACAGCCTGGCTGAGGAAGAGAGCAACAATAGCTCTTCTGAAGAAAAGAATCCTTCTGAAGAAAAAGGTTTAGGAAAAGCCTCTGGCTCTAGAGAGAATTCAAAAGAGAATTCTAGAGAAAATTCAAGAGAGAAGCCTCTCCAATTCTCGGTAGTCGAACTTCTGAACGATCTGAAATCCAGCAACCAGTCACTCTTCTCCGACTTCTCTTCCCTGCAGTTGGAGGACGTGGAGGAAGCCTTGCTCTATCTCTCCAAGATAGGAGCCATGAAGCTGGAAGGAGGATTCCTGGTACTCTACAATGCAATGGCGATTAAGCGCACCAAGGAACCTCGCCTCCACTATAAGCAGGAGGATTACCGCATGCTCAATGAATTCTACAAGCAGAAGATTCAGCAGATTCACATCGTGGGCGAATATGCCAACCTGATGGTAAGGGATTACGACGCCGCCCTGCAATATGTGCAGGATTACTTCCAGATGGACTACCACCGCTTCATCTTAAAGTACTTCAAGGGCAACCGGGAGACTGAGATAGAGCGCAACGTAACACCTTCGAAGTATAAGAAACTCTTCGGAATGCTCTCCAAGAGACAGAAGGAAATCATCGACGACCACGAGTCTCGCTGCATCGTAGTCGCTGCCGGTCCTGGCAGCGGCAAGACACGTGTGCTCGTACATAAGCTTGCCTCTCTCCTGCTACTGGAAGATGTAAAGCACGAACAACTCCTGATGCTCACTTTCTCTCGTGCAGCCGCTACCGAATTCAAGCAGCGCCTGATGCAACTCATAGGCAATGCCGCCCATTTCGTAGAAATCAAAACCTTCCATTCCTACTGCTTCGACCTGCTGGGCAGAGTTGGCAATCTGGATGAGGCTGGAGATGTGGTTAAGCAAGCCGCCGAAATGATCAACAATGGAGAAGTGGAGCCCAATCGCATCAGCAAGACCGTACTCGTTATCGACGAGGCGCAAGACATGAGCAAGGATGACTATGCCCTTGTCTCTGCTCTGATGAAAGCCAATGAAGAGATGAGGGTGATTGCCGTAGGCGATGATGACCAGAACATCTATGAGTTTAGGGGCTCCAACTCGCAGTATCTCTATGAATTGACCCAGACAGAGCACAGCCGTTTCATTGAGATGACCGAGAATTACCGGAGCCTTCGCCACATCGTGAATGCTGCCAACGACTTCGCCCGCAACATCCGTCAGCGAATCAAATCTACCCCTATCATCTCCATGAGTCAAGAAGATGGAGAGGTAAGAATCGTGAAGCATCCATACGAGATTCAGGAGAAAAAGGTTTATATGTATCAGCCTATCCTAGAAGATGTTACGCGATTACTAGGAAGTAACACTTCAAAAGAAGCCGATGCATCTTCCCGCAAGAAGAACGAAACCATCAGCATCCTCACGCAGACCAATGAGGAAGCTGTCATCATGCTGGCTCTTCTTCACAGTCATGGCATCAAGGCCAAGCTGGTGCAATCAATGGACGGCTTGCGCTTCTGGAATCTGGCAGAGGTAAGATACTTCTTGAAGAAGATAGACCAAGGCATCAAGGAGACGAAATCCCCTATCATCTCTGATGATATTTGGGAAGCAGCCAAGCAGCAGACATTCCAAAAGTATGCCACCAGCCAGGCATTGCCATATCTGCGCCGCAGCCTACAGATATTTGAGCAGACCAATCGTGCCAAGTACTACAGCGACCTGAGGGAATTCGTGTTCGAATCATCTGTAGAAGACTTCTGTGACATCTCGAAATCAGACATCGTGGTCAGCACCATCCACAAGGCAAAAGGCCATGAGTTCGACCATGTACTGATGCTCATTACCCATCCCGAGCATCCTACAGATGACATACTGCGCCGATATTATGTAGGTATGACCCGTGCCAAGCGTACGCTTGCCATCCACACCAACGGCAATCTCTTCGACAGCCTGAAAAGTGCCCAGCATCTCTATGATGCCCAAGCCTACGATGAGCCGAACGAAATAGTGATTCAGCTCTCACACAAGGATGTAAACCTGGGCTTCTCCAAGCCTCACAAGGATGCTATCCTTTGCCTAAGAAGCGGTATGCCGCTAACCTATCACGACCATTGCCTCTGTCTCCCATCAACAGGCAGAGACATAGCCCAGCTCTCCATCAAGATGAAAGAGAAACTAGGCAAATGGGAGTTGAAAGGTTACAAGGTAACCGCTGCCCGAATCCGCTTCATCGTGGCATGGAAGTCAAAGGATGCACCGAGGGATGAGAAGGAATCCGCCATCGTGCTCGCTGATTTGGTAATGAAAAAATAAGGTAAATTAATTAAAAATCAATCACCAGGCGCTATCTATTCTTTCTTTTTATACACAAAAGTGTAATTCTCAAGCCACATTCTTGAGAAATACACTTTTGTGTCAAAGGCTTTTTCCTATAAAGCTATACTTTTGCAGCAGAAAAATAAAAAAACAAGCAAAACTGTAGCAATATGAAGGAAAAAGTAATTTTTACCACAGCGTTGTGCCTCTCGGCTATGACTCCGATGATGGCGCAGAATATCATCGGCAAGGTGATGAACACCAAGGGAGAACCTTTGGCGTTTGCCAATGTAGTATTATTGAATAGAACAGACTCGGCTTTCGTCAAGGGTGCAGTGAGTGGAGAGGATGGCAGCTTTGTCATCGACTCTTCCTGCAACGGTGGAATCATCAAGGTGACCTCCGTAGGCTATAAGACAATCTGCAAGGATTGCACTGGTGAGAATGTAGGCATTATCAAGATGGAAGAAGACAGCAAGATGCTCGGCGAAGTGGTCGTGAAGTCATCCCTGCCTAAGACTATCCTGAAGAATGGCGGAATGACGACAACCGTTGTCGGATCCGTACTTGAGAAGGCAGGTACCATGGAGAACCTGCTCGACCGCATCCCTAACGTTTCTGCCCAGAATGGCAGCATCAAGGTATTCGGACGCGGTGAGCCTGTTATCTATATCAATGGACGACAGATGAGAGACAAGAGCGAGCTGGACCGTTTGCATTCAGACAACATCAAGTCGGTGGAAGTCATCACTAACCCTGGTGCCCATTACGCTGCCAGCACCAAGGCGATCATCCGTATCACAACGAAGAAGATACAGGGCGAGGGCTTCGGATTTGATGCCTCAACCACAGGAGAATACGATGAAAAGGAAAACTTCGGTGGATATAGCCGATTGAATATGAGCTACCGCAAGAATGGCTTGGAGCTTGGCGCATATGCCTTTGGGGCAAGACAATACCAACCCGACAACAAAGACTTACAGCAGAAGACTTATCTTGACAAGACCTGGAACCAGAAAAGTGAGATAAGACAAGTAGGTATTATCGAAGCCATAAACTTTCGATTGGATGCCAGCTACCAGTTGGATGCCAACAACTCGATAGGTGCCAACTTTGGTTTTCTAAGAAATCCAAAACAAACATGGAACGGCGATATGAGTTCTTTGATATTGCAAGACGAAGAATTGTCTGAAAGTTCTGATAGTCATGCTGATTTCTTTTGGCAGAAGAATAATCTTTCAAGCAACATTTACTATGTGGGAAAGATTGGCAAACTCGGCATCGACTTCAATGCCGACTGGCTTTGGTCGAAGAATAACGAGGACGTTGTTACAAAAGAGCAATATCAGGAGGTGGGGATGGATGCGCAGAGCCAGACGGTTCATAGCCTTACTGACAAGAAATACCGTTTGTTGGCTTCCAAGTTGGTGCTTTCTTACCCATTGTTGGGTGGTGAGTTATCTGTTGGCGGTGAATATTCCAACACGCATCGCACATCCAAGTATCAGGTTGTGCCAACCAACTTCGTGTCGGATGATGACAGCCGTATTACAGAAAGCATGACTTCTTCATTCTTGACCTATTCAAGAGATTTCGGAAACGTGAGCATGGAGGCAGGATTGAGATACGAGTACATCGACTTCAATTACTATGAGTATGGCAAGTATGTGCCAGAGCAAAGCAAGTCGTACGGCAATTGGTTCCCATCGCTCAGCGTGTCGCTGCCTGTGGGCAAGGTACAGATGCAGCTGAGCTATGCAGCCGACATCAATCGCCCTTCCTATCAAAATTTGCGCAGCGGCATACAGTATGACAACCGCTACACGTATGAAACGGGAAATCCATTCTTAGTGTCTGAGATAAGCAAAAATCTCAACTACGAATTGGCTTACAAGTGGTTGACTTTCGACATGACCTACAGTCATACTTCACATCCAATTATGTCAACAGTGGAGACTTATAAGGATAATCCAGCAATAGGCTTGATGAAGCCTGTGAATGGGAATTCGTATAATGACGTAGAGGCATCCATCAACTTGCGCCCTTCGTTTGGCATTTGGTATCCTTCGTTTACCGCATCCGTTGACAAGCAATGGTTTGATATGGAGACGCACGATGGGAAATCGCTCAATAAGCCAATGGCTTCATTCCGTTTTGACAACACCCTCAACACCAAATTAGGAATGTTTACGTGGATGATGTCGTATATCACGAAAGGCCATGAGAAGAACCTGTATCTGTACAAGCCAATGTTTTGCATGAATGTTTCCGCGTATAAGGCTTTCTTGAAGGATCGTTTGTCGTTTCAGCTCTTCATCTATGATTTGTTCGGGACAAACGATAGCCATATGATTGCTCATTTTGGCAAAATAAAGGAAATGGTGTATGATGGACTGTCAACAAGCAAAGTGTCGCTTACTGTACGGTATAAGTTCAACACTACAAGAAGCAAATATAAGGGTACGGGTGCAGGAGAAAGCCAGAAGAACAGAATGTAATCTGTCTGGCTGCAGTATCCAGTAATGGTGTAATGACAATAAATCTCTCTATAAATGAACAACCCAATAAAATTGTTGATTAGTGGCGCAGACATGGGAGGCTTGATAGCCTCCTGTGCCTTGCGCCATGACTTCCATGAAAGCCCTCTGCAGGAAGATAGATTTCAAATCTATCGCATAGAAAAGGATACGCTAACGATGGAAGATGTGGATGCATGCGACTTGTCGGGCATCCGGTATGCGGTGAATGCAACCTTGCATGACAACGAAGCCTCGTTTGCTTTCGATGAGAAATGCAAGGAGCAGGGCATCCCCGTTATCCATGCCGTCAATCTTGGCAAGGCAGCCTTTCTCGCTGTAGAGAAACCGAAAGGCTATCCATTCAGCGAAGTAGTGAAAAAAGGTTCGGATGATTTCCGTTGCTCATTAGGCAAGTATATCTCGCAGTACGGTATGTTCTGGCAGATGCCTGTGCCTTGGATAGATGAAGCCATCAGGCATTATTCTGAGGAATCTTTCCCGCAACTGGGCATCGGAGCATATATTGCCGCCGGCTATTGTGCCAACATCCTCGTAAACCTTGCGGAAGGCAAGGAGGTGAAATACTTCCCCAAGTTCTATCTCTCGCCATTGTTGGAAGAGATATGATTCTGATTATATCATCTGATAGTTAGTGGCATGAAACAGCGCCTCGGCAATGTTCTTCACGCCTATCTTGGCGAAAAGGTTGCGCTTGCAAGCCTTTATCGTATCCACCGACTTGCATAGTCGGTCGGCAATATCATTCATCGTGTAACCTTGGGCAGACAATCTCAAAACATCTCTCTCTGTCTCGCTCAAGGTTATGCCTTCTTTCTTTTCCCACTTGTGGCGCAATGTGGAATATTCAAAATAGCCGCGCTCACCATTCTTTTGCATGATGATATGTCCCGGTTCATCGGTTGCTGCCAATGATACGGTGCAGAGGGCAAGCCAGATTCTTCCATCATCAGAAAGAAGTATTGGAGTGAGGTGATGATGAATCAATCGGCTATGCCTGCCATTGGTAAGATGAAAGTCGTACGAGATGGTATAGTCCAGGCGGTCGCCCACAGGCAATTCATTGAAAAGATCAAAACCTTTCTTGTTCACTTCGAGCAGCATCTGCAGGTCGGCATCCGGAACATGGTCTATATACATCTGATAGCCTGCGTCCATCAACTGCTCCGGTTCCAATCCGCAGAGATAAGCAAGGTTGTCTGATGCATAGATGAAGTCCTGATGAAAATAGTCGATGATATAGACGCACTGGTAGGTGCTGCGGGCAAAGGCTTTTGCCGCATTCACCAATAATTCAATCTTATCGTAATCTTCTCTGTTGATATGATTCACCTCGTTGGAATGGAGGAAGAAATCTTCTTTTTCTTTATTCATAAGCTATTCTGAATATTACTCTTTCTATCTGTTCTCCGATTCAGCAAGCCATCGGATCTCTTTTTAAATACGCTATTCGAATACAAAAATACATATTTTTATTTGATTACAACTCTATCGTATTGTTTATTTACAGATAATTAACCGTAAAAGACGCTTAATCATTACTTACTGCACAACAGCTGGATTACAAGCGCACAACACGTGTTGTGCAAGCGCATAACAGCTGATATGCAAGCGCACAACAGCTGTTGTGCGACTGGCGAATGCTATAATCCCGACGACAGACATTAATGATTCAGACAACTTCTATTGTTTATTCAGACAACTTTCAAAGCTTCTTTCGATGCTTGTTCATACATAATAAGCAGTCCTCACATATATCAATGACACAACTTACATATATCAATAACATCGCTCACATATATCAATAACATCGCTCACTCCTATCAATCCAACCGCTCATCCATATTAGTGCCATTTTTATTTGGTAGTTTAAGAATAAAAGATTACCTTTGTATCGCTAAACAGAAAGAAGAAAACGGTGGCTATAAAATATGAAATCCATTATCTTCCCAATGCGGGAGGAAATGAAGAGACTCGCCGATTCGCCCATATCTTTGAGCAAACAGCTATGACTGACAAGGAGATGATCAGCCGAATCGCCAGACATAGCTGTCTGGGAGAAGGAGAAGTTTCGTCCGTACTCATGAAACTGCGTGATATCATAGAAGAAGACCTGCAGGATGGAAAACGTGTCAACATTCCGGAAATAGGTTATCTCTCGCTCTCAGTAGATCTGGATATGGATGAACTGAAGCCAGACAATAAAGTGAGAGCCGACTATGTGAGCGTAAGAGGCATCAAGTTTCGCCCCAATGCAGACCTTCTGAAAAAGGTGAAACATCATACTCATTTCGAGAAATCACTATATACTTCCCGCTCCTACCCCTTCTCTGAAGATGCTTTGAAGGAGAAAATAAGAGAGTATCTGGAGCATAACCGTTCCATTAACCGAAAAGTACTGGAAACGGAATTTTATATCCGTAAACAGACGGCACTCAACTGGCTGAAGAAACTGGAAAAATCCGGGTTCCTGATTAAAGAAGGTTCCCGAAATGCTCCGGTTTATTTCCTGGCAGAAAAATAGATACCTGCATCAGGATTATCAGCAATATACATAATACATAGGATACTCCAAGACATTCTACAATCTAAAGATTTTGGTAATATGTCAAACAAAGTAGATAAAAGAATAACTGAGCAGAGCTCGCTCTACGAACATCTGGAAAAGATGAGCGTGGCTGAACTCACCGCTCATATCAATGCAGAAAACAAGAAGGTGGCTCTGGCAATAGAAGAAGCATTGCCTGCCATCAACCAACTGATTTCCGCCATCGAAGGGCAGCTGAAGAAGGGCGGAAGGCTCTTCTATGCCGGTTGCGGAACGGGCGGAAGACTGGCTACGCTCGATACCATCGAGGTGCAGAACACCTATGGCATCGACGGTTCACAGATACAAGCCATCTTCCCCGGAGGCATCGGCTGCCTTACACAAACCAGGGAATCAAGAGAAGACGACCTGGAGAATGGCTGGCATCAGCTCTGCGACAAGCATATCTCAAGGCAAGATTTCGTGCTGGGCTTCTCGGCAAGTGGCACTACTCCCTTTGTACTCGCCATCCTGAAGCATTGCAAGGAGGAAGGCATTCCTACGGGTTGCATCGTCAACAATCCCCACGCTCCCATCGCCCAGGCTGCCGATTATCCCGTAGAAGTCATCACGGGACCGGAGTTCGTGACGGGAAGTACCCGTATGAAAGCCGGATCATCACAGAAGATGATTCTGGATATGATCAGTACTTCTCTTCAGATAAGACAAGGACGAGTGGAAGGCAACAAGATGGTGAACGCCAAGCTTATCAATCATAAACTCATCGACCGCGCCTGCCGCATCTTCATGGAACGCAATCCGGAATATACGGATTATGAGGAAGTGAAGCTGCTGATTCTGAAAGCAGGAAGCGTGAAGAAGGCGGAAGACCTGCTGAAGAATAAAAGCGATTTAGATGTTTAGATAGAGTTAGACAAAACTTCACCTTATATAATAGGACTATATGGCAAAGAAAGCAATTGTAATGGGTGCCACATCGGGCATCGGAATGGAAGTGGCAAAACTGCTTGCTGCAAAAGGATGGCAGGTGGGAATCGCCGGAAGAAGAATCGAAAGATTGCAGGCACTGATTTCGCAGGGCGGAATTACCTGCTACCAGCAAATAGACGTGACTTCTCCCGATGCTCCTGCCCAACTTCTCGAACTCATCGATAAGTTGGGAGGTATGGACCTCTACTTCCATAGTTCCGGCATTGGCTGGCAGAACAACTCGCTGGATATAGAAAAGGAAATGAAGACCCTGGAAACCAACGGCTTGGGATTCACGAGAATGGTGGATACTGCATTCAACTGGTTTGCCGCCCAGTCTTCTACTCCAACCAATAAGAGTGAACATTCTGTTTCTGAAAGTAAGAAGAAGGCAAACCATGCCTATCAGAAATTCCGCATTGCCTGCATCACTTCCATCGCCGGAACCAAAGGTCTCGGTGCTGCCCCTGCCTACTCTGCCACCAAGCGATTCCAGAACCATTATCTGGAGTGCCTGTCGCAGCAGGCACGGATGCGTCATCTCCCCATCGCCATTACAGATATCCGACCAGGTTTCGTAAAGACCGACCTCATCGCAGGCAGCAGCTATCCGCTGCAGCTCAAACCGGAAGATGTGGCGAAACATATCGTGAATGCTATCGAAAACGGAAAGGAAGTTAAGGTGATAGACTGGAGATATGATATTCTCGTCTTCCTCTGGCGACTCATTCCTAGATGGTTATGGACGAGATTGAGAATTACGTCATAACAACTTTATTCCTTTCTGATGACAATCGTCTTGAACCAGTCTTTCAATACTCCAGCATATTGATCCTGCGAATCAGACAGCAGGATGACAACCTGGGAACCATCTTCCAGCATAGGACCAAGACACATACCTTCGTAATTGGCAAAGGAACGCTTGGAAAGAGACAAGCCGGTTTTCCATTCCGTGAGCAATCTCTTTTTCAAGAAAGGAGTATCTGATGAAAACTTCTCTTTCATAGAAAATTCCTCAGAATTCAAAGGATTGATCAGATAGAGCTTGCACTTGCAGAAAGCACCTATTTTGATCTTAGGAATAAATGCCTCACGCTCCAGAACCAGAAGCTGACCATCGGGCAAGACGCAAAGCTCACTCACACCCATCACATAGATATCTGCTTTCTTATGGGTAGAAGGTTGATCCATCTGATAGGCATAGGTCGTCATATAACGAGAGTCTTTCTTGCTACTCACTTGCTCGCTATACTCTTCCCTGTTACTATCTTCCTTCATCTTTCCCCAATCAAGCCTCATCAAACGAAGCCGATTGGCCAATCCGTTTTGAGGAGTAGCAGGCTGCCCGTCTTTGCGGAGCGTGCTCTCAGGAATCGTCCAGAGATACTGACGGACGGAATCAAAAGCCAGGGACTCAAAATTATAATTGGGATAAAAATCAGAAGAAGGCCATCTGCTTTCCCAAAGGTTCTGCGGATAGCCAACCTTGGCAGTATCCGCCGAAATAGGCAGAAAAGGATACTCCTTTAAACGGCAATATCCTTCGCTTGCTATCACCAAGGTAGAATCAGAAACCTTCACGATGGCTTCATGGTCAAATCCCTTCTCCAGCCCCAGCCAAGGCTTGCCGTCGTTCAGCGTTCCATCTGTTCTCTCGGTAAACCCAAGGTTCTCTACCTGTTCCAGTTCGCCAGTCTTGGGATTCACCTGAATTCGGAAGTTGAAGTACAGGGCGCTATCCGACTTGTCGCTTACCACCGCATAGATATCATCATGCAGATGAGCAATGCCACTGTAGTTACCCGCAGCCACGGTTTTCGGAAAAGCCTTCTGAGGATTCTCTCTCACTACTTTCCAATCCTGTGCTCCAGCCAACAGACTGAATGCCAGGAAGATGGACAGGATACTACAACGCAGCATAGGTTAGAACAAACTCCATGGTTAATTCGAAATCCACATGCACCGTCTTTCTGCTCTTGAGATTCTCCACATCACACGACCAGTCTGCCATCGTATCAAATGGCTTTACCCGCATATCCTCAAACATCAGTTTTTCTTCTGAGAATAACTTGAAGACCGTTTCCTTGGCACACCAATGCACCAGCTTGGCATCCAGATCTTCCGCCTTCTCATCCTTTCGCAGGAATTTGGAAGCGATGCGCTCTACCCTATCGCTGAAGTATTCGATATCTACCGCCACTTCCTGATTCTTGGAAAGGATAAGCGCAGCATAACCCTTGGTATGCGAAACGCTGATATGATAACCACGGAACAATGGCTTGCCAGCCTCATTGTGGGTAATGTCACCCGCATGAGAAAGCAAGCCCTTGGAAGCTCCGTTCGTCTTGAGCATCTCATACATTAATGCACGAATGGCAAGAAACTCCAGTTTCCTGCCATCGTTCTTATATTTCTCTTCCATCTGGGAACGGTAAGCCTGCAGAAGTGGATATGCTTCAAACAACTGTTCTACTGTCTCATCCATCTGCCATAAGCCCAGGCTCACTCCCGGATAAACTTCTCGTATATTGACAACTGCCATACTATATAATCAAAATATTACAAATATAAGGAGGAGGAACTACTTGGAGGAATTCTCCTCTTCGTTTCTTACCGGATGTACCGTCACCTTGATCTTGCTGATGCGACGCTCCTCGATATTCATCACCTCAAAAGTATAGTTCTTATAATCTATCTTCTCGTGCATGCTTGGGAAATCACCCTTGATTTCCAAGAGCAGACCTGCCAGAGAATCAGCATCGCCCTCAACCTCCTCGAACTCTTCGTCATCTACATTCAGAATCTTGCAGAAGTCTGAAAGCAAGGTCTTGCCTTCGAAGATAAATGTATTATAATTTAATTTCGAATAGAACTTCTCCTCCTCATCATATTCATCATTGATCTCGCCAACGATTTCCTCCAGGATATCCTCCAGGGTTACGATACCGGAAGTACCGCCAAACTCATCTACCACAATGGCGATATGAACCTTATTCTCCTGGAACTCGCGAAGCAGATCATCTATCTTCTTGGTTTCAGGAACGAAGTAAGGAGGACGAATCAGACTCTGCCAACGGAAGTTGGATGCCTTGGAAAGATGTGGTAATAAGTCCTTGATATACAACACACCACGAATATTATCCGTATTATCCTGATATACCGGAATACGACTGTAGTTGTTCTCTACAATACACTTCAACACCTCAGGATAGGTGCTGCGAATATCCAGGTCAACGATGTTCTGACGGGTGGTCATCACCTCCTTGGCTGTTTCATCGCCAAATCGGATGATACCCTTCAGCATATTCTGTTCGTCCTTGATATCTTCCTTGTCGGTGAGTTCCAGAGCCTGTTCCAAATCATCCACACTCAGGACATGGTTTTCTTTCTGTATAATCTTTTCAGCAACGATTCCACTCTTCAGCAGTACATTCTCCAATGCCCAGAACACCTTGCGTGCAAACATAATGCCGCCCACACATCTACGGCAAAACTTGAGAGGATCCTGTCGGGCATAAACCTTAGGCATAATCTCTCCGAAGAGCAAAAGCAAGAATGTAAGGATTACCGTGATGATAAGGAACTGAAGCCAATAGGCTTTAGGACCAAACTCCACGATTCCGGCAAAAACATAGTTGAGGAGCATGATAATGGTGACATTCACAAAGTTATTGGTTATCAGTATGGTAGCCAATGTACGTTCTGAATCCTCACGCAACATCTGAATTTTCTTGTCACAGTCAGTTTTTTCGTCCTCCAGTTCCGCAATATCCGCTGGTGATAAACTAAAAAAAGCGATTTCGGAACCACTGGCAAAAGCTGACATACCAAGCAGGATAGCTGCCAATATAGCAGCTACAAAAACACCAGTAGATGGCTGCAAGAGCAGCACATCACTAAAAGCATCCGTTATGGTCGATATATCCAATTTCTGAGCTTAAAATTTAAAATGGTAAATCTTTGTTCTCAGTAGTCTCTGCAGGAGATGGGGTTGAAGATGAAGCAGGAGCTGAAGTTGAAGATGAAGTTGGAGCTGAAGCTCCCGACCGCGAGGTCAGCATCTCCATATTATCAACGTATATCTCTGTGATATTATGTCGCTTACCCTGCTTGTCATCATAGAGTCGATAGCGGATCCGGCCTTCCACATAGAGTCGGTCGCCCTTGTGTACATACTTCTCCACCACCTTTGCAAGACCACGGAAGAACACGAGGTTATGCCAATCGGTATGATCTGGTACTTGCATACCATTAGCCAGGGTGTAACCTTTCTCCGTTGTCGCAAAAGACACTTGAGCTACCGCCTGATCTGCATCATAATAATGCACAACAGGTTCCTTGCCCACATTACCAATCAACATTACCTTATTCATAGTTTTCTAATAATTATCTTTTTACTTCCACATTCCCAAATAGCGGAAATGGAAATTCTTACCCTTAGCTGAAGGGAACTGACTACGAGAGTCAACTCTCTCCTTCAAGTGCTCTACAATACGAGTGTAGCAATCCAACCCCGACATAGCCTTGACATGAGCCACGAAGTGAGTATCGCGATATTCAAACTTTCCCGTAGCAGGCACCATCACAACACGCTTAAAATCCAAAGATCCCTCGTACCAGCCAGCCAACTCCTGTGTAAGATTCAGCATCACAGGATTCTCCTGACGTTCTGCAGGTGCAGACGAACGCAAGGCCTTCTTATCCTTGAAATCCTGCATCGTAGCAGCAGCCGTCTTGATAACAATGAAATAAATACGAGGACGAACTTTATAACGTTTAGGATAGCAAACATCGCTAGCGGCGTAATCTCTAATATCAGCCTCTAGCTCAGCATCCATACCAATTTCCGGGATACCTTTCAAAAAATCTATTGCTTCATCGACATTATTTACTAATGTCTCCTGATCGAAATATCTTAAATATAAATTCATAATAGGTATGTTTCTCTATTTTCAAATAAAATAGAGCGGAAAACGGGACTCGGACCCGCGACCCCAACCTTGGCAAGGTTGTGCTC
>OHXY01000019.1_pt1 | contig 79820 bp, 112 predicted proteins | sample 1580161 | NCBI WGS metagenome assembly OHXY01 (sample SAMEA3882505, study PRJEB24775) | human gut metagenome | biome: human-associated habitat; feature: intestine environment; material: feces | place: Netherlands | collected 2009/2010 | reverse complement strand
TGGACCAGTATGTAGATATATACAAATATATTTACATATTATAACTATTAATAATTTTAAACTTGCGATCCCTTATTCCTGTGAGGAACAGGCTATTTCCCAACGGAAATTGCAAGGTCGAACCTTGATAAGGGATTTTCTATGCCCTTCTATAATGCCTATGAAGAGTATAGATTTTACCAACGGAAACAAAATATAAGGTTATGCCTAATCCAAAAGGCAAGAGGGAGAATATCATGACAATTGAAATTCACACAAACACATTAACACTTATTCAGAAAGCACTTCCATATCTTCGTCAGGGATTAATGGAAAAAGTACTTCAGAAATCTGAAAAATTCCAGAACAACATCCTGAAAATTATCACCGGAATTGAAGATGGAACAATTTCAGAAGTAATTCTTCAGGACTGGTCACAGTACGTAGAGGGTAAATCCTCAAATGGTGGCAGCTATTACTTTGGCACTCACTATTACTATGAGCCAGAAGAAAACATGTGGCTCAAACAGTATGAAACATCCGCAGATATGGAGTTTTGTCCGGTATGTGGTATGTTTGGTAACCACGAGGAATATGACGAAGAAGCCGGTGAGTTTATTGGTTATACCTGTAGAGAACCGGAGTATTATCGATCCTGTGCAATGATTCGGATAATTGTGAAATTCATGTTAAAACATGCTGATGACATGAATTATTGTACAGTTACTAGAACTTATTTTAAGGAGGCATAACCATGAAATCAGAAATAATCAAAGCTTTTAATGAATTCGTATCCCGTAACTTCTTCGGATACAGTGCCCATACACTGTATCAGGAACTCTGCCATTCATATCCGGCAGAAGTAGCATCCCAATGGGTGTATGTCAATATATGGCACACATTCATTGATAATGATACACCGGAAGATATTGATATAGCTCGTCGTGTAGCTTGCATTATCATTGGTGATCCGAACTTTGAAATCCGAGCACTTGATGCTCGTGATTACATTGATTACTGCATGGCTACTCATGAATATGAGCGCCTTGCAGTTCTTGCAAATGATGCACTTGACTTGTATCTCAAGGGCGTAATCAGTCTGCATGAATTTAAGCTAATCATTGCAGCTAATAAAAACTAATTAAATTATCTACCGGTCTATATAATTTTCCTTGACTGGCGGATTTGAAAAACGGAAACAAATTGAGAATTGATTTTTCTGGACGGGATACCCCCATGTACAGGGAAATTGATTCTAATATACAGGGAAATAAAAATAAATCAGCTGTCCTATCGGCATACGGGGAGAATGGAGAATAGCCATGACAACAACAACTAATAATTTCAACTTCGTAACATTCTCAAATAACGTAACAGTAGTGAATACCACTCCACATCCTGTAACAATACAGGATGTAAACGGAAATCTTATTTCGGTGCCGACTAGCGTGTTGATTAACGCTAAGGCAATTGAAAAACAGGTATCACCTCTGTTTGTAAAAACAGAGTTTGTAGGCACTGATGAAGGAAGGGAAATCATTTCTTCCATCAAAGAGTCTTTCAACCAGAACGCTGTGGCTGGGGAGACTTTAGTAATCATTGGTAGCATTATTGCTGCTCAGGCATATCCGGGAGAAGTATTTGGACTCACTCCAGTCCCAGGTTACGAAAGAGTGGCACCAGATGACAAGAGAATGCGTTGTGACAAGTTCACAACTTTCGCGTAAGGGAGGGAAATAGCCATGACTAAAACAACAAAAACTATCGTTACTGCAGTCGTAGTAACAACAACATTATTCTCAAGCTGTACTCCGGTATCAGCAAGAGAAATCACTTCCGTTAATCGTACAGAAACCGGAACTCTTTATGGTTTCAGTGACGGAACCGGATATTATACAGATGATATTGAGGGAATCAGCACCCTTGATAATCTTTACCCTCTTACCGGAATTGTTACAGAAATCGAATACGATGTAGAACCGGAAGTGGATCTTGTAACAATCACCTGTTCCAACGGAAATATGTTCTCATGGTATGCAGATGCCGGAGATTATGAAATTAATGACCTTGCGTCCTGTATCATGGATTCCAAGGGAACTAAATATGTAACTGATGACGAAGTGTTGCTGGCCCATTATGCAGGTGGATTAAAACACTTCGAACAGTATGCAAATTAAATTGAACACATAAAGGAGAAAATAAATGACAAGAACAGAATATAATCAGCGTGTGATTACACGCAAAAAACGATCAATCCTTATTAAAGGCAGCTTAGGAATAGCTGCTTTTTTAATGTTCGCAAGTATTGTCGGACATATTGATTCTGACGTATATGCCGGGATCCATTCTGTCAAGGGAACTGTTTCCGCGTCAGGAAACTATATCCTTGATGAGAATGGAAAAGCATATGATGTATCCGGATTCCAGAGTGGATCCGAAGTAACAGTAAAACTTGATAAACAGGGGAACATTCTGTCTGTTGTAAGCAAATAGAAACGAGGTGAATCATATGGAACGCAACTATAAACTCCGGATCTATTACAAATCCGGTGCGCAGAAAGGGAACTTAAAAAGGGAAGAGTTCTTTGATTCCCTTGATGCCATGAACAAAAGATACAGAGAATTGTTTAAACCAAAAGAATATGCTTTAAATCCTACAGCATGGGAAAAAGTAAATGAAGAATGGCTGAGAATGTTTATTACATCGGCCGCATAAGAAGGGAGAATGATCATGACGCCAACAAAGCAAAAGAAATTAGTAGCACTTAATGCCGATATCAGAGGTATGGTGCAGTCAAGTAAAGACTTCAAGGCAAAGAGAAAGGCTGCTATTGAAGCAAATGATTATGAGACAGCAGAGCAGATGTGGAGCAATGAAAAAGCGATGGCTAAAAATCTGGCAGAGGCAAATTACCAGAAGATTAAGCTTTATTACTCCAAGGCAGATGCTATCTATGAAGATAAGATCATTGCAATCTGCAGCCTGCCTGGACTTATTGGCATGAAGGAAGCAAATCTCATTGAGTGTTGTGCAAATATCAATGGGAGAAAGCTCTACGCAATTTAATTAAACAGAAACGAGGTGTATACAATGACAAAAGGAAACGGAAGCATTGGTTCCATTACAACTATGGGAAATCTTCCTTTATATGGATGTGTAAACCCATGTAGAAAAATTAATACAACATACAAATCTCGAATTAATTGGAAGATGGAAATTAGAACCTTAATGAGAGATTTTAGTTTTCCAAAAGATATAATAGAATCTGTTATTCGGACAACGGAACTTGAATGTCCACATGAAAATGCAGACATGAAGTACGATCATGCCTGGAGAAAATTCTGGACATTGATCGGTTAAAAAAACTAAATAAAAATTAAATTAAACAAAAGAAAGAGGTAGAAAACAATGTTAAACTATAACGAAATCGAAAGAGCACTTACAAACGGAGCAACAGAAAGCAAAGTAATTACTAAACTTTTCAAAGACCAGACAGCATACAACACGGTGATGAGTAACTGTCAGCGAATTGGCGGAAAAAGATTTTGCTGTATTCCGCTTGAATTGTTAGAAATCGACGAAGATTATCAGAGAGTATACTGTATCAACATAGAAAAAGTATATTCTTTGGTACGTAAATGGAATTTCAATAAATGTGAGCCGGTATTGGTATCACCACATCCAGAAACTGCAACATTTGCAGTGATCGATGGATCACACCGTATGCTTGCTGCCGGAATCAGGAAAGAAAAATATCTTCTTGCGGTACTTACTGAAGGATTATCAGAAGATCCTGCTGTAAGGAAAATTGAAGAGGCAGAATTATTCTCAGAACAGGGAGAAGATGTTGATCATCTGAGTCCTTCCCATAAACACAGAGCTTATGTAACTAGAGGGATTAAGAAATACTGTGTATTGGATAACTGTATTAAGGAAAGGAGACTATTATTAAATATCCATGAATTAAAGAATCTTTCAAAGGAAAAGCAGGATTCCTTAAAAGCAGCTGATTATAGAGTATTAAGTGGATATTCAGCAGCATTGCAGGCTGCATCACTTGTTAATGGAGAAGAAATTCTCAATAATGTATTTAATATCATTGAAGATGCAGGTTGGCATACAGCTACTAATGGATATGGAGCCAATGTTATCTGGCCGGTTAAAAGTGTTTTAAACCTGCATGACAATGATCCACAGGTTGTCAAGGCAATTGTATCTTTATTCCGTCCAATTGAACCAGATACATTCTTTGCCAAAGCACATGCAAAATATCCTGGTCGCAAAGAAAAAGAACGTCTCACTATGTATCTGGAAGAAGAGGTCGCCAAGAGATTAGGAATCCAGCCATTATATACTGGCGGTGACTTAAGAAAAGTTACTTCTGCAATTAATAGTCACCGCCGGTATGGTGCGACCGGTACCGAAAACAAATAAAACAAATTAAATTATACAGAATATAGCACTTGCATTTTAGCATCGTAAGTGCTATACTCTGCTCAAAGACAAACGAATGTTCGATGTCATAATTCAGCTTCGGCATATGCGGCGTGAAATTTAGAGCCGCTCTCCTTCTAAATCGTAGCTGAATTATGCTATTGAGCATAAGAATAGGAGAGAAAGCAAATGAATAAAGCAGAAGCAAAAGCAACAACAATTACAATTCCAATGAAGGGAAGATATTTTCTTCATAAGAATGGAAGTATCATCCCAGTAACCGACCTGATTAATGCAATTTATCTCATGACCGGAGATGAGAAAATTAACGAATGGGATCCGGATCTTGAGTTCTATATTCGTACATTTTTTGGGAATATCGTAAGAGAAATGTCTCCGACAGAAATCACAGTACCAAATTTCTTGAAACATCACGAAAAAGTGAAAGCAATCAGATTGTATTATCACATGCACAACACAGAGTCTCAGAAATGTACATTGGTAGAAGCCAGAGATTATGTGGAACAGCTGAAAACAAAAATGAAAGAGAGAGGTGAACTGTAATGGAAAAAATTAAAAATGCAGTAAAAACAAAAGAATATGCAAAATTTCATATAGAAACAATCGTAGCCCACAATGGAGTGCTGGTTGACATTGTAGTTTCTGCCTCATACGAAGAAACAGAATTCGATAAAATCATGGCAGACTGTAAGCGCCAGGAAGAAGAACGTGAGCGTGAACGACGTAGGACCGAAAAAATTAAATTAATCAACCTGTTCACAGGAAGAAGAGAAAAGAGGGAAATCGCATGATAACAAGTAATAAAATGCCGGAGCTGGCCCCAACAGATATTGTAAAGTTAAGAAATGGAAAAATTGGGATTGTGTTAGGAAATAAGAATTCTAATAACCATCTTGCCATTTATACTAACAATACTACATGTGTATCTTGTGAAGAATATTTAAGTAATTATGAGTCAAACAGACATAATAATGATCGCAACATTGACATTATCAAAGTATGGAAATCAAATTTTGAAAGGCAATGTGCTTTAATTGATGAATTCTATACAAAAAACAATGCTCCAACATACATGGATCCTGATTGGGAAGAACCAACTACAATGACTGTAAAAGAAATTGAAAAAATTATCGGTCATCCGTTCACGGTCATTGAGGAAGAGGTGGGCGAAGATGAATGAAACACTGTCATTTGCAGGATGGAGACCAGGCAATCCGGATCAAATCATCCCGTGGAAAGAGAAATTCGATGAAGAATATAGCGACGGAGGCCAGTTAACATTACTGTCAAAAGAAATCTATCAGGCAGAAGCAGATGAAGATATGCCGGCTTTCGAATATCGCTATATTATTAAAGCAATGGATCTGCAGGCGTTTGGATCAGATCAGAAAACAATTTGTTTCCGCTTATATATGTGTCCATTACCACAGTATTGGAAGCCAGAAGTATTAAAGGATCTTTCGGAAGATAACAGCGCAGATTGGTTCTTCGAAGACGCGGTAAATTCAGATGTCCTTCCATATATAGGAGAAGAGTATTTGAATTATACAGATAATGATGTTTTGCCGGATGAGAACGGTAATAAATGGTACGATTACTTTTATCACATCACTGATTGGGCCAAAGCAAATGCATTATTCAACATTATTGCAACAGTTCTGTATCCGATGGACAGTACACGCGGTCACGGTCTTGACCAGGCATGGAACCAACTGGGAAACACCGGTTGGGATTTGCTTGAACACATTCTGAATGGAAAAGATTATATTAAGGCAGCATTATCAAGATTAAATAACTGCAATAATTAACTTTACAATACGAGAGAAGAATGATATATTAATCATAACAAGTTAAATTAACTATATATAAGGAGAAAAATACAATGAAGACAAAGGCAGTCCGCAGCCAGAGAATCGCATGGCTGTTGAGGAAAGAGGGATTTAAAATTCTTGGCATCACGCCAAATAGAAGACGTCCAAATCTGGATGTTTATATATTTGAAGCAACACCAGAGTTATGTGCTTCACTGGATACTCATATCCAAAATAAAGACAACAGAAGAGATTAACGAAAGCAAATCGGAGGAAAAATCATGAGTGAAAAAGAATTTGACCGAGGGAAATGCTTTACCTTCTTTTCTTCATATAGGAAACAGGGCGAAAGAATAAAAGAAATTCTTGGGCCGGAGAAAGCTCTGGAATATTATGAGGCGGTCATAGATTATGGACTGTATGCCAAACCAATAGACAAAGAACTTCTATTATATGTAGGAGACACCTTACTTGAGACAATCGACTCGTCCCAAGAAAAGCGGTCACGAGCATTCGGTGAGAACATGACCGTCACTTTATCCATCTTGGAATTGAAGCGTGATCATCCAGAATATTCTCAGAATCAGATTGCGCAAGAGCTGAAGACGAGCAAAGGCAAAGTCAATAAAGTGCTTACAAAATACAGAGATGGCGGGTATGCAGATTTTGTTGACTTTAACTTGCTCATAAATGAAATTGAATATGATCCTACGGGGCAGGTGATATGGCCATCTGGTTCCGGTACTGGTACTAATTATAATACTAATAATAATTATAATAATAATAATAATAGTACCGACCGGTACCGTGACCACCAGCGTGACCGCTTGGATGGTCTGGTAGCCGGATCGCTCGTAGAGGTCGCTGGCGCTCCAGATGTCGTCGCTTCCGCTCCTAACTCCGCTGACGCTGCGCGCTTACGCTTGCCGGATGATCTGCCGGAAGATATTCGCAATATAAAATTCGAAGCGAGAATAGATGACAAATCTATGTTAGAGGTTATGGATCGTGATTATCGTGATTATTTAGATGATGGTTGGGAGACTCACGAGGATATTAGAGATAAGCTTATCGAGAAGTTTACTACCGGATTCTATTGTGGTGATAAGGATAAAGTAACTGCTTATGCAGAGTTCTTGATGGAACACTATAAAATTTAATTAAACAAACAGGAGGAAGATATGAAAGTATTTTTATTATGTAGTCTTAATGATGAAGATTACAGACGTCCATGCTTTGAATTCTTTAAGAGTCTTTCTGAAGCTCACCAATCTGTCATAGATTATATTGCGAATGATATTAAAGATGATAAATATGGTGCGGATAGAGAAATTAAATATGTTATGGATATAAGTTTTCCCAAAAATCGTAGAATGCGTATAGATTATTCTTATGGAAATGAACATTTCTTAGTATTTGAAGTCTTCGAAATTCAAGTATCTGATGGAGATTTTCTATGCATTTTTCATCATGCTTATGATGGCGTTGGTTTTTGCATTGAGAAAATTGGAACATTTGAAGAATGTAGAAACCAAATGTTAGATTCAGCAGCTCAGACGGCAAATGATTTTGATATAGATATAACAAATGATGATGTGTTTGAAGTAAATGAAGGTGATTCATGTGTAGATACCGGTGAAGAATGGCACATGTGTAATGTTGTTCAATTTAATTTAAATGATATTCAGGACGAGCAAGATAAACAGAAATATGATGAAAACGTATATCGTGACATGGAAGAAATATGTAGTCCTATATATCCCAACCCTGTTCATACAAAAACAGAAAAAATAACAGACGATTTCATCAAAGAAGTCGATAAAATGGAATCACATGAAGTATTTAAAGAGTTATGTGAATACCATGGAGTAACACCTGGGCTGGTAGAATATTTATATGAATCAGTGTACGGACGACCAAAAGAGAAAACGAAAGGATGTTATATAGAATAAGAAAGGAGAATAATATGAGTGCAACAGTACCTATTTCTGTATGGAATAATGTAAAAGAATATTTCAAAGAACATCTGGATGATAGATATGATCTTCAGGATGTAATCCGTTATAAAGATCCAATGGACTCATACCTGTATATGGTAATTGCAAAACATAAGAATTATTCAACAATTAAGGCATCTATAGGTGGTGGACCATGGGTTGTATGGACTACTTGGAATGAATCTACACAATCACTGAATGGTGGACATTATGATATCAAAACATATGAAGACGCTTTGTCAATCTGTGAAGCGAGAAGAAAATAAAGAAAAGTGAGGGATAAGAAATGTCAGCATTAAATAATTATAAGGAAGTAAAACAGAAACTTGATGAAGTGAGGATGATTACGGGAGACTTGGAATTTAATACTGCCGTCACATTCTTAATGCAGATCGGATGGAGTAATAAGAGAGATGTTATCTCCTTATGCAATAAATATAATACCGAGCCGGAAGAGAATGTAAATAAAAAAGTTGCAAATGCAGCTTTAATGATTAGCAATATTGCACAGCCAATCGAAATCCTTACATATGTAAAGCTTGAGTGCCCACTTTGGACTGAGGGAATTGAACCGAAGCGCCTTAAGAAAATCGCAGAAGACGTGATTAATGCCGGATATAAATACTGCAAGGATCCACGAGTTGATACTTTTGAAGACTGGAAAGAGCTTCTGGAACAACAGTATGGAATTACGCATGAAGAGTTACAGAAAATTCTGTATCTGAACGAGAGAGGAGAAGTGTAAAATGACAGAAAAATATTATAACGAGATTAACGCAGCAGCGAAAATCCTTTGTGAATACTGCGAAAATGATGAATGCGAAAACTGTCAGGTAACGAGACTGACAGACGACGCTTATCTTGATGCCATAGAAGAAGGTATTATTGATGATTGTGGATCTGAATGAGAGAGGAGAGGTGTAATGAAAAAAGTTACGAATATTAAATGGGATACTGATGGAGATCAGAGCGTTTTTGATTATCTTCCGCAAGAAATTATGCTTCCAGAACAATTTTCAAAAGAAAATTATGTAGATGAAGATGGTCGTTTCGGAGAGGCTGAAAGGAATGCAATGTTAGATGATATTTCAGATTGGCTTTCTGACCAATATGGATTTTGCCACGATGGATTTGAGATTAAAGAATTATAAGTGAGGTGTTAAGAATGGCAGATTACAAAGAGAAAATCAAAAAACTTTTGGCGTTAAGTAAGAGTCCGAATGAACATGAGGCTCAGTCGGCTCTTGCAAAAGCGCAACGGCTTATGGCAGAACATAAAATCTCTATGGCAGAAGTCGAAGATAAAGAAAAAAGAAAGGCAAATGAACATTCAGCTGGAATTACTTATTCGACTAGAAGAGATCCTTGGATTTTAAGATTGTCTAAAGTTATTAGTAAGAATTACTGCTGTGAAAGTTTTTCTCGTAGAGAAAAAGGTAAACAAACGTATAAATTATATTTTTGTGGGTTAAATGAAGACGTTGAAATTTGTATGATTGCATTCAAATATGCAACTGATTGTATTCAATCAGAAATTAAAAAGAGAAAACAAAAAGGTAAGCTATTTAATTATACAAACGAACTGGTTACATCCATGTGTAATGGATATGCTTATGGTTTCATTAAAGGACTTGATGAAGCGTTTGAAGAACAAAAAAGAGCAGCTGCACAGTCAGAGGCAAATTGGGGCTTAGTGTTATCTACTCCTCCAGAAGTAAAGCAAAGAATGTCTGAGCTTGGATTAAAGACAACTACGTTCCGATCTAAGCAAGCTGCAAAAGTATCAAAATCAGATTATGAAGCCGGTAAGAAGGACGGAAGAGATTTTGATATTACTAAAAGAGTGGCCGGTGAGTAAAGTAAATAAATAAAACAGAATAAAAATTTAATTAAACAAAAGGAGATGTATATTATGATGGACAATACAATTGAAAGAAGAACAAATAACCTTACACATGTAGAAACGATGTTTGATGCAAGAAGAACTCCATGGGACGGACTTGGAAAGAAAATTGCCGGAGCAGTTACATCAAGAGATGCAATCAGATTAGCAGGTCTGGACTGGAATGTAGTTCCGACAGATATTATTTCTGAAGCTACAGGATTAAAGATTCCTGGTTATAAAGCCAACGTAAGAGATTTGGATGATAAAGTGCTTGGCGTTGTTACAGATCGTTATAAGGTAGTGCAGAATGATGAAGCCTTTGCTTTTACAGATGGATTACTTGGAGAAGGTGTACGATATGAAACTGCAGGTGCTCTTCAGAGCGGTAAGAAAGTATGGATGCTTGCAAGACTGGAAGGCAGAATGATTACTGATGAAAAAATTGATCCGTTCTTAGTGTTCACGAACAGTCATGATGGAAAAGGATCAGTCAGAGTAGCTATCACACCGGTACGTGTATGGTGCCAGAATACGCTTAATCTGGCCCTTAAAGAGGCTGAAAGACAGTGGGTATGCAAACATACCGGACGCATTGATGAGAAACTTGTAGAGGCGAAATACACACTCATGAACACTGAACACTATCTTGAAGCTTTGGAAACAGAATTCGGAAAGATGAAGATGAAAAAGCTTGATGTTGATAAGGTACATAAGTTTGTTAAGATGTTACTTCCTATCAATGAAAAAGATGGAGATCGTAAGGTAGCAAACATTCAGGAAATGCGAAATGAACTTATGATGAGATATCTTAATGCTCCGGATCTGCAGGTGCTTGAGCCATCTGCTTATAGATTTGTGAATGCTGTTTCTGACTTTTCTACACATAGAAAACCGTCCAGAGGAAGCGAATACTATCAGGAAAACATGTTCATGAAAGTAGTAGACGGAGATGAACTTATCGATAAGGCTTACGCAATTTGTGATGCTGAGGTGTAACACCTTGGCATCACGGAAGGGAGTAAAACATGACAAATAGTTTACCACCCAAAATTGAAAATACTTCTGAGTTTGCTTCTATGATTAAACAGCTCCGCCTGAATCATCCCCACAACGGACACATTATCACCGCTGGAGAATTGTCATTATCTCTTAATAGAAACAAAACTTGGATATCCCAGATCGAGAGCAGACGTATTAAAAACATTAAGGTGGACGATATAATAAGTATTTATATGTATCTTATGAATACTGATAAAACAAATGCAAAAGAATGTTTTAAAAAAGATTATAAGAAACTTATTGACAAATATTATGCAATTAAGCAAATATCGGAACATTTCATATATATAATCATGGAAAAATATCGTACGTTGAGTACTACAACTGAACAAGAGAGATTAGTTAATTTTATGATTAACATGGATTCTGGATTTGTAAATAATTTCAATGATTTGTTACATATATTATATGATTTTGATTTCGGTTTACTTACGGGGCTTTCTTCAGAAAAACATGATGAAATTATCAATTCTTTTTCTGATATAAAGCAAAAATTAAACGATTATCATTTTCAAAACATATTAAAGAAAATGGAACAAGAGGTGAGGTGAGCGGTAATGGAAGCAGTAAATAAAACTAATGGAAATATTTACCGTATTCAGCAAGATACAAATGGTAAATGGTTTGGTTATTGTGATCGGACAAAAGAATACACTCCGGCGTTTGTAAAATTGAAAGGATTGATAGGATTGTTGGAATTGAATGGATATGAGGTGGTTGAAGAATGTTAAAAGAAAAATTAGTTATTGAAAGAAAAGCAGCTACATTGATCACAGTAGATTTTACAGCGCCGGAGATTGTGGGGTATGCTATGGCGTGGCTGAAGCTGTGTAATGTTGCAAGAGAATTAAAACGTATTTGGAAAATAGAAAATGATCGATCAAATAAAGTATATGTTTGGTGCGATCCACATTATAAAGATGAAATAATAGATTTTCTTACAGGTATTGTGTATTTTCACAAAGATGGAAAACCTATTCCAATAGGTAAAGTTTTAGATGCATGTGATGATACAATTGGCGTTCCAGTATATGAGTATGAAAGTACTTGTGACTCAAATGATGAACAGTGGTATGAAGACATCGAGCATGCTATTTCAAACTGGACAGCAATACAAGATAGTTTTTGTTAAAAAGGAGGCTTAGATTATGAAAAAAATCATTAACGGAAAAAAGTATGATACGGAAACAGCGAAAGAAGTTGGTTATTGGAGCAATGGATATCCATGTTCTGACTTCAATCATTGTGAGGAAACCTTATATCTTAAGAAAACAGGAGAATATTTCCTGTACGGAGAAGGCGGTGCTTTAACTGAATATGCAAGAAGTGTATGTGGCGGAAGCACTGGTGGATCTCGAATTATTCCTATGACTGAAGAAAGCGCAAAGGAATGGGCTATGGAACATCTGGAATGCGATGAGTACGAAGCATTATTTGGAGAGGTAGAAGAATGAAATTTAATGGAAAATGTAAGATTCGATTACTTAGAGATTTTCCAGCAATCAATTTGAGAATGGGTGACAGCCTTACTGTTTATAAATATAAGTATAAAAAGTGTTCCGATGAAATTACATATGTTCATCCAAGAACATATCTTAGATTTACCCCAGAAGATGTGAAGGAACTGTCGGATGACGCAAAAGAATATGAATTCAAAGTGTTTATGGGACCAGACGGAATAGATGGTCCGTGTCTTGGGAAAATGTGTGTAACTGAAAATTCTTCTGACGAAGCTTATAATGTAATGCTTGATATTATCGGTTGTAGATTGGTAGAGTCGTTTCCGGAACTTGATATTCCGTATTCTATTGAATTGGTCGAAGAAAGTGAGGATGAATAATTATGCAAAACGTGTATATTACCAGAAATGGAAAGCAGATTCAGCTCACAGTGGATGAAATTAAGGCAGCTTGGGCTGCCTGGGATGCAGAATTGAGAGAGGAGCAGTTGGATATTTACAAAGAAGAAGTAAAACGAACATTGTTGAAATTAAGTAAGGAAAATGACAAACCTGAATATGAAAAGGCTGCGGATAATGACGACATTGTAGATGAAATTGCTAGAGATATTAGAAGAGCCATTGAAAATGGATGTGATTATGATTGGTGTTTTGATACCAGTAAGTATGGAGGTTTTATGGATAGTTATAATACTGCGATAGTAGTTTGGGGAAAGGCGGATGACATAGATGAGACTAATTATTGAAGGTAAAACAAATAGAGATGACGTAATGGTAAATACAGCGAAAGTAACATTACCATCTGGAGATGTGTATACGATTGACAGGGATTGTACTGAATACACTATTGATACAGTAACCGGGTATTTATCAATGACTTGGGATATGTGTTATCTACATATGATTAACGATATTTTATTATTTGATAATACCGCTTATCTCTCAAGCGATGATGGATTTCAGGATATTCTTAATGAAGGGACGTTGGAACTTGAACTTGAGGATGATGCTGGTTCAGATTATGTTGTTGAAGTTGCTAAATGGAGCTTTTGTTGAAAGGAGTTAAATTATGGGATCAGTATATTCTATATATTCACAGATGAAATTCAAAGATAAGAACAAAGCAATTAAAATACTGCAAGCAAAAATCAGCAGAGGAAAAGAAGAGCATACTGATTATGGACTGGATACATATAGAAAATCAGAGAACTTAGACATTAACGATATTGATGATTTGATTGCTGTGTTTATTGGTATAGGAAGAATGTTCGATGTTGCTAATGATGATAATGGTTGGACTACTTACTCTAATGGATTTGACGCCACTTATGGATGGGAATCTGTCATGATGGAAATGTTTGAAGAACTTGCACCAGTGTTAGAAGACGGATCTGACCTTTTCATTAATTGTGATGATGGAGCCGATGTGTTGGTTATTAAAGATGGAAAATGTATTCAAGAGAAATGAGGTGATGAGATGAAGGATATTTTGCTAGAGAAAGTGTTTGAAGCAGAAAGATGGGAAGCAGCAATTAATAAAGGGTTTTTCAAGGGAATTGACAAAGGAGAGCTGCGTCAGCTTTGTGGTCCAGAGACAAGAATAAGATTGGCAATGGCAATTCTGGAAGATAATTATGAAATCGCTCCGCCACACCAGGCATTAATTCCAAAGGACAATGGAGAGTTTCGAACAGTATATGTAAACGAAAATATTGATAGGATCTTTTTATCTATTGTAAATGATTTATTGTTTGAATTGTGTTCAGATATGATTCATCCAGCTTGCAAAAGTTATCAGAAGGGAATCGGCTGCGGCAAAGTTGTACAGGAGATATCTCGTAAACTTCAACCAGATTTACATCAGCATTCGAACGATATTTTAGGATTCAAAGCAGATTTAAGTAAGTACTTTGATTCTGTCCCAATTGAATTTATCGATGACGCATTTGATTGTGTGGAAAGAAGAACTGGAAAATCAGAGGTAATTACAATTTTACGAAAATATTATCATACAGACCTTTGTTTTGATCCAGATGGAAATTTAATTAAACATTACCAGAGCTTAAAGCAAGGATGTGCGGTAGCTTCATTTCTGGCTGATGTAATGCTACGTCATGTTGATCTTAAGCTTTATGAAAAGTCACGCATTAACACGGCTAGTAGGTATGTAAGATATTCGGACGATATTTTATACATTGGAACTCAATATGAAAATGCCATGAGTATTCTTGAAGAAGAATTAAATAAGATGTCGATGAAATTGAATCCAAAGAAAGTAGAATACCTTACAGGTGATAAATGGTTTAAGTTCCTGGGATTTATGATAAAAGGAAGTCAAATCACATTATCACCAAATCGTGTAAAACAATTTCAGAAAGAAATTTCAAAACGAAGCATTGGCAATTTAAATTATCATATCGGCGGTAAAATTGCTTTGAAATCTATTAACAGATATCTGTATAAAGGAGATGGCACGTATTCTTGGGCAACGCAGGTACTTCCGATTATCAATGTGGAGAAAGATATTGATACATTGAATGAATTTGTTATGGATTGTATCCGAGCCTGCCAGACAGGTAAAAGAAATATTGGTGGATTAGGGACTGTAACTAATCGAAATGATTGCACGATTCTTAGAGGAACCGGAAAAAATGTATCTGCCAATAGAAAGAACACAGAAAAAGAAATTGAAGGATACTATAGCATCCGGTGTATGCAGAAGGCTTTGAATATCTGCAGACCGGTATACGATACAATTGTAAGGGAGATGTGAGTATGTATATTGTACCGAGAATTGAAGTAAGAGAAGCGGAAGATATTGCAGATTTCGCTACGACAATGGATTCAGACATGAATCTATATTTTGAAGAGAAAAATGAATTATTAGAAGACATACCGAAATACAAGAATGATAATGGTGCTGTATTCTATCCGGCAGTAATAAATCCTAACTTGTTTCATGCATATATTTTAAAAACACATTACTTTCGAGATGGCACATGTCGATGGTGTTTGCGTTTATCATGCAGAGAAGATATTACTCGTTATATAACATTAGAAACTATGAGGGGACAGAAGAAGAAGCGAAAGAACGGCTTGCAACGATTCTTTCTTCTGGAAGTATTGAATGAGGTGATTATATGAGTGAACATTTATTTTTATATAGAATTAAGGATTCTAATGATCGTGATTGCTGTGCATATATTGATGCAGCCGGTCCAAAATTTGAATGCAACCACTATTTCAGTTCAATTAATATATGCGGGAGTTGTTATTTTGGTGGGGAGTTCCCTGAGTATGAAGAAATTGAAACAATTCTCACAAAAGATGAATATGAAGAAATTATTTCATTCAATATATTTATCAAAGCATTTGATTATGGCATTACAAAGGGCGACAGTCGATACAGAGCAGGGATCAAACTTATTGATTCTATTAAACATATCTATGATAAATTAAAGTCTGATGAAGCGTTTGCTTTCTTTGAAGATATTCAGAAAAGCGAAATGGAATATTTAAAAGAAGAATACAATTTATCAGATCGTAATATTGAAGAAATACTTAATGAATACACAGAAGACTTTAGAGATCGCAGTATTGTAAGTTATGTATATGATAATAGTGAAGAAGCTGGACGCGAAGAAGCTTGGCAGTTAGGATATGTCAAAGATAATGACTCAATTTCTTCTAAATATTTTGACTATAAGAAATTTGGAGAAGACTTAGTTGAAGATGCTGAATATTTTATGGAATTATGTAATGGAAGAGTTGTAAGGTTGAGTTATTAAAATTAAATTAAACAAAATGGAGGTGATTTTATGTTGATTTTAACGACAAAATTAAAAAACGCAATTAACAAAAAGAAACCTGGTATGGAGTTTTCATTGCATCAAATTTCTGTAAATGGAAATAAACGTGGTACCAGTGGATGGATTAGAAATCCAGAGAATAATTCAGTAGTATATGTTAATACAGAAGGAATTAAATGGAACGGTCAACCTATAAAATATATGTACAGGTATGCTGACGATATGAAAGATACTCATGGTTATCATAATAGATGGGCTACTTCATTAGAGGAATTAGTAAATGGAATTACAGAATTACTTTTGTTTCCGGTAAGCGAAGTAAAAGATTGTCGAATATAAAAGAGAGGATGTGGGATTATGCCAGAGCCAGAGAAAAAATTAATTGAAGTTACCGTAGAAAAACGACTTAGAGTATGCAAAGAGATTGAGGCTACAGAAGAAGAAATTGAATTTCTTAGACGAGGAGAAAATCCTTTTGAAAGTGAATTTAGTGACGAGGAGATGGAGCATGGCGATATTGAATGGGATTTTGCAGCTGCTGATGAGTACGGTAGAACAATTGTAGGTTGGGATTAATTAATCAAATAGATAAAAGCGAGGAAAGCGAATATGAATAGCGAATTAATAGTAAAAGATGTGGAATTTCATGGAGATATATTAAGAGCAGCACAGGATCCGGACGGAAAAGTTTGGGTTGGTGTTCGATGGGTGTGCCAGGGGATGGGATTTGATAATGAGCGCATGAAGAATGAGCGAAAGAAAATTCAAAGAGATATTGTATTAAATGAAGGGGTAAAATTTTACCCCTTGGGATCTGGCAATTCTGACACGCAAGTTTTATGCCTTGATCTTGACTATATACCTTTATGGCTAGCAAAAATTGCTATTACACCAACAATGCAGAGAGAAAATCCTGTATTGGTGAAGAAACTGATTGATTATCAGTTAAAAGCGAAAGATGTTTTAGCAGCTGCATTCTTAGGAAACAAGAAAACAACAGAAGATATTATCCCGGTATATAAACCACAGGGAAATATGATTCAACTGCAATTTCCTGATATTCAGATGCCTACAATTCCGGATTATTCAAATCGACTCGACGAAATTAATAACAAGATTGATAAATTATATGCTGAAATGGGAAAGTTTGCAACAGTAATAATGAATAAGAATGCTGATCCAGTTAAATTAAACAATGCAATACCTGTTAAAAAAGAATGTGGAAAGAAAAGTTCATCTTCAGCAGAGCAGGGATATTATGATTGGAAGAGAAGAACGAATGAATTTGTCGATAAGCTTTCAGAAAGTTCTAAATTTACTGATCGAAATAGTGTTTTAAAATATTTATATGATTATATAAATAAAACATATGGAATTGTATGGGACCAGGAGAAGAGAGAGTACAGAAGAAGACATTCCAATATTTCTAAAGTTTCTACATTTGATGTTATTTATGAAGATGAACAATTGCGTTCAATTTTCGATTGTGCTTTAGCAGATATGGCTGAAAAGTATAAAAATACATGCAAAGTAGATTTAATTATGCAGCCTCTGATAAAAAAGATAAATGATGAAAGCGCAAATTACACTATAAGTTATCGAAAGGTATACGCAATGCTTAGAAAAACAGATCCTAATATTAATTGGGCAAATCTGAAAAAGAGATATGTTTCTAAACATGGAAGTGCTGGGTATAGTAGAAAAAAGGTCGTTGATAGCAATCCAGAGTTACGTGCGAAATTTGAAAAGGCAGTTAACCTTGTATTAATGGAGGAGGATAAAAAACATGAAGGTGGAAGAAAATAACATTCAAACATTTTGCGGAAAAGATCTCTTTAAATGGGAAAGCTGGGATGAGGTAGATACAGGAACCTTACAGTTCTACGGAGTAGAATTCTGCATTGATTATTTAAAGAAATATAATGGAATGTGTGTGGTTTTAAGTATGGAAGGACAGCTTGATATATTTTCAGAAGATGAATCTGGGAATTCGGTGCAGGAATGGTCCGGATTTATAACAAAGATTCCAGGATTCTTAGCGGGGGAAGAAGTTTATAGAGTAGTCCATGAATATGACGATGAATTTGGATTTCATGAGACAGAAACAATAGCTGTTTGTGCAACAGAAGAGAAGGCTGATGAAATTGTCGAAGAGAATAAAGAGGCTGGTCTTGATGAGAACGAAAGTTATTGGAGTTTGGTTGAAGAATTGGAGGGATAAAGAATGTACTTAATAACATTTTTGCCATGCGGAACAAAATTTCTTGTTAATCAATCATCAGAAGAAGAAGCTTTGAAATCTGCTGTGAAGGCTAATGAAACCGTTGGTGAAATAGAAGATGTTGATTTAACATTAAAATCATTATACATAATTGAACCTGCAGATTTCTCAACATTAATTCAGCTTTTTCAAAAAGAACCATATTGGGGAAACACAGATGATACAATTATTTTCGATGATTAGGGAGGGATAAAGGTATGCCGGATAATATTTGGTTGTATGGGTTTGATGGATTCAACGGTCTGAAGACAGTTGGTTTTGTTATAGCTAATACGGATACAGAAGCCGAACATAAGGTTTGGCGAATGTATAATGATTTCGGAACAGATGAATATGATTTGTATGATCTGGTTGTATGGCAACCGAAAAATGATGAAAATTATAGGGAAGATTATCCTGATGTAATGGAAATAGTTTATTAGGAAAGGGATTAATAATATGAAAATTACAGATGAAAGAATTAAGAAAAAAGGATATACATTTAAAAATGTAGAACTCGGAGATGTGTTCGAACATTTAGGAGATGTTTATTTAAAGGTAGAGTATTCTTTTGAAAATAATAATGCATATAATTTAAATACAGGTAAATTTGCAACACTATCAGATGGTGCTGTGACACCAATTGAAGCAGAACTCATAATACGAGATACAAAAAACATGACTGGCCAGAATGACAAAACAGAACTTATTGGAGGTATTATTGATATCTTTGAAGATTTTTTAGATAAAAAGGGTGTGACTTTGGAGCCTCCTAAAAAAAGCTATGAAATGGAATTAGATGGTAACACTAATGCTAATATTTATGGCACTGATTATGATTCTATTTCAGATTCATTAGAGTCACTTCTACGAAGTTGGAAAGTAATTGAATAAGTAATTTAATTAAACGAGAGCACACTCGGAATATACAAGGTTAATACGATTTAATGGTGCTGCCATTATTCCTGGTTACGGATCTGAAATCCGGTCTACCGAACCGGCTTTAAGATCCTCCACCAGGAGAATCGCAGCTCAATATGACTCTGTTAAAGAAATGTGCCAGATTAATTGAGTATATTCAGTCCGGAGTATAACGGAATGCAAATAAGATATTTAAGATTTAATTATGCAGGCTAAGATAGATGTCTTCTTCAGGAACCTCTGGGTATCCCCAACACTTCCTGAAGATTACATCTCCAGTAACCTGCATTATATGAAACAATTATAGAAATATACCGTAAGTATTGAGTTTGCATAATAAATTAATTTAGGAGCATACCAAGTATAAGCAAGATATATTCTATTTAATGAAGCGGTACATGACGATGACCCAATTCTGTCAGATATCTCTGAAGAAATGCGTCATCGCATTCCGCCTAATATTGATCCATTAAAGAAATATGCCACATATGTAGAGCTTATACAAAAAATCACAAGACAGTGAAATATTAACAAAGCATTTTAATTTTAATCATGGAGGCAAATATTGGAGGAGGCTGCCGGATTTATCAGTCCGGCTGCCACCTCCCTTGCCTCCATAATATGAAACAATTATAGAAATGTCTTAAAAATGTTGAGTTAATATAGAGAATCACAAGGCAGTGAATATTAACAAGGTATTTAATATTTAATAAGAAGGCGATGGACTGGAGGAAATCCAGCCTCTAACGTCGCTGGATATCCTCCGGATAGCCTTCATATATGAAACCATTAAAGGAATGTCTCAGAAATACAGAGTTAATATAAAAAATAAATGAAAGGAAGTAGATAAAATGAGTATTTACGGAGATTTTTTATCTGATCTTAAAATTAGCGAAACCAAAAGATGGAAAGCGGATTTAAAGAATAAAACATTAATTTGTGAAGGTAAAAAATATATAGAATCTTCTATGTATGATATCCGTCACGATTTAATTGTGATTGACGGAATTAACTTTGATACGTCAAGAAAGAAGTGCAATGAAATATGTTTTGAGATCATTGAAAATCTGTATCACAAATACAAATATTCAATTCCAAGTGAAAAAAGCGAAAAGTACAGACAAAGAGAATATTTTCGTGCATTAAAGCCAGACGAAATGACAGACGAACAGTTGGTTGCTGGTGAAGATCGAAATTATGCAAGAGCTGCGCTTGAAGCATTCATTCTTTGTGCTTCTCTGGCAGGATATTTGACCTGGGATGAAGAACAGATGGGTAGCCATTGGTTTTATCAGGGAAAAGATAAAGATTTAATTATACTGAAGAAGTGGATTAAATGTTAGGAGGTGATAATTATGATTAAGAATCCAAAAATTGGTCAGAAAGTCTGGCTCTTGGAACCGTGGGGGCAGTGCATTCACAGTGCAAAAATTACAGCACTTGGCGAAATAAAAGTTTCTGCGCGAGACCCGAAGAGGTATCCATATGCAGATATTGAATGGGATGACGGAGGAAACAGCGGATGTCTGCTGAAGGATTTGTATGCTTCGCGAGAAGAACTTCAAAAAGAACTAAGAAGAGAAGAAGAAAAGGAAATTGCCGAAATCAAGTCTAAAATCAAAGATGCAAATGATCTGGTGGCGTTCATGTATAACCACTGCGTGGCCTGTGCTGAAGAGTATACTGATTGGACGGCGAGAAAAGCAGTGAAGGAAATCGCGAAAGAGATGCTTGGGTTGGAATTATAATAATGAGGTGATCATATTGACGATAAAACAACTTATCAAACAAGGAAAATGTGAGAAAGGATAAATATTAGAAATGATTAGAATTTATATCAGTACACCTGATATTGAAACACTTCATGATATTGAAGACCGGCTTGAAGACGCTGGCATTGATTATGAATATGACAGCGGAGAGCGTCTTATTGTTAATAATGCAGACGTAGATACAGCTATCGAAATAATCGAAGATTGTGGTGGAGATCCAGAAATTATTTAAATTAAAAGGAGAATGTAGATTATGAATTGGAATTATTGTAGTAACCCAGAATTATATAAGGAAGTAGAGGTTCTTTTAAAAGACGGAACTACAAGAAAAGACATGATGATTAAAAGTAAATATGGTTATGAATGGCGTAATTATTCATATTTTGATGTACTTGGTTGGAGAGAAATTACAGAAAATAAAACAAATACAAAGGAGAATAGAACTATGAAAAAATCAAGAGAGAACAGAATGGAAGCATTAAAAGCAGCAAACATTGAAACAGGAAAATACTTCAGCGTAACATTACCGGAAGGTTTAAAACCTGGCAGCACAATTAATGTGACAATCAGCGAAGATGGAAGTCCTATCATTGTAAGTCCGGAAAAGAAAAGAATCAATTCAGAAGAGGAGTCTTTCTTATCTCAGATTTATGAAGATGGATATGTAAGAAATACTCGTCTTCATAGAAGATGGGTTATGGCACAGATGTTCAGAATGCTGAATTATAAGAGTTATTATACAGGCAAATCTGGATATGACGCATATTTAAATGATCACTATGGATATCAGTATCAGTTTGAAATGATGTTAGAAGAAATCCGAGTGTTAGCTGAATTACAGGATAGGGATCCGGAGGTTTTTGCTGAAAGGTCAAGATTTTTTATTCCGGATGTTGTTTCTGCTACCTGCAATGATTATATAAATAAACTTGAGATTTATGTTAATAAACTTCCAGTACATAAATGCAAAGGTATTCCTTACAAGAAAGTTTTTGGTAGAAATATATTTGTTGAAGATCTTAATAGATATGTATATTATTCACAGATAATCAACCTTGCAGATGTAGAACGAGTAGTTATTAGCATCAGAAAACTCAAATTTTCATATAAAGATTTATATAAAGCATTAAGAAAGTTCTGTGCCAATATGTATAGACTGCCTAATGAAACTCCTAAATGTAAAGAATGGAAAGATGCATTCAAGGGAGAAGGATCTTATTATACGCTTATGAATTTAATTAAGTTCCATGGATGTAGAGTTCCGGGTGTTAAAGGTAATATGCTGTCTATGAAAGATTCCCTTGCAGATGTAGAAAATGCAGTAGATCAGTATAGAGGTTTATATTATAAATTATTTGCCTATATGAAATACGTTATTAAAGCAAATGATTTTGATTTCAATAAGAGGATGAAAGAACTGTATCCTAAAAAATCTGCATAAATCGAAAATATGTTCGATTAAATATTGACCTCAGCCTCTCAGTATGGTATAACAATAATATCAAAAAAACAGAACGAACGTTCGTATATAACTGGGAGGCTAGGATAACATGAAGAAGATAAGCGTAATTATTATACATAGCAATAAGAGGACAGAGGTGATTGAGTGTTTAAATATTAGTGATGCAACGGAATATATGAAACAGCGATACGTAGATGAAATTCGAAAAGCACCGTTTTATGATTATGAGCATTCATTTATATCCAGAAGTTTTAAGTATGCTCAAGTATCTGCTGGTGCATTCGGCGTAAAAATGTGGATCTGCTGTAATAGCAGATATTATAAGCGAAAGGCAGGTAAGTGGAATGGAAAACGTAAAGGGTACAGAAGAAGCAAGAAAAAGGGCGGATCTGATCAATAAAATAAATAATAGAGCGTATGAGCTGGGAATTATGTATGGTTCCCGGCTCAATCATACTATGGATATTGATTATGCAGTGCAGGTATTTGATATTGATTTAGAGGCTTGGTTGGATTCTGCTGATACTGATTTTATGCATGACTATGTAGGAATCTATAGAAACATTGATCGTGATGCAATTTCTTTAAAACATGCTGCTAGCCAAAACGATTTTGGAACATTTGTTCCACGATTTGCAAAAGAAAATGCTGGTAATAAATTTAATAATGTAAATATGATATTATGGAATAAATTAAAAGAACATAGAGGGCATAAAGTAAACATTGTATCATATGGTGATTGGGATGATCCATTAGATATATGTTTGGAATGTGAAGACTGCGGTGAAGTTATACTTGACGCAGAAATTTATACATTACACGCAAGAGAAGATGAAGAAAATCGATAGATTTTGTATCCGGAATGTGGAACAAAGTTGATTTATTGACGGAGAATATGGGAGTAGAAAATTATGACAAATAAACAGTATGAAAATGGAGAGTATTTGAATATACATAATGCTACAAAAGAACAGTTAAAGTTTATGGTGAAGGACAGAGATGAGACGATAAAGAGGTTACAAAAAGAATTGAATGAAAAACAGACAGCGTTAAATGAAGCGATAGAAATGCTAAAGAATTGTATTTGAAACAAAAGTTTTAGGTTGAAAATGGAGAAAATTATGAAAGGGCGGTATTCAAATGGCGGATTTAACACATTTGTTTAAAGTGGGTCAAATAGTAAAATGCAGGCTTGATGGAGATACACATACAGGTACGGTAAGAAAAACATATATAGATCATATTATTGTAGACATTCCAGCGGTATCAGACCATTGTTGGTTTGAGAATGGATTTAACATTGGTGATGTTCAGCCGGTATATGATTTTTGTAGTGGAGAATTGGAGAATAATTATGAATGACAAATATTTTAAGAATAGAATTGAGAACAGTCCATTAGGAAGTGCAGGATTGAAATTATTAAATGCACAAGAGAAATTAATTTCACAAGAATACGAAATAGAAATGTTAAGAATCAAGGCTGCTAAATATAAAGCATTTTTCTTTCGTGAGAGTGGTTTGGCAATAAAATTGCAGGAGCAAGAAGAAGAGAATAAAGATGCAGTTGTTGGAGAATTTGATGGATTCTGTTGGTCAAGTAGAAGAGCTTTTGCGGTATTTAGAACACTTGAAGATATGTACGATGAAGGTTTAATTACAGAATCAGAATACAGAGAGTGTAAGTCAATTTAAATAAAGCAATTAATAATAAGGGGTGAATTTATGAAAAATAAATTGATTGAAGCGGCTATTTTTATAAAGAATTGGTGTGCTACTAGAGGTGTATATGATGAAAAAGAATGTCCTTTTTTTAAAGGGTATGTTGAAGAAAACGGTATAAAAACAGTTCAGTGTGAATTAAACAAAGGTAAAACTTCACCATGTAATTGGGATGTCTGAAATGAGAATTTTACGGAGGAAATAAAATGAGGCTTGGAGATATTTATGTAAATAAAAAAGATAAGTCAATTATTCAAATTGATAGCTACGCTACACACATGGGAGAATTTACAGAGAAAAGCATTGTTATTTTTAGACAAATGGAAAGACATAATGCCTATGAAATTGGCAGTGTTCCTAGTTTTAATGGATATGGATCACAAGAAGAAATTGAATCAGAATATGAATTATTAGTTCCGCAGGAAAAAGTGAAAAATTATTCTGATTGGAATGAAATTTTTGATATGGTTGAAGCAGGAAGCTCGTGTCTTTAGACATGAGTAATTTACAATAGTAGATGAAAAAAATAAGAATCTTACAAACAACACAAATATTACATATGGAGGAAAGATATTATGACACATTGCTGGTTATGCGGAGCAAGTGAAATTAAGTCACCTAATTCAAAATATACTTATTATGGCAAGATATTAGGGAAAAGAGTACAGAAAACAATTCGAGTTTGTAATTGCTGCAGCGCTATGCGATCTGATGAAGATATAAGGGAAGAAGTTGCAGAAATATTCGGATGGGATTATAACGATGAGGATGATTAGATGTGGAAAACTGGATGTTTTGGAGTGTATATAATGGAATTGAAAGACTGAATTTATTAAAATAGAGGTATGATATATGGGACACGTTAATATTTTTAAAACAAAATCAAAAGAAGAATTAGTAAAATTGTATGGTGAATTTCTTAAAGTAGAAGAAACTGGATTTTTTGATCCTGAGACAGATTTGGGTGGAATCAGAGAAATTTACAGCTGTGATTTTGGAGCAAATACGACATGGATGTTGCAAATAGAATTAACTCATGCAATTTCTGATTTGTGGTACGAAGAAAATAAATAAATTTCGACTTTCATTTTATGAGAAAGATGGTGTTACAAAATGGCAAAAGTAAAAGATACAGGGTATAGAATGATTATAGAAAATCATGGTGGAAGATGGATGTTTGTCAATGATGATATTTACAGTTTTATGAAATGTTCAAATTGTAAAGAGCAGATTTTAATTAAAGATGTTGAAGGGTATTGTCCTAATTGCGGAGTAAAATTAGAAGGAGTGGGAGATTAATATGAAAAAAAATAAAGCAAGGTGTGTGAATTTGGAATAACTGTCAATGATTTGTTGTGAGGAGAAATTTTATGTATGATCGTAACGAAATCAAAGAAATAATTGACGAAATTGTGTTTCTGAAAAAATATACATTATTTGATAAGCAGGAATATGATGAAAAAGCAAAAGTTATAGAAGAATTAAAGTCAGATTTATACAATGCGTTTGGAATAGATGAATAAACAACATATTGATTCATTAGATGACTTTATGTATTGTGAGCAAAAAGAAATATGAAGAAAATTTTTCATTTATTATGATGAATTTTATGAACGGTAAATTATAAATTTTTGATTGGATGTGAAAAGATGATTAGAGTAACAGGAGAAAAACAGAAATCTGAAATTGCTTATGCAATTCAAAAATATAACAAATCTACTATTTATTCTTATGGTGACTTCTGTCCAATTTATTTGGATACTTATATAACGTATGATACAGAGTGCGATCCTATAAGTTTCTGTAAGTTTGTAATAGAAGATTTAAAAGAAAAAGTAAGAGATAACGAAGGATTACCTATTCCAATGATTGTGATTTATACAAATTTAGATGATTTGGTTAAGATTACCGTCATTGAAAATTATATAAAAGAAATGGAAAATGAAAAATTAGTCAGAAATGTAGTATTTATGACACGATAAAAAATTGCTTTTATACAGGAGGTGAAGTTTTGCTATCTGAAGAACAGATGAATATCATAGGACATTGGGTGAAAATTATTAGCAAAACAAGCTCATACAAAAACGATTATGGTGTAGTTACTGGGGTTACAAAGAATAAAGAATGGTTGAAGGTACGATTATCAGATTCAACTATTAGAGTGGCATTTAGCTCGGTGATGCAGATTAATTAAATAAAAATTGCTTTCATTGTAAAGGATGTGATTTGTATGATGTATGAAGTATTTAATTATTGTCATGTAGCATACTGCGGATAAAGATGGAATTTCATATTAAGAAAGAATGAGGTATATGTTATGGAACAATTGCTTAAATATGTAGAAGAATTGAATGAAAATACTCCGGATGGTCAAATTGTTGATGCTGACACTATTTTAAAAGATATAATGGACGAGCAGGATTTTGAAATATCTGGTATGGCTCAAGACATATTCAATATTTACCATAAAAGTAGCGATAAACAAGCGGTAAAAGAAATGTTCTTTGAATTTACCGGTATGGAATTTGATCAGTATTTGATGAAATGTAGCAGAGAAATTACACGGAGATAAGATTTTAGGGTTATAAGAGAACGATACAAGAGGTAGCTAAGAGCTGCCTCTTTTTATTGTAAAAAATATAATACGATAACAATATAATAATATAGGAGCTGATAAAATGAAAACAGTAAGAGAAAAATTCTTAACAGTAGCAGAGGCTGAAAAGGCAACTGGAGTTCATTATACTGTGAATCATTCAGGAAAAATGGAAGGGATGCAGAGTTTGTCAACTAGCTGTTTATGTAATAAATATTGCAAGAATCGATCAATCAATTCCGATTTGGTATGTTCACATTGTTATGCACAAAGACAAATGAAAATGTATAAAAATTTGAATGCATGTTTAGAGCGAAATACAAAAATTTTAACTGGTAGGATATTAAAGGAAGCAGAGATCCCAATGATCAATGCTTCCTTTTTTAGATTCGAGAGTTTTGGTGATTTGATTAACGTAACGCAAGTAATTAATTATTTTCATATCTGTAAAAAGAATAAACATGTGCACTTTGCTTTATGGACAAAAAACCCTTGGATTATCGAAGAAGCGTTAGATGCCAGCGAAAGAAAGCCAAGTAACTTACAGATTATATATAGTAGCCCTTGCATTAATGATCAGGCCGATCCTGGATATGATTTTATTGATAAGATCTTTACAGTATATGATAAAGACTATATCAGTGCACATGATGTAAGCATTAATTGCGGGACAAAGAGCTGCCTTACATGCCATAAATGTTATGTAAGAAGTAAAACAAAATATATCAATGAAAAACTGAAATAAAAATTTAATTATACATGATTAATAAAATATTGAAAACGTAAAAGAGGAGTGGTATAATGAAAACAGCAATTGGTTATAAGCTTTTTAGGGTGTCTAAAAAATATCCGGGGAAACTATTTCCTCTGTATGTAAATGCAAATACGAATATTCCAATTGGAGAATGGATTAGTGCAGAACCAGGAGAAAGATTAGAAAATGGAAAGGTAAAAAGCAAACTTGGGCCATTAAGATATCGTCCTGGTTTCCATATTAATGATGTAGCCCCGTATGTTTCACATATAGGGCAAAAGGTAAATGGCAAGATTACTTATATGCGGCCGGATACTGTATGGGCTATGGTTGAATATTGTATTGATCATGATTACTGTGAAGAAGCAGAAGCAAATGGGATTTCTGAATCTGGAAAATTTAATTATATAAAAGCTGACTTAGATTATATTCCAAAACATGGATTTTACCGGTATAAAACGTCTCCTGTAATGACTGGAGAATGGATCATTGCCGGAGAAATGAAAGTAATCAAGATATTAAGTGATCAGGAAGTCAAAAAAATATGTGATTCATGTGGATCAGATTATTTACCTCGAAAAGAAACAATTAATTTATCAGAATTTGGATTTGCAGCATAAGGAGGAAGTATTAAAATGTCTAAAAAGAAACGAAGCACTATATCAAATTTTATATGCCCAGAATGTGGACTTGAATTTCCTATCCCAAGAAAAATTGGACAACAGAGAGAAAAGGGGCATATTAAAGATTTGTATTGTCCGATTTGTAATAAAATACAAAAATTTACAGAATATACATATAAGCAGTCTTATAAAACATTAGAAGGTGAAATAATAGAGGAAAAACCATTAACTGACTTTAAAATAATTATGGAGGACGGTCACTCAAAAGAAGAGACCATATCATATTTAAAAAATGGAGTTCTTGTTTTTGATAAAGAAGAATTTATTGAGAACTTTAATTCTTACATGATTGAATGGTGTTTTGACAGAAGGCGAATTGAAAAATTGAAGAAGATGATAGATACAGGGGTTCCAATTCGTAATTGGGGAATAGTTACTAAAAATGGTAAAACTTATTATATTAGATATACTTGTTTAGAAAGGGGTAAGGTGATTTTAAAATGAGGTTAACAAAAGAAGAAGCCAGAGCATATAAGGGATATGCTCTAACTCCTAAGCAACTCATTGAGAAAGCAAAGAAATTTTATGATGATTTAACACCAGAAGAAAGAGATGAGGAATACATTGTCTATGGAAATAATATAAAATTTGAAAAAGTGGAGGTAGAAAGGCTTACTACTGGAGAATTTTATATGCGTTGTGTTAATGACATTGAAAAAAGATATGAAGAATTTAAAAATAGGGAACGTATTTACAATTCTTCAGCTGTAGCACCATATGATCCAAGATATAAAATGGATGATTTTACAGAATCAGAAAAAATGGTAAGTTTTCTATATTATTTAATGGACAATGGATTTTCTTTAGCAATATTATATCCTGAATATCCAATCGAAGTAATAGAAATGATTTTTTGGAGTATACCGGAAGTAAGAAAGACACCACAAGAAAGAGCAGCATCAAAAATAACAGAAGAATATACTAAGTATATAAAACCAGGAGAAAAAAATGTCGGAGGAGCGGAGCTTGTTAAAAGAAGAGCGAAAGCAAATCCACCACAGACCTCTTTGACTCCAGATGAAATTGCGAGTTTTGATCGTATGAGCGAAAAATGGCTAGTAAGATGGTGTAACTTTTCTACGAATTGGTTATGGGTAGCGCCATGTTTATTATTATGTATTGTGGTGAACAAAGGACTTATTTCAGCAATTGGATTACTTTTGTTTATGGGGATTGGAGAGTGGTATTCATGGAAAGTCAAAGAATATTGTAGTGTGATACTGCCATGGTATCAACAAGCTGGAATTATGTTAGAGAGGAGAATGAAGTTATGAATGGAAGGTTGGAGCATGAATTAAAATTAAATAAGAATGTTAAGAAAATTCTTAATGATATGCCACAATGCGTGAGTGATTTTTATATGAGTATTCAGGCTGTTCGCAGCCCGAATACTTGTTTAAATTACGTTAGAAAACTTCATCATTTCTTAGATTATATAGATGTAGAAGATATAAGCGAAATTGATGCAGATGATATCGCAAGGTATCTGGAGCATATTAAATACGTAAAAGATGGTAATGGTGAAATTAAAAAGTCGTCTGTGGCATATACTAAATTGGTATGTTGCACATTAAATAGGTTTTTTGATTTTTTGTATCGGAGAGGAGATATTGAAAGGAATCCGATGGACAATGTAAACCGGCCTATTAGAAAAGACTCGATTAAAAGAGTGTTTTTATCAATGGATGATTTAAATGGAATATTGGGTGCCGTAAAATATTCTTACATGCCAAAAGAATGGCATTCAAGAGATTATGCTATATTATATTTATTTATGGTTACCGGCATGAGAAAAACTGCATTAAGCGAAATTAACTTAAGTGATTTAAATTTTGAGACTCACAATTTGACTATTATCGACAAGCGAGATAAAGAACAGGTATATCAATTAAATGATGATTCCATACGTGTATTAAGAGATTGGATCCTTGATCGAGATAAAATACTATATAATATGGGGATTAAAGAGGATGCTCTTTTTATATCAAAAAATGGAAAACGTATGGATCCACAAACGATCTATTGTATGGTAGTCAAATATGCCGAGAAAGGAATTGGTAAACATGTGTCTCCGCATAAGTTAAGAGCTGCTTTTGCTTCATTATATTATAAGGAAACAAAAGATATCGTTGCTACGAAAAATGCCGTAGGGCATACGGATATACAGACAACCAGTATTTATACAGTTGAAGAAAATAACTCAAGAAAGGAAGCAACGGAGTTCATGTCGAAAAATTTATCATCAAAAATATAGACAAAATTAACTTTGCGTGATATAATCTGAGAAAAGAGGTGAGAAAAATGAATGTCGATAGAAGTATTTTAGAAGATTATTTATCCAAAAAGTTTTTTAATATCTTAATTAATAAGAGTGAAGAACTAGAAATTTACAATTATGCAAATAAGCTATATAATTTTCCAAAAGGAATTTTTTCAGATTTTCTATCTAGTAGAAAGAGTATTGAAGAAGCAAATGATTATACACTTTTTGTAATTGCAGATAGTATATTAAATGCCACTAAAAAAGATTATCGCAAAAAATTATCTGACTTTTTTACAGACAGAGAAATAAGTAAATATAGTGGGATGCGATACGAAGAACCAAATAAAATTGAATTCCCGTTGGTGTTCAATATGATTCAGGTAAGCGATGATCAATGGATAGGATCTTTAAATGTAGATACATTTTGCGCTCTGCAAGAATCAGGATTAATTAACTATAATCCTGTCACACAACGTGCTATGACTAAAGTAACACGAGATAATAATGAGCTATATCGTATTACATTGAATAAGAATGCAGTAAAAGAAATTACGGCAGATATGCTTGAACATATTTATGTTCCGGATACAATCACTTTGAATATCCCGAAAGATGATGTATACGCAGATTTTCATTATGATGAGCAATCACGTCAGCTTATTATTCATTCTTTAGAGGCGTTTGATATAAACGATGGATATCATAGATATGTATCAATGTTCCAGGCCAGAAGTAAAAATCCAAATTTTAACTATCCAATGGAGCTGAGAATTACAAACTTTGACATTGATAAATCTCGCCGTATGATATATCAGTATGACCAGAAAACTAAAATGAGCAAACAGTTAAGTGACACATATAACTCATATGCAGCTCAGAATAAAGTGGTCCAGCGTATTAATGAAAGCAGTATGTGTAATTTGCAAGGGGAAATAAAAATAGGTGGACTTATTGATTCAACAACCCTGGCAGAATGTATTAAGAGATTATATTTCAGTAAAAGGCAAAGTGATTCTCCTGAGCAACGAAAAGAAATCATTAGAGTATCAAAGGAATTTATCGAAGATCTTAATATGCTTACAGAAGAAGATGACAAGTATCTTGAAAAAGAATATTCAAAGAAAGAAATTATAATTCTTACGATCTTGTTTCATTATTATGATGGAAAAAATAAAATATCAATGATAGAGAACTATAAGCGTTTTCTTATTGATGATGCGGAACGTGAGGAAAAAATAATATATGATTTTTCGAGAAACTTTAATAGGATAAGGAAAAGATTAATTCCTTTTTTAGAGGAGAGAATGTAAATGTATAACGAAGATAGAAAACAAAGGTTTTACGAATTTAAGTTAAAAACTGTTGCAAGCGTTACTCCTCTTGTGCCTAGATTTAAGAGAGTTGCGCCGTTTGAACATATGTATCAAAAGGATTTATGTGACTTTAATTTAAATGAGATTACAGAAATGTATAAGTTGTTCAAATTTACAACATTAGAGTCCATTATTGTAGTAAATAATACTCTTACACAATATACGGACTGGTGTGTTAATGAGAATTTAGTGTTAAATGGACAAAATATCTATGCAACTATCACACCTGATATGCTGGCAGCACTATTAAATAAGACATTGTTAAATCATCAAATTGTATCAAGAGATACGATTTTAACATGGATCGAAGCATTAAAGAATCCTAGAGATCGATTCATGATTCTGAGCATTTTTGAATATGGCAAGTCTAAAGATTTTGAAGATACGATTAGAGCAAAACTTGATGATATCGACGTAGAAAATCATACAATGAAATTGTATTCCGGAAGAGTTGTAAATGTAAGTGAAGCATTAATTTTAACTGCACAAAAGAGCAATATGACAATAGAATTAACATATCCATATGGAACTAAATCCAAACTCATGGATGATGGAACCATTATAAAAAGATCTCATATTGTAAAAGATGATCCGCATTGTCTTGGAAGGCAAATGTATAATTCATTAGCGGCAGCATTGAAGTCTATAGATGTATCATATATGACTGCTGAAAAAATTAACATTTCCGGACAAATTCATATGACAAATGAATTAATCCGGAAGTATAATTCAAATAAAAACAAGATTTTATATGATGTTGAAACTCGGTCTATGATTGAACACCAATATGGAATTAAGATTAATAGACCTTCATATTTTCTTAAAAAATATGGTGACTATTTAATATAGTCGCCATGTTTAAATAAAGTAACAAGTTAAATTAACTTTAATTAAAGAGAAAATGTAATGAGGAACAAAAAAATGGTTAGAGAATTTGTAAAGAATGCAAGTAAAGTAGCTCAGAAAATCGATATTATGTTTGAAAAAGCAGCATATGATAATAAAACTGTTGCGGTACATTTCTCTGTAGGAGAAAAAGAATCTGCAATAATATCTCATATGCAGTTGAATCCAGTTAATATTACAGTAAATGATAATATTATTACTTTTGAAGAGGGAACAGCAGAGCATTATATTGATATTTCTCAGTTTGATTCAGTCAAATGTGATGACGAGTGCGTTAACGATATCGCGGATGCAACAATTGATATGATGTGTGATCATTGGTCAGTACATTTTGATATTTTGACGATTTAATTATACATAATACAGGAGGAAAAAATGAACAAGATTGAAGAAATGAAATCATTGGTTGAAAAACTTAATCAGTACCGAGATGCTTATTATAATAATGCAGAGAGTATTGTTACGGATCATCAGTATGATGATCTGTGTGATCAGTTGGAAAAAATGGAAAAAGAAACAGGAGTTATTTTAAGTAATTCTCCAGTCCATAGTGTTGGATATGAAGTAAAAAGTAAATTAGAGAAAATTGAGCATTCACATTTAATGATGTCTCTTGATAAAACTAAAGATGTGAATATACTTCGAAAATTTATTGGTGATAAAGATTCTTTGCTAATGTGTAAAATGGATGGATTGACAATTCTTTTGACGTATGAAGATGGTGAGCTGATCCAGGCTGAAACTCGCGGAAACGGCGTCACAGGAGAAATTATTACTCACAATGCAAAGGTGTTCGAAAATATTCCTATGCATATTAATCAGAAAGGCCACGTTGAAATCGAAGGAGAAGCTATTATTACATATACAGATTTTGAGAAAATTAATAATTTAATTAAACATGAAGAAGATAGATATAAGAACCCGCGAAATCTTGCTTCAGGATCAGTAAGACAGCTGGATAGTAAGGTAGCAGCCAAACGTCATGTTCGTTTTATAGTATGGAAGGTACCTGCCGGTATGAATAAATTGCCTTTAATGTCAGAAAGATTTGAAAAAGCAAGAGAACTTGGATTTGATATTGTACCTTATATTCGTGTATATAAAGAAAATCAGAATCTTGAAGAGGTTATTAATCTGTTAAAGGAAAAGGCAGCATACTTATCTTATCCAATTGATGGGCTTGTTGCTGCATATAATGATATTGCTTATGGATTATCACTTGGAATCACAGATAAGTATCCACGTCATTCTCTTGCATTTAAGTTCTATGATGATGAATATGAGACAGTTTTGACTGATATTGAATGGACTATGGGTAAATCTGGACAATTAACGCCTACAGCAGTATTTGAACCGGTTGATATTGACGGAACATCTGTAAGCAGAGCGAGCTTACACAATGTAAGTATATTCAAAGGATTTTATCTCCATAAAGATGATACCGTATCTGTGTATAAGGCAAACCAGATAATTCCGCAGATTTCTCAAAACATAACAAGAGGTTATAATACCGGTGAAAAGTTTATAATTCCTAAAATATGTCCAATCTGTGGAGAACCAGTGTCTGTCGTAAAAGAGAACGATTCTGAAGTATTGATGTGCATGAATGCTGGATGCAAAGGCAAGCTTCTGGGTGAATTAAATGCTTTTGTGGGGAAAAAGGCCCATGATATTAATGGATTATCTGAGGCCACATTAAGTCTCATGATACAAAGAGGATTAATAGAATCTTCTATTGATCTGTACCATTTAAAAGAAAAGAAAGAGCAGCTTGCATATTTACCTAAAATGGGAGCGAAAAAGATCGGTAACTTACTTAAGGCAATTGAAGACAGCAGGAATACAACCCTTGAAAAGTTTATTGTTGGATTGAATATTCCTCTTATTGGAAGTAGAGCGGCCAAGGATATTGCTAAACATGAAAAAACGAGAACAAAAGAACTAAATTTAACTAAACCTATTAATACATTTATAGTTGATGCAGCAGAAAATTATGATTTTACACATATTGAAGGACTGGGAGTAGAAAGAAATAACTCAATCCATAATTATTTTGGAGAGAATTATGATTATGTATGCGCTTTAGCATCGCAATTTACATTCCAAGATGATATAGTCGAAAATATAACTGAAAATACATCATTGTCCGGAAAGAAATTCTGTATTACTGGGAAACTGCATATTTTTGCTAACCGGGATGAACTTGTGGCGGATATAGAATCAAAAGGAGGGAAAGTTGTGTCCGGAGTTACAAAGGCAACTGATTATCTAATTACCAATGATAAAAACAGTGGATCTAGTAAAAATAAGAAAGCTTCTGAGTTGAATATTCCTATTATCAGTGAAGAAGAATACAAAAACAAATTAAATTAACTTTTACTATTGACAAATGCAAATAACGGTGATATAGTTGACCTATCAAAACGAATTAGATTAACTCAATCAGAAAGGCATAAACAATGATATGTTACTATTTAAAAGGGAAAAATGGAGAGTACATCGCAAGAGATCCAACAGGAAGAATCAAATTAGTATCTGATCTTGGTGATGCACTCTTGGTTCCTGAAATTGAAAAGAAAAAGATTAAGGCAATTCAAGCAAATAATATTCCAGACGTATTAAAAAAATTTGGACCATATGAAATTTGTGAAACCGATTATAATGGAGTTGAAGCAATTACGACAGATGATATAGTTGGTGAAATTATCGGTAGTATAAATGAATTTTCAAGTAAGATGAATGAAATTACTGATTATTCAAAAGAACTTAATTCTATTATTTCATATACTGATTTACAAATTTCAGACATTTTGCATTATATTGAATTTCATAAGTTTTCTGCGGCAGAAGGATATAAATTATGCAAAAAGTTGCAAGAGATTTGTGATAGACGAAGAGAAGCCAAAAATAAAATGCAAATTATAAATACAATGAAAATTCAATCATGTGCGAGCGTTTTATCTGGAAATGCTACTAAAAGAATAGAAAAAATTGTACCAAATAAAAAGTATACTCCAAGAGTATTTGATGAATTGTTCAAAAAGAACCAGTCTCGAATAAGAAAAGAAAAATCAGTGAAAATAAAAATTTAATTAAACAATAAGGAGATAAAAATATGTTTAGAGATTTTGTAAAGGCAATCCAGAAAAATTTACAGCAGATGTCTAAAGATTCTTCAAGATTATTCACAGTAAATGTGGATACCGAGGAGCTTTATAATTTATATCTGGATTCGTTTCCGGCAGGTACAAATGAAATTTATAGAGAAAGAAGAGAATATGACTGTAGTTGCTGTAGACATTTTATCAGAGACGTTGGTAACGTTGTATCTATTAAAAATGGTGAGTTACATACCATTTGGGGAATTAATCCAGTATCAGATGATAAATATAATGTAGTCGCAGCTGCGCTTGATGCCTATGTGAAACAGAAAGCGGTATCAGGGGTATTCTTCAAAAAAGAGAAACGAATTGGTACTCCTGAAAATAGAGAAATGCTCCCGACAGGAAAAATTAATAAATATGAGCATTTCTTCGTAGATCTGCCAGAAATTTGTATCTTTAAGGAATATTATGGACACACACTTGAAGGTGATTTAAGTCAATTCAGAGATATCCGTAATGTATTTAAACGTTCTCTTGATGAAATTAGTAAAGAAGCTATAGACACAGTACTTGAGTTGATTGCTCAAAATTCTTTATATAAAGGTGCCGAATGGAAAAAGCAACTTACTGAATTTAAGAATTATCAGAAAGAATATGGAAAGCTTACGGATGAACAGAAAGAACTTTGGATCTGGGAAAAGTCAATTGCTGCAGGTGCCGTTATTGGCAAGATTCGTAACCATAGCATAGGAACATTGCTGGTGAATATTTCCGAAGGAATGGATCTTGACCTTGCCGTTAGAAAATATGAGCAGATTGTAGCCCCTGTAAATTATAAACGTCCAAAGGCAATTTTTACAAAGAAGATGCTTGAAGATGCAAAGAAGACTATTACAGAACTTGGTTATATGGATTCATTACAGAGAAGATTTGCTACCTTGGATGATATCACAGTGAACAATATACTTTTCTCTAATAAAGACGCAGCAAAGAGAATTACCGGCGCTATGGATTTGTTTGATGAAATGGAACAGGATGTTGCAATTGATCCAAAACGATTCTCTAAGGTAGAGGAAATAAGTGCAGAAGATTTTATTAAGAATGTTTTGCCAGTGGCAAAGGAACTGGAAGTATACCTGGAGAATAAACATATTCAAAATATGGTATCTTTGATTGCTCCAGAAGTTGCTGATGCGAAAACAATGTTCAAATGGAACAATGGAATGTCTTGGGCGTATACCGGTAATATTACAGATTCAGATATCAAAGAAAATGTAAAAGCTGCTGGTGGTTCAGTCACAGGCATTGTAAGATTTTCTATTCAATGGAATGATGGAAACGGTAAGGATAATTCAGATCTTGATGCTCATTGCCTCGAACCACAAGGCGGAGATCATATTTATTTTAGTCATAAAAGATCAAGATATACTGGTGGTGAATTAGATATTGATATTACCGATCCAATATATCAATGTAAATCAAATGGTGGAGTAGCAGTTGAAAACATCACATATCCATCAAAAGAAAGAATGAAACCTGGTACATATAAATTCTATGTTAATCAGTATTCATTCAGAAATTCTCAGGGATTTAAGGCTGAGGTAGAGGTAAATGGTGAAATTCATTCTTACGAATACAATACTCCAGTACGTGGTAATGTAGATGTTGCAGAAGTAATCCTTGATCAGTCAGGAAATTTCAAAGTAGTGGACAAACTTCCAGGAAATTGTGCAACAATCAGTAAAGATGTCTGGGGAATTAAAACTTTGCAGTTTACACCGGTATCAGTTGTATGTTACTCACCAAATTACTGGGATGAACAGAAGGGAATTGGTCATCAGCACTTATTCTTTATGCTGAAGGACTGCATCAATCCAGAAGAGCCGAATGGATATTATAATGAATTCTTGAAACCGGAACTTGAGCAGCACCGAAGAGTATTTGAAACGCTTGGAGCAAAAGCACATGTAAAAGATGTTGATGATCAGCTTTCAGGAGTAGGATTTTCACTTACAAAGAGAAATGATCTGATTATTAAAGTAAAAGGCGCTACAGAGCGAGTAGTAAAAGTAAAGTTTTAACATAATTTAATTATACAAATAGAAAGAGAGGAATAAAAACATGGAACTTACAAATATTTTTGAGGCGGCAACAAGATATAAATACAGATTCCCGTTCAAAGGAATGATTTCAGTAGAGGATTTATGGGATCTGAAATTACAGGATTTGGATTCAGTATTTAAACTGCTGAATAAAGAGAAAAAGCAGAGTGATGAAGAAAGTCTGTTACAGGTTAAATCTGAAGCAGACCAGGAGCTGGAAAATAAAATTCAGATTGTGAAATTCATTGTACAGGTAAAACAGGCAGAAGCTGCAGAGAGACTTGCTGCGAAAGATAAGAAAGAGCGTAATCAGAAGATTATGAGAATTATTGAGAGAAAGCAGAACGAAGCTCTGGAAGGCAAGAGTCTTGAAGAACTGACAGCTATGTTAGAGGAGTAATATATGGGAATACTTGGAGATATTGCAGCATTTTTGTTTATGGTAATTGTGATATTAATTTTACTACTAATTTTGTGTTTTATATGTGCTGCGGTATTAGCTGTAATTGTAGAAGCTATATACGAGGAAACCGGAAAATTAGAAGCTTTGTATAATATTTTACGCCATATTCTTTAAGGAAAATAAAATTCAGATTGCAAAATATATTGTTAAGTTCAAGCAGGAAGAGATTGAAGAGTGTCTTCAGGCAAAAGACAAAAAAGAATACAATCAGAAGCTGCTTGAACTGATCGAACGCAAACAGAATGAGGAGCTTGCCGGAAAGTCTATTGAGGAACTGCAGGCAATGCTTAAGGCATGATGTTGATTACAGAATTGTTAAATATTACATTACTTACTGTGTACTTTGTATTGGTATCAATGGGAATATTAGTCTTTATAGTGTTTCTTACAACCTTTATGTACGCAGTAGTAATGATAATATATAGATTCACTGGAAAGCTGGGAAAGCTTTACAGAATACTAGAAGAAATAGAAAGGAAATTTTAAATGAAGAACGGCTTATCAAATGAACAGGTCGAAGAGAGTCGAAGATTACATGGAAGTAACAAGCTTCCGGAACCTGAATTGAAAAAATGGTATCATTTTGCTAAGGAAGCATTAACTGAACCAATTACTATGATTCTAATAATAATTGCTTTATTCCAGTTAGTTTTAGGAGCTATGGGAGTAATGTCTCTTTCTGAACCTGTAATGATTATAGTAGTTTTAGCTATTGTTACTGAAATTGCTGTTAAGACAGGTCTAGGCATACAGAAATCTGCAGCAGAGTTAAGAGCAAAAACGGCAGTTAGATATTGTGATGTTGTCCGAGATGGAAGCGTACAGACAATTAATAAAGATGATCTGGTAGTAGGTGATTTAGTTCTATTGAGAACTGGACAAGAGATTTTCGCAGATGGTTTTATTGTTGAAGGAGAAATTTCTGTTAATAATGCCGCTATCAATGGAGAGACAAAAGAATGTAGAAAAATTCCTAGTGCTAATTATAAGCATGTTAAAACAACATCTACTGCTGCATATACGGATCAGTGTTCGCTCTTTGCAGGAACAGTTATTATGTCTGGTGAAGGAAAAATGATTGTTACAGATGTTGGTGTTAATACAGTTAACGGTGATACTCTTGTCAAAATGCAGACTTTAGAGCCTCCTAAGACAGCTCTTGATATTGCTCTGGATCATTTGTGTGATTTTATTTCAAAATGGGGAACAATTGCGGCAGTATTAGCATTTGTAATTATGACAATTACAGGTATCTTAAATGCTGGAAGTTTAAGTCAGTATTTCTCAGGAAACATTCTTGAAAATATTCAGAAAGTAGCACAGAATATCTCAAATGCATTAACAATTATTGTTGCGGCTGTACCGGAAGGTCTGCCACTCATTGTAAAACTTGTAACTAAACAGAATGTATCGACAATGGAAAAATTCAATATTCTTGCGAAAAATACTGGTAAAATTCCTGAATTGGCATATGTTAATTTAATTTGTACGGATAAGACAGGAACTCTCACAACAGGTGAAATGACTTCTACAGTTATGATTAACGGTAACTGTCAGGATATTTTTAATAAGGAAAGTTCGCTCAACGAGCTAATTGATTTAAACATTTGCATGAATAATAGTGCAGTGTTCGATTCTAATGGGAATATCACTGGTGGCAATTCAATTGATCGAGCAGTACTTAATATGCTTTCTCCTGAAGACGCACAAAAAATACAGAATAAAGCTATTATGAAGAAACGTGTTCCATTTAGTAGTGAAAATAAATTCTCTGCAGTTACTTTAAATAATGGAGCAAATGATTTTACTGTTTATAAAGGCGCACCAGAGAAATTAATTGAGAAGTGTAAATTTTATCTTGATAATGATGGCATTGCAACTGAGCTGACAGAAGAAAAAAGAAAAGCTTTAAAGAGCCATATTAAGGGATTGACAGAGAAGGCAATGAGATGTATTGCATTGACTATCTCAGATAAAACTGATGATGGTCTACCCGATGAAATGAATCTCCTTGGAGTCATTGGAGTTGTTGACCCGGTTAGGAATGAAGTTCCAGAAGCAGTAAAAATTGCTCATAAAGCTGGAATTCAGGTAATTGAAATTACTGGTGACTGTATGGAGACTGCTAAGGCTGTTGCTATGGAAGCTGGCATTTATAAGCCTGGAGACTTAGCAGTTACCAATGATGAGTTTGAGGCAATGTCAGATGTAAAAGTAAAAGAAATTATTCCACAGTTAAGAGTAATTTCCAGATGCTCACCGAATACGAAACTTCGTCTTGTAACATTAGCACAAGAAATTGGAATGTCTGTGGCAATGACAGGTGACGGTGTAAATGATGCGCCTGCACTAAAGAAAGCAGATGTAGGCTTTGGAATGCAGGATGGGTCTGATGTGGCAAAAGAAGCAGCAGATATTGTTTTGACAGACAATAATTTTGCAAGTGTGGTAAAGGCAGTCGAACTTGGTAGAACATTTATGCATAACATTATGATGTTCCTTGAATTCCAGCTGCCTATCAATATTTCGTTGTTGATCTTAAGTATGGTATTTCCAATTATTTCTGGTGGCTCTGCTCTATTAGCAGCAGTTCAGATCCTTATTGTAAATATCATCATGGATTCACTTAACTCATTAAGCTTTGGCGGAGAACCACCAAAAGAAGAATATATGAATGAAGAGCCTATCATGAAAGGATCCGGATTATTTATCCGTGGAGCGAAAGGGAGAATTGCATTAAGTTCAATTGTATTTATTGCTTTATTTGGTGTAATTACATTTGGTCCAGTTGGAAATATGTTTGCAACAAAACTTTCGGCTATGACAGCGAGATTCGCTTTATTGTGTTTAATGGCAGTATTTAATGGATTCACTATTAGAACAGATAGTATGAATCTTTTCAAAGGAATTAAAAATAACAAATTATTTGTGTATATCGCATTGGGTATTTTTGCAATGGCTGTAGTTTTGTGTAACTTTGTAGGAAATCTAGTACAGACAACTCCAATGGATGCTAAACAGTGGATTGTAGTCTTAGTGACAGCATTTATGGTTGTGCCTGTAGATTGGATTAGAAAAGCAATTTGTAAGAAAGGAAGTAACTAAAATGGGATTTTTGGGAAAACTATTCGGAAAAAAAGATGAGGAAGCAGCAGTAGAGTTATCTTCTGCTGTAACTCAGCAACCTGTATATGAAGAAAAGTTACAGACAATTGATATGTCTAAGCACAATGAAAATCTTGGCAAAGTACTTATTGATATGTCTAAGGGAAGCAAGATTGATATGACAAAACATACGGCTAGAGTAGCTCTTGCAATGGATTATTCAGGAAGTATGGATTGGCTGTATGATAATGGATCTGTACAGGAAACCATTTCTCGTTTGTTGCCTATTGCTCTAAGATTTGACGATAATGGAGAACTTGAGAGTTGGCTGTTCTCAAATGGAGCAGAGCGCTTAAAAGCTGCTAACGCTGATAATTATAGTAGTTATGTTAAAAATGTTATGAAAAAAGCTCATATGTATATGGGTGGTACTAATTATGCTCCTGTATTGAAAGAAATGGTTACATATTATAAAGATATTGAGCCAAGTGAGATTCCAGCATTTATCATCTTTATTACAGATGGTGAGAACAGTGATACTTTTGCCACCAATGCAGTTATTAAAGAGCTTTCAGAGTACAACATCTTCGTGCAGTTCATAGGAATTGGAGATGAAGATTTTGACTATTTGAAATCTCTTGATGATATGAAAGGTAGAAAACATGACAACACCGGTTTTACAGCAGTAAAAGACATGAATAAAATGTCTGATGAACAGTTATATACAGAGATTCTTCGTCAGTATAAAGACTGGCTGAATAATAAATAAAAAGGAGATAAAGAGATATGGCAGTAATCAACATGAGCAAAAATCAGAAAATTAGTATGGTAAAAGAAGATGGTACAGGCATTAAGAATTTCTTTATTGGAGTCAATTGGGATCAGAACCGTTATGCTGGTGAAGCAGACATTGACTTTGATATCAATGGATTTTTAACAGATTCAAGTCGCAAAGTAGTATACCCAGAAGATTTAGTAAACTATAAAACCTATGAAGATGGTTCTGCATATCCCTGGGTAGACTATTCAGGAGACAATAAAACTGGTGACGATTCTCAGGGAATGATTTTCAATGGAAAGCATTATGACGAATATTTCATTGTGCATGCTGATACTTTCCCGAAAGATAAAACAGAATTTACTATCTGCTTAACAATTTTTAGGGCCTTACAGCGTATGCAGAATTTTGGAATGGTCTCCAATGCAGTTATGACAATTTGTGATTACGACAATCCAGATGGTGATAAGTATGAATATGATCTGTCTGAGAATGAAAACTTTGAAAAATTGAATGCAGTAGAAATGGGTAAATTATACCGTTACGGAGATGGATTCAAATTCCAGGCATTAGGTTCTGGTTATGTGGGAGGTATGACAGAACTGTTTAAAAACTTTGGGCTTAATATTGATGAAGGGAGAGACTAATGAATATTACAGCTGGAGCAATTGTTGTAATTGTTATTTTAATACTCGTAGGATTTTGCTTCTTTTTTAATAGCAAAATTGGAAAGAGGGTAAGGATAAGAGCATCAGGCACGGCGAATGAAGCAATTCAGAAAGATGCAGCCACCCCTGAGGGAGCTAAAGCATATTATAATGCTGCTATTGAAAAGAAAGAAGATGAACTTCAGCAGGAAAATGTAAGATATCAGCAGATGCTTGGTAAGATTTCCAATTATGAAGATGACCTGTTCCATTTGAAGAAAGATGCCATGAAAGCAGATGTAAATGTAAATGCTTGTGTGGATCGAGGAGATGACGAAGCGGCAAAAGTCTACTTAAAAGAACAACAGGAACTGAATGATAAAATTGATTTTATCAAAAATACATTAAAAGAATGGAAAGAGAATGCTGACGTACAGAAAGAAAAAGTAGAAGTATTACAGCAACAACTTAATGATTTAAAAGCAGAAAAAGAAAGTGCAGTTTTAACTCTGGAAACAGCTCAGGCATCAAAAGCTTTTAATGTAACACCGGGAGTATCTTCTAGTGAAGAGGAAAAGATGTTAGAGAAAGTACGTGACGGAGTTAAAAAGCAAAAAGAAGCTGCTGATGGAGCTAGGATCGTTTATGAAAGTTCTGCTATTGTGCAGAAACAGCGTCTGGATAAGAAAATGAAAGACGAGGCCATTGATAAGAAACTGCAGGAGTTAAAAGCAAGGAAAGGAAAATAAAATGGTCGCATTAAATATGGGAACATTTGTTGTATGCCTTGTTATTGCTTTTCTGGCAGGTATTCTGGTTACAAAAATTAAATTAAAGAAATAAAGGAGAAAAATTATGGGATTTACATTATTTGGAGAAAAATATAAATATGAAGTAGACAGTATTAATATTGGGATTTTTTGTCCAGATGGGACATTATTAATAGTTTTAAAACTTAAAGATGGTACATATAAATCAATTGATGTTAATCTTGGAGCAGAAAAATATAAGTCATTATGCAAAGAGAATAACATTACAAACAATGTGCCGGTTCTTGTTACACAAGAACATGTTAATAAATTAGATAAAGAAATAAAACCTAAATATGAATGGGGAGACTGGAAAGAAGGTTACACTTTTTTTATGGATCCATTTTCTTGTAGAGAAAAGTTATTAGCATATAAGGTTAGAACTAATGGTAAGAGAGTGCAGGTAGAATTTAAAGGTGTAAAGGCCATGGCATCTTGTAATATTGAAGCGGGAGATCAATTTAATTATCAGTTTGGTAAAAAATTAGCAGAACGAAGATTGATTGCGAAGTTAACTGAGAAACTTGCAAATGATACAAGTAAAATCAACAAAACAAATTAAATTAACTTTGTATATTGACAAACACAACTTGATATGCTATACTAAATACATAGTCAAGGATGACAACAGCACAGTGGAGTGAAAGCTCCCTGTGCTAAATAAAAAGAAGAAAGAAATTTAATTATACAAACAATGGGCTATCGCCAAGCGGTAAGGCACAGCACTTTGACTGCTGCATTCGCGGGTTCGAATCCCGCTAGCCTAGCTTAAAAATTTAATTATACAAAAAGGAGATAAAAATGAGTAAAATTATTAGTACAGGTTCCACTTTTAGAATCTATGGAGATGATCTTGTAACACATAATCAACTTCCGGCACAAATTTATTCTATCAGATGTTCACAGATGACAGGATTTTATTTAGAGAAACATGCTGATATTGAGATCAATGAAGATAAAATATACGGTGTGCACATGGAAAAAGTAAATAAAGTATTAAATGCTTTTCCAAATTTCAATAAAAATCTTGGCGTGATCTTATCTGGAGCCAAAGGAATTGGCAAATCTTTATTTTCTAAGATTCTTGCTGTAGAAGCTGTAAAAAAAGGATTGCCAGTAATTATTGTTGATACATATATCCCTGGACTTGCTAATTTTATTGAAGAAATCGAACAGGAAGTAATGGTAATGTTTGATGAATTTGATAAAACATTCGGAGGAGTAAATAAATCAGATGGCATGGCTGATCCGCAAACAGAGCTGCTTACATTATTTGATGGATTAGCTCAAGGGAAAAAGTTATATGTTATTACTTGTAATAATCTTAATACTCTGAGTGATTATTTGGTAAATAGACCTGGAAGATTTCATTATCATTTTAGATTTGATTATCCGACAGATTCTGAAATTACAGAATATATGCGAGACAAGTTACATAAAGAGTATTATGGAGAAATTAGTAAGGTAATTGCATTTTCTAAAAGAGTCAGCTTGAATTATGATTGTTTAAGAGCTATCGCATTTGAGCTTAATACAGGATTACAATTTCAAGAGGCAATTAAAGATATGAATATCCTTCATATAAATAATACCGTTTATATAGCTACTTTGTATACTAAAGATGGGAAAAAGGATACAGAAGAAAAGAGCCTTGATTTATTTGATAAGACTGCTAATCATAGTTTATATTTTACGATAGATGGAAAATGGTTCTATACAAAATTTTCTGGTGTTGATGTAAGATATGATTTTGATAGACACATTGATTTTGTTGATGGAAAAGATATTGAAATTGTTCCGGATGATGACTATGACGATCTTACAGAAGAAGAAAAGAAAAGATATAAAGCTATTAAAATTGATCATATTGTTTTTGCAAGAAAAGAAGCAAAGGGACTTCATTATAATCTTGCTGCATAAAAATTAAATTAAACATTCCGATAAATAAAAACTTTAAATATGCAGAAGTTCGGTTATAAGCATATGTCTTTCATTTTACTTTTTACCTCTTATAACTCGTTTGAAGCAGGTCTTACGAGTATAAATAAACTGTATAAGGGTAAGCCGGTAGTAACCTTATACAACAAGCGGATATGGCGGAATTGGCAGACGTAGAAGGCTCAAACCCTTCGGAGAAATCGTGTGGGTTCGAATCCCACTATCCGTATTCGGACTATTCTTACGGATTTACTTGATGGCCTAAATAGTAATGAGGAGAAATAAGTCCGAGAGGTTAACCTGTATATTATATAGCGTCTATAGGACATTAAAGAAGATTGAAAAGTTGGTGGAATACTGGAACCCAGTGATGAGGAAGCTGCGAATGTGTTGGTTGTATGGTTTGGACGCATTGAAAGGAAACATTTATATAGATGTGCTTTGTGCTAATGAGGTTGTGAGTGGGCGTTGGAGGAGGATCTGGTAGCAGATGTGTAATTAGTTACGAAGCGAAAAGTAATTGAGTCAGTGAGGTAGAAATAATGTGGGAGGGCTTTTGAGAGTGATGACGATCGTTCGTGTAACTGACACGATTGCATAAGCAAGTTTTTTACAGATATTGTTACATTTCTATATTGTGGGTGTAATTATAACGCCCACTATATGGAAACTTAGCTCAGTTGGTTAGAGCAACCGGCTCATAACCGGTCGGTCCTGGGTTCGAGTCCCAGAGTTTCCATTTCTCCTGATGAAGGAGTGACTTTTATAGGCTGTAGAGTTCCAATAAGAAACAAGCGAGAACTTGAATTAGATGATGAAAATTCAAAAGAATTACTTGAGAAAGCGAGAAGTTAAATGAAAATTAAAAATTTGACTGTTGGATTATTGATGGCAGGATTGGTACTTTCGTTTACTGGATGTGATGACAAAGAGATAAATGACAGTGGGAAAAAAGTTCAATCATTTGGACAATTTATTGAATTTAAGGAAATAAAAATCGCATCGAGTAATGGGTGGTATATGTTTAGTCAATATTTTGTATATGATAAAACTACTAAAATTGTATATGTAGCACAAGGTTCAGACAGTTATGGTGGCGTTAGTGGCATTACACCATATTACGTATTAGATGAAAATGGCAAACCAGAAATCGCAATCTATGGAAAAAATTATAATGGATAAGGAGAAAGAAAAAGTACACATAATCCTGTTGTGATTGCAGCACGACAGGTCATGCATGAAAAGTGATAAGTAGCTCAGTTGGAAGAAAGAGCGCACTACAAAAGTGAGGTCGGTGGTTCGAGTCCACTCTTATCACATTTGTAATGATGACGCGCGGATCGTTACAAAAGAAAATAGTAACTACTGAAATGTATATTTAAGGAGGCAGTAAACATGAAAAAATATGATTTATGTACTGGTGATATCGTTCTTTCTACAAAGGGAAGTTATGGTATTGTACTAATCGGAACTAATGGAGATGATCAGATCAAATGGTACAGTAATAATGGAGGACAGGTTATTGACAGATTTAGATCTTTTTCTATGCTTAATGAAGATCTTACGTTCAAATATGATTTAGGTAATCGTATTATTAAGGTATGGAGAACGAAAGACAAACATTATCTTGGTGATAAAGCAATTACAAAATATCATGCAGCAGAAAATCATGGATTTGAATGTATCTATGAAGAGCTAATAAAGGAAGTAACTATGGCTGAAGTAGAAGAAAAGTTCGGCTGTAAAGTGAAAATTGTTAAGGAATAAAATTTAATTATACAGGCACGTATAAATGAGAAATAGGAAATAATATTTGAAGCACTATCTTAAAAGATCAGTGCATAGATGTCAGTGTGACAATAAACTGCAAAGTTATTCCACTTCGGAAAGCGAGGTGAAATAATGGAGCAGAAGAAATTTATGGATATTCAACGTCTGAAAGAAGGATATGCAGATGGATTTGTACCTGGTGACTTAATTGTTATTCAGGAAAAATTCGACGGATCCAATGCAGCAGCTAGATATGATGCAGAGACTGGCAAAATGGTAGCTTTTTCCAGAAGACATACGTTGGATCAGAACAATACATTAAATGGTTTTTATAATTATGTGCAGGAGTTAAATCCTGAAGATTATAAAGACGTTCCGGACTATGTAATATTTGGAGAATGGTCTGGAGCAAGAAATGCGATTATTTATTATCCAGAAAATACTAAGAAATGGTACGTATTTGATATTTATGATGTAAGGGAAGAAAAATATCTTCCTCAGTCAGAAGTAAAGGCATTTGCAAAAACGCATGGACTTACATATATCAATACATTTTATGTTGGACCGTTTGTCAGTTGGGAACATGTACAAAGTTTTATGGATCATCCGGGATATGGAGAAATTCAAGAAGGTATTGTTATAAAGAACCAAACAAGATTAAACGATCCGAATAGCAGATTACCATTTGTAGTGAAAATCGTTGGAGATAAATTTCATGAAGTCGCAAAAATGAATCATGTTAAAAAGATTCAAGATCCACAAAAGTTGCAAGAACGAACAGAAGCACAGGAACTTGTAAAATCTGTCGTGACGCGGCGTAGAGTTGAAAAAGAGTTATATAAAATGCGTGATGAAGGAATCATCCCAACAGAGTGGTGTGAACAGGATATGAAAACTGTTGCAAGGAATCTTCCAAACAGAATTTATACAGATTGTGTAAAAGAAGAACCGGAAGTAGTTCGAGCAGCAGGACAATATTTTGGAAAATTCTGTTCCGTTATTTCGATGAATTACGCACGAGAGATTATTCTCGGTCCGACTGGAGCAAAGTAAGGCGAAAGGAGGACACGAATGGTGGCAACAGCATTTAGTAGATTATGTACTTCTTGTAAAAAAAGATTTGCATACAAACAAACAGACGCCATCTTTGATGAGAATGGATATGGATATTCAACCAAGCTTGTGAAATGCAAACATTGTGGGCGATTAAATGTGATTCGATATTTTGAAGATGACTCGATGAAATTAAACAATGATAGAAAATATTATGATTATGACATGGTATAGAATAGGAGAATAATAAATAATGGCAAAACAGAAAGAAAAAAAACCGTTAGATAAAAAAGGCTGGGTTCAGACATTTGAATTGATTGGAAAGGCATGTATTAAAGATTATACATTCAAAATTGATGAACATTCTAAGAAAAGCGACTGGATTTACAATTCTATTAACCTGAATGTTGACTGCGGTGATAAATACGGAAAAGTTGGCTGCGAATTAATGGGTGGTTATGGAGCTGGTAGAAACAATGTAATTTATGTTCATGGCAAAGATGAGAATGGCGGAGATGATTTTGATAACAGATATCAGATTGATTTTGATGATCGATTTGACGAGGATATTCTAAAAGATATCGGAGAACTTTGCTTTATCAAAATTGGTATTGAGAAGGATACAAAAGGTGAAGTTGTTATCAATAAATTCTTACATGCATATGATGCAATTAAATATCTGTCTGAAGCATTGCAGGATGGCATGGAGATTAAGGTAAGAGGGCAGTTAAAATATACTGTATATGACAAACATGTACAAGTAAGAAAAGAAATTAACAGTATTTATCTTCCAAGGGAGAAAGAATTGAATACTTATGAAGCAGCATTTACTCAGTCGATGCTTCTTGACAAGTATTCAATCGGAAAAGCAGATAAAGATAAATGTGCGTTCCCGATAACGGCATACATTCTGGAGAAATTCAAAGAATATAATGGTAATGACTTGACTGAAGGTGGCGCTGTAAAAGGCGGAAAGTTTGTACCTTTGAGAAAGACATTTGAATATGTTTATGATCCGGAAGATGAAAAATCTATTGAGCGCGCAGGAAAACTTTTCAAAGTTAAGAAAAACGTGACATTGATTACTTGTCAAGGAGTATTTGTTGAAGGCGGTGCAGTGATCCAGACAACTGAAGACGATTTACCAGACGATATTAAAGAACTGGTAGAAATGGGAGCTTACAGTTTGGAAGAAGCATTAGCACTTTGTACAGAAAATGCTAGTAAAGAACGCAGGATGTTACTTACTAGACCAGTTATTAAGTTAGTTGGAGAAGACGGATCTAAGATTCCACAGATTCAGAAATTTGATTCTATGTATTCAGAAGATGATCTTGTATTAGATTATCTGATTGAAGCAGATGATGACGAAGAAGTGGATGAAGTAGAAGGAGATTCAGAAACTGATACAACGGATCAGGATGAAGAAATTGATTATGATTCAATGTTAGATTCGCTGCTTGATGATTAACTATAATAATTAAATTATACAAAGTACAGAAAGGAAACAAATACTATGGGATACGGAAAAAAGAATACAATTAAAATTGATCCTTTATCATATAATATTGGACTTATTGGGGAAAGTGGTATCGGAAAAACAACAATTATTAAAGAGATGTGCGAGAAACTTGTAGGTGAAGATGGATATCGTTTTCTTGAGTGTGGTAAAGAAGATGGCGCTGACGGTATTAATGGAATCAACTATTTGAATTGTCCGGAATGGTCAATGGATTATGATGAAGAAACAAACAGTATTGGATTTGAAGATTTTGTGGATGATGTCGTTGAGAATAAATCCACAGAATATCCTGATTTGAAAACAGTTGTTATTGATACATATGATCAGCTTGTAGAAATTGCAAAGCCAGAAGTTATTCGTATGCATAATGCGGAGAATCCTGAGAAACCGGTAAAATCTATCAAAGCAGCTTTTGGTGGTTATATGGCCGGAGAGGATAAGGCAACAGAAATTGTTCTGAATAAGTTATGGGAACTGAAATCGGTTGGTGTTCATTTCATTATTATTGGACACGTTAAGCAGCGTACACAAGATGATGTAACAACAGGACAGACATATACTTCTCTAACAACTAATATGTCAATGAGAGATTTTAATGCAATCAAAACAAAATTACATTTTCTTGGTGTTGCTTCTATTGATAGAGAAATCGTGCAGGAAAAGACTGGCAAGACTAAAAAGGAAGGTAAAAAAGATGTAGATATTATGAAAGGTGTAATTACAAGCGAAAGCCGTAAAATTACATTCCGTGATGATTCTTATTCTATCGATTCCAAATCAAGATTTGCTGACATTGTTCCGGAAATTGAATTTAGTTCAGATGCATTAATCAAGGCTCTTACAGATGCTATCAAAGCCGAAGCATCTAAAGGGAGTAAATCTGTTGATGAATTAAAGAAAGAACAGGATTCAGCTGCAGAAAAAAGAGCTGAAAAGATTGCGGAAGCTGAGGCAGAAGCTAAAATACAGAAAGAACTTAGTGAAATCACAGAAAAGATTAAGGCGTTCTGTATTGCTAATAAAGGTAAAACTGCAAAATTAAAACCACTTGTAGCTGCAGCTAAAGAAATGGGTTATGACAATCCGATGAAAGTAACAAATATTGATGACGCAAAAAAGATTCTTGAACTTACTGTTGCGTAAATAAATATTGATCCCAGGGCTTCTGCCTTGGGATTTCTAAGGAGAATAACATTGAGTAAGGAAAATAAAAAGGACACAACTGGTTGGAAAAATGAAGACTTCTTACAAATGTGTGATTGGGTTGAAAGAGAATTGATGGGGTATTCTGGGACGCAGCGTTTGCATAAGAACGCATGTCTAAGGTTGCAGGGGCTAAGAAAAGGACAAAGTATGGCGAATAATTCTCATGAAATGTATGGAGAATATCCTATTGATGTTATTTTTAATACTTTTAAAGCGAACAAATATGTCATTTTAAAAGCAATAAAAGGAAAAACATTTAACAGCGAAGATCAGAAAATGGCTTACATTTGTGCTATTGTAAGCAGCCGAGTTAATGATATGTACACCAGAATGAAAAATGCAAAGAAAAGTGAAGAGAAGTCTGAAAAGATTGATATAGGAGCGCAAAATAGTGAAGCCGCTAAATATCAACGTCAGACTGAAGAAGTCGTAAATTCTACATTTGAGGGGATTTGGTAATTGACATCTATCACTACTAAGACGAAGGATCGCAGTAGTGCGAAAACAATGTCTCCTTTTGAAAAGGAATGTATTGAGACTATTAAAAAGGTAAATGAATATAAGTTAATTGCAGAAGCAAATGCAGTGTCTTCTATTTATAAGAACCCGGATTTAGTCAGAGACACTTCTTTGAAACTGGAAGATATAACAAATAATGCTTGGAGAGTATATTTTTCAATTGCGAACGATATCATCAATGTAGAACAAAAAAATACATTAGATGAAATTACAATCAATATGTATCTATCGAAACATTCAAAATTAAGTAAGAAATACGATGAATATGGTGGATATGGGAAGATTGAAAGTTCATTTACATATATCGAAGAGGCTAATTTTGATTCTTATGTGAATGAAGTAAAAAAGTGGAATGCTGTAATGAAATTAGCCCGAATGGGCTTTCCTGTAAAAGAAAAGTTAAGTAAATATGTCGATGCTAAAGCTGAAGATATATATAACGAACTTGAGGCACTTTTGAATCACACATTTATTAATGTGGAATCTGAAGTTAAAACTTATAATGCCTGCGACGGATTATTTGATTTGATTGATAAATTAAATGCTGGAAGTCAGGTAGGAATGCCACTTAAACATTGTGATATTTTGAATAGAGAAATTGGCGGCATTAATTTTAATGGAAACATTTATGGTCTAGGTGCCAATTCAGGTGTTGGAAAATCAACAACAGCAATCAACTACTTAATGCCTTCAGTATTAGAACATAATGAAAAAATGGTCATTATGATTAATGAAGAAGATCAGGACAAAGTAAAGAAAGAGTTACTTATCTGGGTTGCAAATAATTTATATAGTGCTGGACTACATAAATATATTTTGCGTGATGGCCATTTTAGTAAAGATGTTTTAGATAAGCTTCGTAAGGCAGCAAAATATCTTGAAGAGTTAAAAGAACGCAGAAATATTACAATCGTTCCCTTTGAAAAATATACTGTCAAAGCAGCAATCAAAGTAATAAAAAAATACTCTAGCATGGGAGTAAGGCTGTTTGTTCTGGATACATTAAAAGAATCATCTGATTCAAGAGACACAGAAACATGGAAATCTATGGAACGAGATATGGTTGATCTTTATGATGTTGTGAAACCAGCTGCTAAAAATGTAGCATTATTTGTTACATATCAGTTAGGGAAAGCTTCAGTAAAGATGAGGTATCTTACAAATAATGAAATTGGACAAGCAAAGAATATATTGGATGTATTTAGTGTGAATTTAATGATGCGTAAACCATTTGAAGATGAGTTTCCTGGTGGTTCACATGAGATTAAAGCTTATAAGTTGGCGGGGAAAAATAATTCCTCAAAGATTCCATATCATTTGGATCCGGATAAACATTATATGATCACATTTATTACTAAAAATAGATTTGGTGCTACAGACCAATTTCAGATAATCTCAGAGTATGATCTGAGTACAAATATGCATAAAGATGTTGCAATTTGTAATATAGCACAAGATTTTTAATCGGAGAATAATTATGACTGCATTAGAGATTAAGGAATACATTCAGAAAAATGGAAAAATACCTTATGTCTTAGAAAGCATTGGGTGTAGCAATATAGTATATCATGATAACAAGGATTATTATAGCTGCTCTAATGCGGTGGGTGGTGACTGTAACAATCCAGCCGCCATCAATATAAGAAATAATAAATATCTGAATTATCGAAATTATACCAGAGGAGTTGAATATGACGATGGTAAGGATTTAATTTCTTTAGTTCAGTATAATAAAAATATTGATTTTGCAAATGCAATGAAATATCTTCATAAACTTTTAGGATTGAAAAATTTATACAAAGTAAAAGAGGAGAAGAAAAAGCCGGATGATTCCTGGTTCGTGTTCTCAAGATTTGTGGTTAAGCGTAGGAAATGTGTCGTAAATGATTTTGATCCTATGAGTGAAGATATTTTAAATGATTTTGTTCCATATATTCATATTGATTTATTTCGCGAAGGGATTATAAAACGAACAATTAAAAAATTTGGACTTGGATATTCGTATAGATGGAGGAGAACAATATTTCCAATTAGATATTGGCTAGATGGAACTCTGATGGGATATAATGCCAGAAGTTCCATCGAAAATTGTTCTGAATTTGGAATATCAAAGTACTTTATAACACCTGGGATGCGAAAAGAAATTAACATATATGGATTGTGGGAAAATTATAAAGATATTCAGAAAGCAGGATATATTGTTATATTCGAAGCCGAGAAATCTGTTCTTAAAAGAGATAGCAGAATGGATCCAACCGGCGGTGCAATTGAAGGCCATGTACTTTCAGATGAGCAGGTGCGAATTATACTTGGTATCGGAGTAGAAGAAGTTATTATCGCGATGGATAATGATGTTCCAATAGAAGAGGTCTGGAATATGTGTGAGAAGTTTTACGGATTACGCAAAGTTAGCTACATTCGTGATAAATGGAAACTGCTTGGGCCAAAGGACTCACCTGCAGATGCGCCAAATAAGATATATAACTTCCTATTTAAATGGAGAATTCCTTATGATGAAAGTAAACACAGAGAATATTTAAAGAGTTTGAAAAAATAGTTGAGATTAAGCTATGAAGAACTGCAGAAGATGTGCGAGGCACTTGGAGTCGATAGACTCAATTCATGGAGTCGTGTAAACTGCGTACACAATGGTCTCTATGAGTATTTTTTGAAGTATGTATTACATAAAAAAGAGGATCGTGATGATTCTATTTATAAAGTAACTGGCGGTATTAGTCATGATATTATAGAGCGATTTTATACTGAAGAATTAGCTTATGAAAAAATGGCTGAAGAGTTTGACGAAGGATGGATGATGGCATTTGATATTGCTGATCTAAAATTTGTTCGTGGAGATGGTGCCAGAAACAATAGTATTGCAACTAAGTATTATTATGATTTGAAAAATTTCTTTGAGACACACGAGAAGATTACTGATCATATTGATATTGAAAAGTTTGTAACTGTAAAGGTTGGTGACGAATATTACCAGGGGTATATTGACGCTCTGGTGACAGATGAAAATGGTAATTATACTATATTAGATTGGAAGACAAGCAGCATATATAAAGGAGATAAAGCGAAAAATGAATGTGGGCAGTTGGTAATGTACTCTCTGGCTTTACATCAGATGGGAATTCCGTTTGAAAAGATCAAAATTGCATGGAACTTCCTTAAATATCAGTGTGTAACTGTTCAATCTAAAAAAGGCGTAAAGAAAGTAAGAGAAATCGAACGCTTTGAGCTTGGGGAGAAGCTACAGGCAAATGCAAAGATGTGGTTAAAAGAATTCGGATATGAAGAAAACATGTTGGAGTATCTGGATAAATTAGCTCAAACAAATGATATTACCTGTCTTCCACCGGAAGTACAGGAGAAATATGAATTGCATGATTGTTATGTATATGTTGACTTAACTCCGGAGCTGATTCAGTATTGGGAAAATTTTATTATCAATACTATGAAAATGATTCGTGATAAAGAAGCTACATATGCGGAACTAAAGGCAGCAGGAAAATATGATGAAGCAGATAAACTTTGGTGGGAAGATGAAGAGAGTCTAAAAAAGCAAAGTTATTATCTTACGAATTTGTGTGGTTATTCCACTAAACTTTATAAACCGTTAAAAGCTTATCTTGATGCTCAAGATGCAAAGAAAAATGGAGATATTTTGGGTACGAAAAATAAGCAGGATGAAGAATACGACATTGACAATTTAGATTGGCTTAACGATTTATAAGGAGATAAAATGGGACAGTATACTATTTACCATTGCCACTCAAACCGTTCTCTTCTTGATAGTTGTACTGATTATAAAGAATATGCAGACCGTGTAGCGGAGCTAGGGTATAAAGCCTTAGCTCTGACGGAGCATGGGAATGCCTATAATTGGGTTGAAAAAAAGATGTATATCAATTCAAAAGGGCTAAAATACATACATGGAGTTGAATGTTATTTAACAGCTTCACTAGAAGAGAAGGTAAGGGACAATTATCATACAATTCTTTTGGCTAAGAACTATGAAGGTGTAAAAGAAATCAATCTTTTGATTGATAAATCTACACAACCGGATCATAGATATTATAAACCACGTATTACATTTGAAGAGTTCTTTAATATTTCAGATAATGTAATCAAGATTTCTGCTTGTTTGGCATCGCCTTTGAATAAATACCCAAAGGATATCCAGAAACAAATGGCAGAGAAAACTGCTGCATTGAAACAGGAACTGGCAAATAAAGTTGCTGAACTTGAAAAGCAGAAGAATGATCAAAAGGCCATGATTACATGGTTGAAACAGTTTGATGAAAATGGATGCATCCCTGAAGATTCATATTTGCATTATATCGAAGCTCAAATTGATAAGTTGAAGCAATATTATGATAATCTGCTTGAAGAAGTTCAGCTTATGAATGTGACAGCGAGAGAGACTTTTTATAAGTTACTGGAAACATATGATTACTATGAAATTCAGCCGCATGATTTTCCAGAGCAGAAACGATATAACGAATTTTTATATGCTGCATCAAAACAGACAGGGAAACCTTTAATCGCCGGAACAGATACACATAGCATTGATTATTATAAAGCTGAATGCAGAAGCATTTTACAGAAAGCAAAACGTATTGAATATGCTGACGAAGATAAATTTGATCTGACATTAAAGACTTACGAAGAGTTGGTTGAAATGTTCCGTATTCAGAATTGCGATATTCCATTTGATGTGATTCTACAAGCAATAGAGAATACAAATGTGATGGCCGATTCTGTTACTGATTTTGAACTTGATACTTCTGTAAAATATCCAAAATTATACGACAATGAAGAGGAAGTATTAAAGAAAAGAATTTTTGATAAATTGCATGAGAAAATTGATGCAGGAATTATCAAAAAGAAAAAAATTCCAGAATACGTGAAGCGTATCAAAGAGGAAATGCGTGTATTTAAAAAGATTAATATGATTGGATTTATGCTCTTTATGTCCGAACTGGTATGTTGGTGTTGGGAAAATGGTATACCAGTTGGGCCATGTAGAGGATCTGTAGGTGGTTCTACTGTTGCATACATAACAGATATCATTGATGTTGATCCAGTTATATGGAATACAATTTTCTCACGATTTGCAAATGAAGATCGTGAAGAGGTTGGAGATATCGATCTTGATATTTCACCAGATCAGCGAGAATTAGTTTACAATCACATCATTGAGTCATTTGGATATGATAAGACAGCATATATTCTTGCTATCGGAACTGTGTCTGATAAAGGCACTATTGATGAGATCGGGCGAGCTTTAGATATCCCGCTTGATGAGGTTGCACATATTAAGGAAATGTATAGTGCCTATAAAGATACAATTGAATCAACCGGAAAAAGAATTAAAGAAATCGAAGATATGATTCATTTCGATGAAATTAAACAGGCAGATAAAGAATCAGAATATTATGGCCTACGTCGTGATTATGAAAATAAAATAACTGAGCGTGACAAGGCTATAAAGCAAATGAATGATCTGAAAGATAATCAGTACAGGAAATTGTTCTATTATTTTGATGGAATTAATGGCACTCCGGTTTCTCAGTCAATTCATCCGGCAGGCATTGTAGTTTCTCCGGTAACACTTCCAGACAACTATGGAACGTTTTGGAATGATGGAAAACGTATTATGTGTATTAATATGGAAGAAATTCATGACGGAGCCGGTCTTGTTAAATACGATTTACTTGGCCTAAAGAATCTGGAAATTATTCGAAAGTGCTATGAATATGCCGGACTTCCATATCCAAAATCACATCAGATTAACTGGAATGATAAGAAGGTATGGAATGATATTGTTCTTTGTCCTGCTGGCGTATTTCAGTTCGAATCACCATATGCATACGAAATGCTTAAGAATTATGGCCCACAATGTATCAACGATTTATCAATGATAAATGCGTCACTAAGACCATCTGGGGCTTCATATCGAGATAGGCTACTGGCAGGTGAAACAAATAAAAATCCATCACCACTTATTGATGAATTGCTGAAAGATAATAGAGGATTTCTTATTTTTCAGGAGGATGTAATTGCATTTCTTCAAAAGATATGTGGTTTAAGTGGATCTGAAGCAGATAATGTAAGACGTGCGATTGGTCGTAAGCAAATGGGTCGATTACAAAAAGCACTTCCGAGTATTCTGAAGGGATATTGTAAAATGTCTCCGCAGCCTAAAGATGTCGCAGAGGAAGAAGCTAAGACGTTCCTTAAAATCATTGAAGATTCATCTAATTATATGTTTGGATACAACCATTCAACAGGCTATTCTATGATTGGTTACATGTGTGCATTCTGTAGGTATTATTATCCAGAAGAATTCATTGCTGCATATTTAAACTGTGCAAACAATACAGACGATATTCTGATGGGGACTGAATTGGCGAAGATAAAGAACATTGAGATAAAAAATATCAAGTTCCGAAAATCCGGCGCCGAATATACCGTAGATAAAGCGAATCATGCATTATATAAGGGTATTGCATCAATTAAATTCTGTAATGCTCAGATAGCAGATGACCTTCTTAATCTAGCAACAAACCGGTATAACAATTTTACAGAAGTTCTAGCAGATGTGAATACAAAAACATCTGTAAATTCCAGACAGTTAACAATTCTTATTGGATTAAATTACTTTGAAGAGTTTGGTAAAAATCAGTATTTGATGCAAGTAACGGATCTTTATAATAAATTTGCTACATGCAAAATTATCAGTAAAAAGAAATTGGAAGATCTTGGACTGACTGAGTATCTGATGAAAAAATATGCCGGAAAAGAAACTGCTTCTCAGTACAGAGAATTGAATAATGCTGGGTTGATTGCTGAATTATCTACACGTTTAGAAGATAAGGCAATGTCTGTTATTGATCAGGTGAAGTTTGAAAAAGAATATCTTCAGTATGTTGTATATGTGAATCCAAAAGTAAATCAATGTTTTTATGTCGTGACAGATTATAAAACTTTCAAGGAAGTCAGAAAACCATATTGTGTATTGCATAATATTAAAACTGGAGAGGACGTAAAAGCAAGAGTAACCAGTATTAAAGTATATCAAGATAATCCGTTTGGAGAGTTTTCAATTTTGAAAGTACCACACTTTACGAAAAAGAAAAAGAAAAAATGTGTGAATGGAACATGGCAGGAAACAGACGAACTTGAAAATATACTTGATGAATATGAAGTAATTAAATAGGTGTAAATATGAGTAAAAAAGAAGTGAAATTTAATTGTAAAATCGTAAAGTGCATGTATAATTCGGAGAATTACAAGATTTATGCTACAGATGTAGATAAAAAAGAGTTCCCCAATATTAAACATAACAAATATGATAATGTCACCATTTATGGAGATGTACATAATCTGGTAGTTTCACAGTCGTATGAAGTTACGGCTGTGGAGCAGCTTGATAAGTACGGATATGGATATGATATTGTAAATGTGAGAATGGATAAGCCTAAAAATGAAGAGGAAGTTTATATGTTCTTAAGAGAAATTTTAACTGAGAACCAGGCAGGAGTAATTTGGCAGCATTATCCAGATATTATTGATATTGTGTTAAGAGGAGAAGCTGATACTGTTGATCTTGATAAATTAAAAGGCATCGGAGAAAAAACATTTGAAACTATTAAAACAAAAATAGTTGAGAATTATTGTATTTATGATTTAGTAATTGAATTTGGTGGAATTCTCACAATGTCAATGTTAAAGAAATTATATGATGAATTTAAATCAATCCCTAAAATGAAACAAGAATTGAGGAAACAACCATATAAATCTTTGACAAAAATATCTGGTGTAGGTTTTATTAAGGCAGATAGTATTCTTTTAGAATTGCAGAGACTTGGCAAGATCAATTTTCCGTTTGAATTAAAATCATCTGCGCAAAGATGTGCTGCATGTATGGAATATTATTTGGAAGAGAATCAAAAAGAGGGAAATACTAAAATGGATCTCCGCGATCTCAGAAAACAGGTTGTAAGACTTGTTCCTGCTTGTTCATCACATTATGTTGAATGTTTAAAGGATCCAGATATTTATTATAACAAAGATACTTTTGAAGTATCTTTAAAAGCCACACATGATACTGAAACTGCTATAGCTGCTATATTATTTGTAGCAAACTTAAAACCTAAAATATGGAATTTTGACTGGAAGAGTTATCAGACGTCGGGAGAGTATCATTTAACTGACGAACAAACCAGTGCATTGGAATGTATATGTAACAATAATATTATGATATTGAATGGTTTTGCAGGATCAGGTAAAAGTGCTACTTCCGCAATGATCATTAAAATGTTAGAGGATAACAATATTTCATATACTTTAATGGCTCCAACAGGACGTGCTGCAAAAGTGTTGAGCGATTATACCGGTAAACCAGCGGCTACAATTCATCGTGGTTTAGGTTATATGCCGAAGAATAGGTGGGGATATGATAGTGAATATAAACTCCCATTTGATGTTGTTCTTGTAGATGAATTCTCTATGACAGATATATTTTTGTTCTTACATTTGTGTGACGCAATTGATTTTAACAGAACGAAACTTATTGTTGTAGGTGATTCAGCGCAGCTTCCATCTGTTGGACCGGGAAATCTACTTTATGATATGATCAATTCATTTGTTATACCTACAGTGACTTTGAATCAAATTTTCAGGTATGCTGAGGGTGGGTTAATGAAAGTTGCTACTGATGTTAGAAATATGAAACCATATTTATATGATTTGAGTAATGGTATGGTAAAATTTGGCAAGGATTATACTTTTATTAATGCTAACAATGAACAAGCAGTAAAATGTGCAATTAGATTATATCAGAAGCTTCTTTCTCAATATGTTCCTGAAGATATCCTTGTTCTATCTGCTTTCAATAAAGGTGATTGTGGTACTATTGCAATTAATAATGCAATCCAGAAAATTGCTAATCCAAACTATGGATCAGAAAAATGTATCAAATCTGGAGATACGACATATTACGTGGATGATATAGTAATTCAGATCAAAAATAATTATGAAGCAGAAGTGGATATGGGAGATATGAAAATAGAAAATGCTTCTCAAAATGATGAACCTTCTATAGATAACACATTTATTCCTAATGGTATGTTAGGAAAGATTATTGATATTTATGACGAAATTATTCCATATACAAATGAACATAAGACAGGCGCTATTATTGATTTTGATGGTGTCAGAGTAAAATATGAAAAATCAGAAATGTCAATGTTGCTGCTTGGATATGCAATTTCTATTCATAAAAGCCAAGGAGGAAGTGCTAAGGTGACGATTACACTTACACCATCTTGTCATGCTTATATGATGAATTCTAATTTATTATATGTGGCATTAACACGTACAAAAGAAAAATGCTTTCATATTGGAGATAAAGACACTGTAAACAGATCCATTAAAAAGAAAGAGAATTTTAAGAGGAACACTTTTTTATTAGATATATTAAAGAAGTTAAAAATTAAATTAAACAAAAAGGAGAGCAAATGAAGTCAGAATTATTTAAAAACGAATTAAAAACAATTACTTCAGATGATATTCGTGATTTTGCAAAAGTTGTTTTGGACGATGCCCCAGACTATTTTTTCAAAGTTGCGGCAAGTTCTACAGGTAAATATCATCCGGCATACGCGATGGGTGATGGCGGTTTAATGCGTCATACAAAAGCAGTATTAAGGATTTACAACTATATCATCGGATTAGAACAGTACCAGAATCAGTTTGATGAGAGATGGATAGATCTTGGACGTGTTGCTTGTTTGGCACATGATATTCAAAAGTCTGGTACTGCAGAAACATATGAAGAAAAGGCAAAGGATGGAAAAAAGGTGTTTACTGTATTTAATCATCCGTTGTTGGCAGCAGAATATATTCGTAATTATAAAGGATTATATCTCGAAGATGATGAACTTGAGATTATTGCTGATGCTGTTTCGTCTCATATGGGACAATGGAACACAAGTGATAGAGAAAGTATTGTCTTACCAAAGCCAAAATCACAGTTAGGGAAAATTGTACATGTAGCAGATTATTTGGCTTCCAGAAAAGACATTGATATTTCTTTTAAAGATGATACTGATGCATATGATTTACCGGATATTGAGACATACAAATGTCCATACAAAAAGCATAAGGATGAATTACTGACAGATGTTGCAAAAACAGATCCTGAGTATCTGGAGTGGCTACATGAAAATGTTAATATGAGAGAACCTATGAAAACATTCGTAAATGAACTTTTAAAAAATAAAACAAATTAAATTAACTTTTAGTATTGACATCAGAAGCCTGCGGTGCTATTATAATGACACAGGGAAAACAAATTAAATTAACTCAAGGAGATATGTAGACATGAAAGTAACCCTTACAGAAATGCACTCAATTAGAGATGCAATCAGAACAATGTATATGAGCAAAAGAACATGGAATGGAGAGATAGAGCAGCAGCTCAAAGAAATGGTAGATCATTGCACAGATCGTTATGGGAGGCCATTAGATCTGCCAGAGGATGATGAATTAAAAATCAAGTTCGACAAAGAAGTAGCAAAACTTCTTAAATGGGGACAAAAGCATATCACAATGCTGCGATTTGAAGATATTTCAGTTGTTGTAGAAGGTCTTCATAGAGGAGCAACCGACGATCTTGACTCCCACGCAAAGAGAATGGATAACAGAATTATTCGTAGCAGTACAAGGCTTGCAGATTACCATGAAGGAGAAGTTTCTGAATGGTACGAAGATAAAATTATCACATGGGATGAAGTATTAAAATATCTTGGTACGAAAATTCCTGGTGAGATTAGTTATTATGGTGATACTTATGTAAGGTCAAATAATGGTTTCATCAAAAAAGGATTAGAAAATAATAAAGATGTAAAACGTGGTTTATATCCACTAGCAATCCCCATGAATTTTACTTTCAAAATAAATATTACTGAATTAGCGCATATTTATGTTGAGAGAGGATCAAAAGATGGTGGCGCTCATGGAACAGCTGCTCCGGAGCTTCAGATCATGATTGAAGATTTAATTAATCAGATTGAGTCTTGGTATCCGGGAATTAATAGAGAATTACTTTTAAAGATTGCGAGTAATAATGTATGAATGTATATTTTGCAAACGGAACTAATATTGTAGTTGGATGCGATAATGAAAAAGATAGTTATTATTTTTGCCAGAAAGATGGTAATGAGTGTTGCAAGAAAGATACTTGCAAAAGATTTCTTGATTCAGATGGCAATGTAAGCACAAGACTTTTTAAGATTATGTGTAATGATGAAAATCATCACATCTTATATATACCGGAAAGGAATGAAACAAATAATGCATAAAAAGTTAGTATTTTTATTTATTGGAAGAACCGCTTCTGGTAAATCATCGCTTGCAAGATATATATGCGAGACATTAGGACTTCGACAGGTAAAAAGCATTACAACAAGACTGCCGCGCAAAGATGAAATAACAGGATATGAAGATCATTACTTTGTATCTGAGAGTGAATTCGATGAAATTAAATTTAAAGAAGGTTTTGTAGCGTATACTGAAATTAACGGAATTAAATATGGCACTACATATAATGAAATTGTGAATTCCGATATTTATGTAATTGATCCGAACGGAGCAAAGTATTTGAAAGAACATTGCAAAGATGAATTTAAATTTATCGAGATTTATTTTTCTTCACCATTTGAATTAGCAAAAGACAGATTCCTTAAAAGAGGTGGAGCAGAAGAAGAATTTTACTCAAGATATAACAGTGAAGATGAACAATTCACTAAATATGAAGAAGCTGAAGGGTATGACCACTTGTTTGTGAATGATATGAGCTTTTCGAAAGCTGCAGAAGCATTATGTGACTTACTTAAGAGTGAAATGGAAAAGGAGAAATCGTTATGACAGTACAGGAATGGCTAGGACATGATAATCAATTAGGCATAGATATTTGGGAAAGAAAATATAGATATAATAATGAGTCATTTGACGAATGGATCACCCGTGTTTCTGGCAAGAACATAGCAATAGCAGAATTAATAAAAGAGAAAAAGTTCTTATTTGGAGGTCGCATTCTTGCTAATAGAGGTCTTGAGAATAAAGGACGTAAAATTAGTCTCAGTAATTGCTATGTAATTGAACCACCGGAAGATAACATTGAAAGCATCTTTGATTGTGCTAAGAAACTGGCACGTACATATAGCTATGGTGGTGGATGTGGAGTTGATATTAGTAAGTTAGCTCCAAAAGGCGCGCGAGTAAATAATGCTGCTAAAGAAACAACCGGTTCTGTATCATTTATGGATCTTTATTCTATGGTTACTGGATTAATTGGACAAAACGGTCGAAGAGGGGCTTTAATGCTCAGTATTTCATGTGAGCATCCAGATTTAGAAGAATTTATTGGTATAAAATCAGATCTCGATAGAGTTACAAAAGCGAATATTTCTATTAGAATTACAGATAAGTTTATGGCTGCTGTAAAGAATAGAACTCCATTTACTCTGTCATTCACAAGATTGGAAACAAAAGAAACGATTACTAAAGAAATAGATGCGTATGCAATGTTTCATAAAATGTGTGAAATGAACTGGGATTATGCTGAACCTGGAATGCTTTTCTGGGACAGAATCAATAATTGGAACTTGCTTAGTTGTGATGATGAGTTCGAATATGCAGGAACAAATCCTTGCGCAGAAGAACCTTTGCCAGCGGGAGGTTCGTGCCTTCTTGGTAGTATCAACCTAGCTGAATTTGCATGTGATACAGGATTTGATTTTGAGAGCTTCAAGCATTGTGTCAAATCGTCTGTTATTGCATTAAATGAAGTATTAGATGAAGGACTTCCACTCCATCCATTAAAAGAACAAAGAGAATCTGTATATGATTGGAGACAGATTGGACTTGGAATCTTTGGTCTTGCCGATTTGCTTATTAAACTGGGAATTAAATATGGTAGTCCAGAAGCCATTGATTTATGTGACATGATTGGACATACTATGGCAGATATGGCGATTAAAACATCTGCTGTGTTAGCAAAAGAATATGGTGTATATCCTAAATATAAACCAGAAGCGGTAGAACAATCAGCGTTTTATAGTAAAAATGCATTAGGAGAAACAAAAGAATTAGTAGAATCATTTGGACTTAGAAACTCTCAGTTACTTACAATTGCACCAACTGGATCTCTTTCAACTATGATTGGTGTATCTGGTGGCATTGAACCTATTTTTGCAAACTACTATACAAGAAAAACAGAGTCTCTTAAAGGTCATGATGAATATTATAAAGTCTACACTCCAATTGTAAAAGAATATATGGATAAACATGAATTAAAAGATGATTCTGAATTACCAGATTACTTTGTAACTGCGCAGACACTGGATTATAAGAACAGAATCTATATGCAAAGTATTTGGCAGTCACACATTGATGCATCTATTAGTTCTACTGTTAATGTTCCAAATGATTTTACAGTTGAACAGGTTGAAGATTTATATATGACAGCGTGGGATGCAGGATTAAAAGGTGTAACTATCTTTAGAGACGGATGTAAACGTGCAGGTATTTTAACGACAACTATTAAAGAGAAAGATACAAAGCCAGCTGATGTCAAACCTCATACTTTAGAAAGAGGAATGATTATTAAAGCAGATGATAATTGCATTGGCAAGAAAAGGACACTTACAACTGGATGTGGAACATTACATTGTGAAGCATTTTTTGATCCAGAAACCGGACAGCTTCTTGAAACATATTTCAGTAAAGGATCTTCCGGTGGTTGCCAGAATTTTATGATTGGCTTATCCAGAGCTATTTCACTTGCTGCTAGAGGCGGAATTGATATTTATTCTATTGTCGATCAGCTTGCATCATCTGGAACTTGCCCGTCATATGCAGTGCGAAGAGCAACAAAACATGACACATCAAAAGGAAGCAGTTGTCCAGTTGCAATCGGAAATGCATTAATAGATATGTACAATGAAATGCAAAATGATCTATTTGATGATGGAGATGGTGATGAATTTATAGAAAGTACTAATAAACAGATAAATAAAGCTAAGTGTCCTCAATGTGGAGGAGAGTTAATTTTTGAAGGTGGATGTAACACATGTAAATCATGTGGATGGAGTAAATGTGATTGATAAGCTATTAAAGCTTTGATATAAAAATTTAATTAAACAAAATACGGAGAAAAAGGAGAACTAAAAACATGGCAGAAATTACAATGAAATCAACAAAGGCAGAAATTATGGAAGCGTATAAGGCAGCAGTGGAGAAACTTGATACAAGAGACCGAATGATTGATGATCCTGCAAAAGAAGCAGCGAAGGCTAAAAAGGTAGAAGTTATCGAATCTGCAGATAAAACAGCTAAAGAAGATATTTTTAATCCAGAGATTATCAAGAAATACAATGATCTTACAGAAGCTATTGAAATTAAACAGCTTGAGTTAGATGAATTATATGGCATTGAGACAAAGGCCAACGCTATGGCAGCTATGATCAATGCTTATAAAGAGAAAAATGAAGAGTTAAAAGAGGCTCAGGCAGCGAAAGAAGCAGAGATTGAAGCTGAATTGGGTGAGAAAAAAGATACACTGAAAGCTGAAATTGAGGCACTCAAGCAGCAGAAACAGGAAATTATTGATTCTGTCAATGCAGAAGCTAAAGCAAGAGAAAATGAAATTAAATTAACTCGTAGTCGTGAGGAAGATGAATATACTTATAATCTGAAACGCAGTCGTAAAGCCGAAAATGATAAATGGGAAGATGAGAAAGCTGCTAGAGAAAAGATTTTGGAACTTAGAGAAACAGCGGCTCTTGAGAAAGAAACAGAACTGAATGCAAAAGCTGATCATGTAAAGGAATTAGAAGCAAAAGTCGAAGAAATTCCGACACTGATTGCAGCAGCAACAGAGGAAGGTATTAAAAAAGGTAAAGCCGATGCTGATAAATCAAATGCGTTTGAGGTCAGAGCACTTAAGAAAGATGCTGAATATCAGAAACAGCTTCTGGAAGATAAAAATGAAAGACTTACAGAGGATCTGGCTAATGCGAGAGCAGAAAAAGTTGAATTACAGCAGAAACTTGACGATGCATATGCTCAGATGAGAGAACTTGCTGCTAAGACTGTAGAATCTACCGGTGGAGTTAAAATTCTGAACGGTCAGACTCAGCAGAATAATAAATGATAATTTAATTATACGGTATGCGTAAGAAAACGCATACCGTAGTAAGGAGAATTATATGAATCCGGTATTTATATTTTTAGTATTAGTTGGAGCTGTAGTTTTATGGTTTCTATTATCTGCACTGTTTTATCCATTTGGGAGATTCTTACATAGAATCTGGAAAGATGCAGCAGATGAAATAAATAGAGAAGAAAATAAAGAAAAAGATAAGGAGAATGAGTAATGAGAAAAGGATTTTTAGGTGGGGTTGGATTAGCAGTAATAATTGTAGCAGGATTAATTTGTGTAGCAAAGTGTACGGTAAGAGTTCCTGCTGGTTATGTAGCTGTAGAATACAAGATGAACGGCGGAATTTCAAATGATACTCTTCCACAGGGATGGCATTTGATTTCACCTACAGTAAAAACATCACTGTATTCAATTGGTATTGAACAGTCTTATCTGACTTCAGAAGATAAAGGTGATTCACCAAAAGATGAGAGTTTTAAAACACCTACTGCTGATGGAAAACAGCTTCTTGTTGATTTGGAATTCTCTTATAAGTTCGATCAGGATCAAGTTGCTGATGTATTTACAAGATTTAAAGGTCAGTCCGGTGAAAGTGTAAAAAATACTTTCATTAAACCAAAGATGAAAGCGTGGACACAGGAAGTAACTGCTAAGTATCCGGTAACAGATGTATTTGGTGATAAACGCCAGGAACTGAATGAAGCACTTGACAAATACTTGAAAAAGAAATTTGAGCCATATGGAATTATCATTGATACTGTAAACTTTACTTCGATTTCAACCGATGATGAAACTCAGGCAGCTATTCAGAAGAAAGTAAATGCACAGCAGGAACTGGAACTTGCAAATATTGAAGCTAAGACTGCAAAGGTACAGGCAGATAAAGATAAAGAAGTTGCTCTTATTGCAGCAGAACAGGATAAAGAAAAGGCCGCTATTGAGGCTGAACAGGCGAAGATCACTGCTGAAGGTAAAGCGGAAGCAACAAGAATTAAAGCGGATGCTGAAGCAGAAGCAAATAAGAAAATTGCTGAGTCTCTTACTCCAGAGCTTATTGAGAAACAGAAAATTGATAAATGGAATGGTGATGTGCCGAAGGTGCAAGGTGGAAATGCAGCAACAATTGTTGACGCAGGAGACTTAACATCAGGAACGGCAACTGTAAAAGGAGAATAATATGACGGGAATTTTACTTATTATTGTGTCATTATTGGCATTAGCTTTAAGTTGGATCGTAACATGTGTAATTATAAAATTGATCACATTATGTTTCGGGGTCGCTTTCAGCTGGTTGATTGCTACAGGAATTTGGCTTGTATTCTTATTACTGAAATCAGTATTTGGGAAATAAGCAGATATGGTTAAGTTTAAAACGTATGAAGGTTATTTATTAAATATAATTAAATCAGAAGAGGAGAGTGAACAAATGGCAAAATTAACAGGGTATTATGCAGTAGCAGTAATTGAAGAAGTAACTTGTTGTTGTAAAAAAGACTATTATTATGCAGTTTTTGATGACGGTAATACATATAAGGCCGGGGACCAGGTTTTAGTAAGTGGTTGTAATAAGGATGTTCTGACTATTAAAGAAATTTTAACAGTACCGGAAGCAGAAGTAAAATATAATAAAAATATTACTGCTGAAATTATCTGTAGAGTTGATACATCTGCATATGATCAGCGTATTGAAAATAGAAAGAAAGCTGAGAAGCTTAAAAAGGATATGGATGCAGTGATTAAACAGATGGATGTAACAAAGAAATATGAAATGTATGCGGCTGAGAATCCGGAACTGGCGGCCTTGCTTGATCAGTATAAGGAGTTAACGAAATAATGATTAAAACGATATTAAAAAATATTGTGTTTTTCATTATCAGTGTGATATGCATGAGCGTTGTTATGAATAATGTTGTTCCGGATGGTTATTGGCCTTCTGCAATATCATTACTTATGTTAAGCGTTAACTACTTCATTTGGGGGTTATGCCAATAATCTGGGTAACCGGAGATACGCATGGGGATTGGATCCATAGAGTTAATATGGATTCTTTTCCCGAACAGCGTGAGATGTCGAAGGACGATTATGTGATAATTCTTGGAGATTTTGGGATATGGAGAGATTCACCGCAGCAAAGGTGGTATCTGAATTGGCTTGAAGAGAAGCATTTCACAACACTCTTTATTGACGGAAATCATGAGAATTACGATATATTAGATTCTTATCCGGTAGAAGAATGGCATGGTGGTAAGGTGCATTTTATTAAACCATCGATAATTCATCTTATGAGAGGACAGGTATTTGATATAGACGGATTAAAATTCTTTACCTTTGGAGGGGCTGCCAGTCATGATATTTCAGATGGAGTATTAGAGATTGACGATCCAAGAGTAAAGGAATGGAGAGATGATCCAGATAAAATGTACCGAATCAATCATATTTCATGGTGGGAACGAGAAATGCCAAATCAAGAAGAGATGGATGAGGGTATAAAGAATCTGGCAGAACATAATAATAAGGTAGATTTTATCTTAACACATTGTACAGCTTCTTCTACAGCAGCATTATTATCACATGGACTATATAAGCCGGATAAGTTAACAAATTATCTGGAAGAAATAAGGCGCAATGTTGATTATAAGCGTTGGTTGTGTGGGCATTACCACGACAATAAAGCAATAACAATAAAAGATATAGTTATATATGAACAGATTGTGAGGATCGCATAATGGTAGATATATCAGAACTTACAGAAAGTGTTAAGGGTTACATTGAAGGATTGCAAGCTGTATTACAAAGAAAATATCAAATTTCAGAAGAGAAGGCTTTAAATATGATTACTTCTTCTTATATTATGGATTCTCTTATAGATTACCCAGAAGAGACGTTACATGATGATATTGAAGCACATGCAGATAATATATATGAAGACCAAGTATCAAAAACAGAACGGTTATTGTTAGAGGCCGGATACGAGGGAACGATATTTTTTACAAATCCATCTTATGAAGATGCGTTTCTTGGTATTTCTTCTGATGATAGAGCAATATATGATTACGAAAAAATGGTTGAATCTTTAGTTAACCATGAGGATATGACAGAAGATGAGGCTAGAGAATTTATAGATTACAATGCGACGTTCTATATTGAAGGTGGACCAATTATTTTGTATAGACTGGAGGAATAGTCATGCCGGAACGTAACAGAGGATATTTGAGAGAACAAAGGTTAAAAAGTATTAAAAAGAGACGCAGATTAATCAAGGGCCAAAAATATTCCGGAAGATATCTTGGAGAATGGATTGATGAACCTGAATTTAAATCTGGTATATTAGCAAAAGGTCATAATGGTTGGCTTGGTCGAGGTGGCACTGCAGTAAAAACTAATACTCGTAAAGGACATGCCTCATATCGACATAAAGGTGCTTATGGTCCAGCAGATAATTATTCAAGACATGATAAGCAGCAAGTTGAAGATGGAGCACAGCAAATTAAAGAATGGGAGAATAAAAATGAAAAAAGAGAAGAAGAAAGTTCTGATTGTAATTGATGTGCAGAATGATTTTGTGACAGGAGTTCTTGGAACACCGGAGGCACAAGCTATTATACCAAATGTAAAAAAGAAATTTGATGAATATAAGAATAATAAGAACTATGTAATCCTTACAAAGGATACTCATCATTCAGATTATGCAGATACTTCAGAGGGCAGAAAACTTCCTGAACATTGTATGTATGGTACTAAAGGTTGGGAAATTGTTGATGAACTTGATTATAAAAATCTCGATAGTTTTATGGTATGTTGTAAATCTACTTTTGGATTTGATGACTGGGATTGGGAAGAAACATTTGATATCGTATATGATTCTTCTTTATTAGATATTGAAATTATTGGCATATGCACAGATATCTGTGTTATTACGAACGCTCTTTTGATTAAAACTTATTATCCAGAGGCAAAAATCACAGTTGATGCATCATGCTGCGCAGGATCAACACCGGAAAAGCATAAAGCGGCTCTTGATGTAATGGAAAGCTGCCAGATTAATGTAATCAATAGAAATTAAATTAAACAATGGAGGGAATTAAAATGATGAATAATTTTATGAATGGAATGTTTGGAAAAATCGGTAGTGGAATGTGTAAGTTATCCATGAACGGTAATATTGCAGTAAAAACTTCTAATGGATATAAGAGCTACAATGTTAAATCCGGAAAGCTCACAAACTGCGGCAATTTTGTATTTCCTGGAGTAGATGAAAACTTTTTCTTCGTCATTCCAACAAATAAGGTGGCTAAAGGAGACATCATCCTTGTAAATGGCAAACCTAAGTGCGTCATCGAAGCAGATAAAACAAAGATCACTGTAATCAATTATGAAGATTCTACAGTTGAAACAATTCTGCCGGAGCGCCATGTATTTATGGGCAATACTTATTTCTATGGGAAAATTGTATCTATGTTCGGAAGTAATCTTGGAAAAGATAAGAATAGTGCAAATAAAATCTTTAAATACATGATGATGTCTCAGATGATGAATGGAGCGGCCGGTACCGGAACTGGAACAGACAGTAATCCAATGAACGCTATGATGCCATTTATGATGATGAGTGGCGGTATGGGAGATGTATTTGACGGTATGTTTGATTTTAGTATTGATGATACAGATGCAGAAGATAGTGAAGATGATTTAGAGGAGGATGAATAATTATGGGATGTGGAAGTTGGGATACTAGAAGTTTTGTAAGTTATTCAACATCAAAAGGATATGACACTGATTCACGAGGAGTAGTTACAGGAAGTTATTCTAATCAGGAAATGTTTAAAGCAAAAAATATTGATGCAGCACTCGATCCTAAAGGTGTCATTAGAGAATGTTGTGATAATGAAGAGCATCCGAATACTTTACCAGTTATTTTAGCTTTGGATGTCACAGGATCTATGGGACAGACCGCAGTAGAAATTGCAAAAAGACTTAATGAAATCATGACAAAATTATATGGTCAGATTAAAGACGTAGAATTTATGATTATGGGTATTGGAGATTTGGCTTACGATACTTATCCAATACAGGCATCACAGTTTGAATCCGATATTAGAATTGCGGAGCAGCTTGATAAAATCTATTTTGAATTTGGCGGCGGAGGTAATTGTTTCGAGTCATATACTGCTGCTTGGTATTTTGGATCTAGTCATACAAAACTTGATTGTTGGAATAGGGGTAAAAAAGGCGTAATTATTACTATTGGAGATGAACGTCTTAATCCGTACTTACCAGTATCAGGACGACGCTCTGGATTAGGAATTACAACTGGCGATACGCTTCAGGCCGATGTAGAAACTAAAGATTTATATATGGAAACATCTGAGAAATTTGATATTTATCACATTAATGTAAATCATCGTGATGGATATGACCAGAGAGGAATAGTTGAGTCTTTTTCAGAGTATCTTGATGATAATCATTTTAGGACCATTAATCGTCTTGATGATATTGCAGATGAAATTGTAAAGATTGTAGTTGCGGCTGCAGAAAATAATGAACCTGTAGTAGTCTCATCCACTGTAATTTCTGCAGAGACAGATGAATCAGGAGCTATCATTTGGTAAGGAGAACATATGAAAGATATAAAAATTGTCATCGGGGCAAACTTTGGTGACGAGGGTAAGGGCAAATTAACAGATTATTATACTAAAAATGCAGATAACTGTATCGTTGTGTGTTCAAATGGCGGCGCTCAAAGAGGACACACAGTATTAAAATCAGATGGAACCCGGCATGTCTTTCACCATTTCGGCTCTGGAACATTAAACGGAGCAGATACTTATTTACCGGAGGATTTTATTTTAAATCCTCTGGTATTTAAGGAAGAATGGGAAGAGTTAAAGAAATTAGGATGGGAACCTCATGTGTATTTTCATGAAAAATGTATGATTACAAATCCTTTTGATATGATGGCAAATCAAATTATTGAACGAAGTCGTGGTAATAATAAACACGGAAGCTGTGGAATGGGGATTTATAATACAATTCAACGCTATAAAAAACATATTAATTCATATTCATTGTCATGGTCATATTATATGGATATGTTTAGACATATGGGAATTACATTATCTGAACAGGAAGAAGAATTATTTCATCCCGTAAAAAATCCTGGGCTTCGAGATCATTACTATAAAGATCTTGATTTTATGATGTCACATGTACATTTTGTAAGTAATGATCAATTACTTAATGGATACGATACCATAGTATTTGAAAATGGGCAGGGGCTTCTTTTAGATCAAAATAATACGGAATATTTTCCGCATTTAACACCATCAAATACTGGTATTAAGAATCCTGCCAGAATCATAAAGTCTGTAAATTGGACTGATGAAATCAATATAGAAGCCTGTTATGTGACTCGTACCTATATGACACGGCATGGAGCCGGTGCATTCCCAACTGAGTGTAATAAGGAAGAAATTAATCCTGATATAAAAGATTTAACTAATGTTCCAAATCCGCATCAGGATACTTTAAGATATGGGAAGTTAAATGTGGAAGAATTACATGAAAGATGTCAAGCAGACATAAAAACCTCTGGAATCCCATGTCGGAAGACATTGTCTATGACTCATATGAATGAATATTGCGAGTCTAATATATCTCTTTATGAAATACATAAAATATTCAAAGATAACTGGAAATTAAAATTGTTTGAACGTGAGGAGAACTAAATGATTAAATTAAACGACGTAGAAATCAAACTTGATAAATATCCGGATGGAACATTCTTATTTAAGGATATTCCTCCTATTGGACCCAAAAACCTTATTGAATGGTTTTTTGAGTCAATGGAAGAAATGTCAGCAATTATTTATCTTACTCAATATTGTAAAGATCAGGGTACTGAAATTTATTTAGATATGCCATATATTCCTGATGCACGTATGGACAGAGTAAAAAAGAGAAAAGAAATCTTTACACTGAAATATTTTGCTCAAATTATTAACTTGTTGAATTTTAAACAGGTAGAAGTTTTAGATCCTCACTCTGATGTATCTGCCGCATTATTTAATAAAGTACATATAGAATCCCCAAATCGAATGATTGAGGATACTGTTAAGAAGATTGCGAGTAATAACCTTATGATGTTTTATCCGGATGCGGGATCCATGAAGCGATATTCTTCAGCAGTACATCTTCCATATGCTTTCGGTATTAAGAATAGAGATTGGGAGACCGGAGAGATTAAAGGTTTAGATTTATCTGGTGAAATTGATCAGTTACCAGGTAAAGACATTCTTATTGTAGATGATATTTGCAGCAGAGGCGGGACTTTTTATTATAGTGCTAAAAAGCTGAAAGAGGCCGGTGTAGGTAAGATTTATCTTTATGTTACTCATTGTGAAAACACTGTTTATGATGGAGAGCTTCTGAAAAACAATGGACTGATAGAGAAGATTTATACAACAGATACGATTTTGACAAATCTGGAAAGTCCTAAGATCGAACTGGTTGAGAGGTTTAGATAAGGGCTACAAATATTAATACGATTATTCTTGTTAAGGGTAGAAAATAATGGGTAAAATATGTCCTTCGTCTGTGAAGAAAGGGTGAGAAAAATAAGTTTTGTAACAGAAAATATTAATAAAAATTTACATAATATGGATATGCATGATATATGTGGATTCAAATATAATGAATATCGGTTAAAAGCAAATATTACGCATGAGATAAAAATAGATGAATTTAACAAATGGTATGATTCTTATTGTGGAAAATGTAAATATATGTGTGAAATCTGCATGTATGGAGAAGAATAAATGGATGGATTCCCAGTAATTATATACAGAAGATGTGGATAATATTTTAAGAGAATATGAAGTTGATAAAATCATAAAGGAGATAAGAAAGTATGGAACCAATTATTAGTCCTTGGTTGATTTATTTCGCTAGTAGAGCAGATAATTTAACGACATTTTTTGGAGTGATCGCAGGAATATGCAGTATTATTGCTATGGGTGCTTTCTTTGCCGGATTAGCCGGATATGACGAACCATTTAAGTTTAGAAAAACTATTAGCAAATCAATTATCGGATGTGTTGTAATGACTATCATTACAATCATGACACCTAATACAGAAACAATATATACGATGGCAGTTGTAAATGAAATCACACCAGATAACATTCAAACAATTGGCAAAACTGGTAAAGATGTAGTTGATTATATCACAGATCAGATTGACAAAGTTGTAAACGACAAAGAGGAGAATAAAAAATAATGAATACAATGGCAATTTTACTCTCAGACACATATAAACAGATACATAATAAAATCTATCCAAAAGGACTGACGAAATTAGTATCTTACTGGACCCCACGAAGATCAATGCTTAAGAATCAGAACAAAATGGTATTCTTTGGTCTACAGGCATTTATTGAAGAGTATCTGGTCGATTATTTTAATAAAAACTTTTTTGAATTAACAGCAGCAGAAGTTGAGCATACATATAAATACAGTATGGATATACAGTTAGGAAACAGTTATGACCTAGAGCCTATTATGAAACTTCATAAATTAGGCTATCTTCCAATTCGGATTCGTGCTATTCCGGAAGGAACATTGGTACCAATGGGTATTCCATGTATTGAAATTACAAATACACATCCAGATTTTGCTTGGGTAGTACAGTGGATCGAATGTATCCTGCAGGTTGAACTCTGGAAACCATGTGCTCATGCAACAATTGGTCATATGTATAGAGAACTTGCAAATGACTACTATAAAATGACCTGTGATGACTTTTTAAGACCTGAAATGGCATGCTCAGACTTTGGTATGAGAGGAATGTCTTGTATGGAAGAGGCCGTAAGATGTTCATCTGCTTGGTTATTATCATTTGATAAGACAAGCACAATTCCTGCTATTGATTATATAGATACATATTATGATGCTTGTTGCTGGACTGAAAAGATTGGAATTGGCGCTGTATCAACAGAACATAGCTGCATGGCTTCAAACTTTGCAGTAGACGGTGATGAAATTACATTTGTAAAAAGACTGCTTACAGAATTATATCCTAATGCATCCTTTAGTATGGTATCTGATACATATGATTACTGGAACATGATTGATAATATTCTTCCGGCTTGTAAAAAAGAAATCATGCAGCATAATGGTAAACTTCTGGTTCGTCCAGATTCCGGGGATATGGTAGAAATTGCTGTAGAGACAATTGAAAAGCTTTGGAATACATTCGGCGGAACAGTAAATAGCAAAGGATACAAAGTGCTTGATCCGCACATTGGAATTATCTATGGGGACGGATGTACTCTTAATAATGTAAAGCAGGTATGGGAAGAACTGAAGAAAAAAGGATTTGCTGCAAACAATATTGTATTCGGAGTCGGAGCATTTTGCTTCTCAGCAGTTATAGAACCCGATGGACATATAGTTGTTGTAACTAGGGATATGTTTGGTATTGCTATGAAAGCTACATATGGAATTGTTAATGGCGAGCCAATTATGATTTATAAAGATCCAAAAACCGACACGAGTCATTTGAAAAAGTCTCATAAAGGGTGTTGTTGTATATATCACGATGACAATGGAGAGCTGCAATGCATGGATGGATTTAATGATGTATTTCGTGACGGAGTATTAAGAACTGTATTTAAAGACGGTGAAATGTATCATAAAGAAACATTTGAAGACATTAGAGAAAGACTAAACGGAGGAAACAAAGATGAGTAAAATTACAGATTATTTATTAAAAGATGATGTAATTGTAGTAATGGACGTAGATGGAGTACTTGCTCCGTATGAGTTCTCTGAATTAAGTCATAGTATGACTGATGATGAATGGGATAGACTTGTAGCTTCCGGTGAGAATCCGTATAAAGATGTGCGTCCGATTAAATTAATGCAAGAGTTCATTCAGAAGAAAGGTATTGACAAAGTATATGCTTGTTCAAAGAGTCCTTCTAGTGAGATCCCCGGCAAAAAAGCTTTTATCAAAAACAACTATGATTTACCTGATGACAATATCTATTTTGTTGCAAATAAAAATACAAAATTAATAATTCTTGAAGAATTACAAGCAAAGTTGCATTTAAAGCCATCTCAGATTGCAATTGTAGAGGATACAGTAAAAACTTTGGATTATATTCGTACACATAGTGATTTTGTAACCGTACATGTTTCATCATTTATGGAGTAAAGAGGAGTAAAGAGAATGAATTTACAAAGTATTAGTAGATATATAAGTCTTATATTAAGACATAAGCCTGAAGTTATTGGTATTACTATAGATGAACATGGTTGGGCGAATGTAGAAGAACTGATTCAGGGTATTGAGAAGAATAATCCCGGATTCAACAAAGAAATTTTAGAGGAAATTGTACGGACTAACAATAAGCAGCGATATTCTTTCAATGATGATAAGACATTGATCAGAGCGAATCAGGGACATTCAATTCCGGTAGATGTAGAACTGGAAGAGAAAGAGCCGCCTAAAATTCTTTATCATGGAACCGGCGAGAAATATATAGCGTCTATTGATCAGAACGGACTGATTCCTAAAAGTCGTTTATATGTTCATTTGTCAAAAGATGTTGAAACTGCCAAAGCTGTCGGCAAGAGACATGGTAAAGAAGTTGTTTATTCTATCAATAGTGAACAGATGTACAAAGATGGATACAAATTTTACTTATCTAAAAATGGAGTTTGGCTGACTAAAAAGATTCCAGTGAAATATTTAGTAAAGGAGATTTAAGATGAAAATGAAAAAGACATATTTTTCCGATTCTGTTTCAGATCTTTGTCAAGGAATTATTAACAAAGCAGATTCTTATGAAAGACGAATTAAGTATCTGGAAGAGGAAAACAAGAAGCTTAAAGATGAGCATTATAAAGATTCTGAAATGCAGAGAATGGAAGCAGAACTGAAAAAAGCGAAAGAGGATCTGTATAGAGGATTTCCAATTTCAGAAAAAGAACAAGAGAAAATCAGAGAGTGGCAGTTAAAACATGACACTGAGAAACATGGTTTAAAAACTTCTAAACAGAGAGCAATGGGGCATGGTTGCATAGGCGGTTCTCTTACATGGTGCTTTACACCAACATCAATCGGAACTATTGGAGAAGTGATTTGCTCCTGTGGCGAGAAGTTTACATTTCAGGATTTATAGGAAAAGATTTATGATTAAAATTATTGAAGGTAATATCGTTAATGCAAAGACAGATTTTATAATTCATCAGGTTAACTGCCAAGGAGAAATGAACACTGGAGTCGCTAAAGTATTAAGAGATTATGATGAAGGCATTTATAAACACTATAGAAAGTTTTGTGAGTTTTGTAAGTTCGAGTCGGAAGAACTACTCGGAACGTGTGATGCATATTTATTGAAAGATAGAGGTCAAATTGTATTGTCTTTATTCGCACAAAATAAATATGGATATGATGGTAAACAGTATACAGATATTGAAGCTTTTAGAGATGGTTTAAGATATATTTCGCAACATTTTGGAGTATGGCGTGAAAAAAATGGACTAGAAGGAAAAGATCTTTGTAGAACTTCAGTAGCACTTCCGTATAAGATTGGTTGTGGAAGAGGGGGAGCAGACTGGGAAATGGTTTATAAAATCATTGAAGAGGAACTTAAAGATTATGATGTGGAATTATGGAGGCTGGATGAATGAGCGAGGCGATGAATATTATTATAGCAGGTTCACGAGATTTTGATGATTATCGTTTGCTTAAGAAAACTGTGTCAGATTATATCGAAGAGAATCAAGTTAATAACACTCAGCAAATTAGAGGTATCAGTGGTGGTGCAAAAGGTGCAGATAGGCTTGGTGAATGTTATGCGTTTGATAATGGTTACTCCGTTATAAGATTTCAAGCGTTATGGGGAGTTTATGGAAAGTCTGCTGGCCCTAGACGTAATAATGAAATGGCAAAATTTGCATCAGAATCAAGCTCTGGTACGTTGATCGCATTTTGGGATGGTGAATCGCGAGGTACAAAAAATATGATTGATACTGCCAGAAGATATGGATTACATGTAATTGTAGTTGAATATAAAAAAGATTCGGAGGAATTAAATGAACAGAAAAGATAATACATTAGAAGGAATAGGTGCGTTTACAGTAATCATCCTTGCGATTTTCACTCTTGTTATTAGTCCGGCATTATCATTTATGTTTGCTTACATAGGTGGATGTATACTGAAATTTTTTGTAGGAGACGCATTGGTTAATGGACTAAATATCATATTTAATACAACTAGATTTACGAAACCAATGATCCCTGTTATTTGTGCAACAATTGCAACAATTGGTAAATATTTTAAAACAACAGTCAATATGTCAAAGTATAAATAACAATAGGAGTTACATATGAGAGAGTA